>JAABUU010008459.1_pt1 | contig 10231 bp, 7 predicted proteins | sample 5559301 | NCBI WGS metagenome assembly JAABUU01 (sample SAMN10711884, study PRJNA513360) | rock metagenome | isolation source: Antarctica rocks | place: Antarctica: Victoria Land, Richard Nunatak white | reverse complement strand
AGCAGGCCGGGAACGGCACCAGCGCATAGGCGGCATCCAACATGACGTCACGGAAGCCGCCCCACTCGAAGTCGAGAAAGCGCACCCCCTCGTCGGTGATCATGGCGTTGTCCGGACACAGATCCGAGGGGCTGAACGCCCGCAACGCATCGGGGCCGAGCAGGTGTTGGGTCTGCATCGCCCGTTGGTGCACCGCACGCGTCGTGCTTACTCCGAGTTGGGCATCCATCAGCTGTGGAAGTTGCTGCAGCGCCTCTCCAGCCGGGCCGGCGAGCGGATAGGGCCAGCTCCCGGACTTGGTGCGCCGCATCAGCGCCTGAAAGTCGCCTTCGCCGTCCGCGGTCGCAGCATGCATCCGACCGAGGGCCTGGGCCCAAGCCATCAACTCGTGCTGCATGGTGGAGTCCTCGCCGCGCAGCAGCACCTCAGCCAGCGTGGGGCCGTTGCCAAGGTCGGAAAGCACGAGCAGGCCGTCGTCCACGTCATGGGCGAACAGTTCGGCCCCCGGCCGGTTAGCCGACCGCAAAGTATTGCCGAACTGGTAGGACACCGCCTCGCGGAGAAACGCCTCCCGCGCGCCATCGGGCGGCCCGTCCGCACGGTCACCCAGTACCCGCTTGATGATCATGGTCTTGGGCAGGGAGAAGGGATTCTCCTCAGCGCGCACGCGCAGGACCATGGTGCGGTCACTGCCGCCCAGATCCGTCGGCTCGACCAACGTGACCGGAGCGCCCGTCCGCCGAGTGAGCAGACGCTGCGCTGCCTGTACCACATCGGTCACGGGGTCTGTAGCCACGACATGCATCGCCGCCAAAGATACCTGGGCGGCGTCCGGGCGCCGATTTGTCCGCGACACTCAGTTCTCCGGCAGTGGTCGACCGGTGTCGCTGCGACTCCACGACCTGCGGCGCAGGGTCAGTACCACGACGGCGGCAATGGTGATACCGGCAAGGTTGATCAGCAACTGCCCCGTGGACTCGGCGGCAATGCGCCACCGACCCAGCGTCGCCGCGACCACGGCGAACCCCGCGGCCGGCACCGTGGTGACGGAGATGAACACCCCGACCAAGGCGGCCGACTTGGCCGACGTCATCGACAGCATGCCCGCCGCCCCGGCCAGCAACGCCACGATGAGCGAGAACGGTCCTACCCGATACACGAAGTCGACTTGCGACAGGTTGTCCAAGCTGGAGGTGGTGATGAGCCCCGCGGCCTCTGCCGCAAAGGCGCCGAGCAGCGTGATCCCCATCGCGACGGGGAACCCCACGAGCAGCGCGAGCACCGAGCGGCGGGCCAGGTCCCACCGTCGCCGCACCAAGGCGACCGCGAGGGCGGCCAGCGGGCCGAACTCGGGTCCCACCACCATCGCGCCGACCACAGTGACCGGCGAGTTGGTGGTGACGCCGACCGCTGCGATGAGCAGAGCCAGGCTCAGGAACGCGATGAAGGTGCCGTTGAGGCGGGACTCCTCGCCGGTGCGGGCAATGAGCTCCTCCCAGATGACCGCGTCGTCCGGATCCCCCGGGGCAGCCTCCTCCGCCCTGTCGGCCGCATCCGAGAGCACCGTGTCCAGGCTCTCCAGGGTGACGCCGCCACGGTGTTCGACGCCGAGCTCCTGCAGCGCCGTCAGTACCGCGTTCGTGGCCTCCCTGGCCAGGGTGGCTTCGATGACGTCCCCTTCGGGGCGGATGACGGTCCCGCGTTGCACGGCGATGTGCGTGGCGCCGCACTGGCCTTCCAGCTCGGCAAGCACCTGCTCGGTGAGGTCGGCTGGGCTGATGACCCGTAGGTGCAGCACGATTAGCCTCGGGGTGCTGGCTTGGCGTCGATTCCCGACTCCTTGCGTTGCTGGGCCGTGATGGGGGCAGGCGCGTCGGTGAGCGGATCGATGCCCCCACCGGACTTGGGGAAGGCGATCACCTCACGGATGGAGTCGACCCCGGACAACAGCGCGCAGATTCGGTCCCAGCCGAAGGCAATCCCGCCGTGTGGGGGCGCGCCGAAGGCAAAGGCGTCAAGCAAAAAGCCGAACTTCTCCTGTGCTTCCTCTGGCGCGAGGCCCATGACGGCGAACACCCGCTCCTGCACGTCGCGTCGGTGGATACGGATGCTGCCACCGCCGATCTCGTTGCCGTTGCAGACGATGTCGTAAGCGTAGGCCAGCGCGTCGCCGGGGTTGGTGTCAAAGTCGTCGAGGTGCTCGGGCTTGGGCGAGGTGAACGCATGGTGCACGGCGGTCCAGGCCCCGGCGCCGACCGCCACGTCCCCGCTGGCTACGGCGTCGGAGGCGGGCTCGAACATCGGCGCGTCCACCACCCAGACGAAGGCCCACTGCTCGGGATCGATCAGCCCGCCGCGGGCAGCGATCTCGCCGCGCGCAGCACCCAGCAACGCACGCGCCGACTTCGTCTCACCGGCGGCGAAGAAGATGCAGTCCCCGGGTGCCGCGCCGACGTGGGCCGCCAATCCAGCACGCTCGGCGTCGGTCAGGTTCTTGGCCACCGGGCCGGTCAGGGTGCCGTCCTCGGCGATCAGTACGTAGGCCAGCCCTTTGTGGCCGCGTTGCTTGGCCCACTCCTGCCAGGCGTCAAGTTGTCGGCGTGGCTGGCTCGCGCCCCCGGCCATGACAACCGCCCCGACATAAGGCTCCTGGAACACCCGGAAGGTGGTGTCCGCGAAGAACTCCGCGCACTCGGTGAGCTCGATGTCGAAGCGTAGGTCCGGCTTGTCGCTGCCGTAGCGGCGCATCGCCTCGGCGTAGGTGATCCGCGGGATGGGTGCGGTGAGCTGGTGCCCGATCAACGCCCACAGGGCGGTGAGCACGTCTTCGGCGATGGCGATGACGTCGTCCTGCTCGACGAAGCTCAGCTCCACGTCGAGCTGGGTGAACTCGGGCTGACGGTCGGCGCGGAAGTCCTCGTCGCGGTAGCAGCGGGCGATCTGGTAGTACCGCTCGAGGCCGGCCACCATGAGCAGCTGCTTGAACAGCTGCGGGCTCTGCGGCAGCGCGTAGAAGCTGCCGGGCTGCAGGCGGGCGGGCACCAGGAAGTCCCTCGCTCCCTCGGGGGTGGAGCGGGTCAACGTCGGCGTCTCCACCTCCACGAAGTCGTGCTCGGCCAGTACCGTGCGGGCCGCGCGGCTGACCTCGCTGCGCAGGCGGATCGCCGCCGCGGGGCCGGGGCGACGCAGGTCGAGGTAGCGGAACTTGAGGCGGGCTTCCTCGCCGGGCTCGGCGTCGAGCTGGAAGGGCAGCGGCGCGCTCTCGTTGAGCACGGTGAGCGCGGTGGCCGTCACCTCGATGTCCCCCGAGGCGATCTCCGCGTTGGCGTTGCCCTCGGGGCGTAGGCCGACCGTGCCGACGACCTGGATGCAGAATTCGGCGCGTAGCCGGTGCGCCCGCTCGGCCATCTCGCCCTCCCGGAACACCACCTGGGCGACTCCGCTGGCGTCGCGGAGGTCGATGAAGATGACGCCACCGTGATCACGACGTCGGGCGACCCAGCCGGTGAGCGTGACGGTCTGCTCGGCGTGCTCGGCACGCAGCGAGCCGGCGGGGTGGGTGCGCAGCACAGTGTTCCTTCCTCGGGATTTCTCGGACGGGTGCTGATCCTACGGAGCGCGGCCGGCGCGGTTCGCCGAACGTCACCATGCTGGGCGAAAGCCACACTCACCCGAACTTCGTCTGCCCGGGTCGCGCCGAACGTTGTTCGCCAAGTTCTATGCATTGTTCGTCTTTTCGGCACGGCAGCAACCGGGCCGGTTACCCGTAGACCGTTCGCTATGTCATCATGTGTAGACATCACTCGATGACGAGGAGCGCCCGTGCGCGACACGACCCTGGCTCCGCCCCTCGCGGTCCCGGCGATTCACCCGGCACGTCGGGCGCTCGTCCCCGTGCTGGTGTTCCTCGGCATGGTCGTCGCGGTGGTCAGCAGTCTCGGCGCTCCGCTGGTGCCCACCGTCGCTACCGACTATGGCGTCTCGCTGAGCAGCGCACAGTGGTCGCTGACCATCACCCTGCTGGCCGGCGCCATCACCACCCCGGTGCTGGGCCGCCTCGGCGACGGTCCGCGGCGGCGGCAGGTGATCCTCGGGGCGTTGGGACTGATCGCGCTCGGCAGCGTCCTGGCCGCACTGCCCGGCAATTTCGTGGTGCTGCTCGTTGGGCGCGCCCTGCAGGGCGTGGGTCTCGGGCTCACTCCGCTGGGGATGGCAGTGGCTCGGGACCACCTGCCCGCCGACAAGGCACGGGCCGCCGTCGCCACCCTGTCCATCACCACCGTGGCCGGAGTGGGGCTCGGCTATCCGCTCACCGCGCTCATCGCGCAGCACCTGAGCTTTCATGCCGCATTCTGGTTTGCAGCGGGGGCAAGTGGGGTCGTATTGGTCTGTGCCGCACTCGTCATCCCCGCCAGCCCGGCCCGCGCGCCGCGCAAGCTGGACACGGGGGGCGCACTGCTGCTCAGCGCGGGCCTCGGCGCGCTGTTGATCGCGGTCAGCGAAGGAGGCCAATGGGGGTGGACATCAACGCGGCTGCTGGCCGTCGCGGCGGTCACCATCGTGGCCTTTGTCGCCTGGGTGTGGCGCGAGCTGCACACTCCGTATCCCTTGGTCGACCTGCGATTGCTCCGCAACCGCTCGGTACTCACCGCCGACGTCACGGGGCTGATCGCCGGCGTGGGCATGTACCTGCTCATGTCCGTGGTCATCCTGTTCGTGCAGACTCCGACCAGTACTGGCTACGGCCTCGGAGCATCGGTGGTGGTGGGCGCGCTCGTCCTGGTGCCGTTCTCCGCGGCGAGCGTGTCCGCGAGCAGGCTTTCCCCGATGATCAGCAGGCGGTTCGGCCCGAACATGGTCATTCCGATCGGGTCGATGGCGTTTGTCCTGGCCATGGTGATGTTTCTGTTCCTGCGCACCAGCTTGTGGGAGATCTTCATCGTGATGGCGATTGGCGGGCTGGGTGTTGGCTGCACCTTCGCGGCCATGCCCGCCTTCATCGTCCGTGCCGTTCCGTCGACCGAGACCGGCAGCGCGCTTGGCGTGAACCAGGTGCTTAAGGTCATCGGTAGCTCGCTGGGCAGTGCGCTCACCGCGAGCGTCCTCGCCGCCCACACGCCGTTGCACGCGCGGTTCCCCACCGACAGCGGCTACACCATGGCCGCCCTCATCGGCATCGGGATCTGGGTGCTCGCCGCCGTGCTCAGCTTCGTCCTTCCCGGACGGGGAGCTGCGGCGGTAAAGCGCGACTCCGAGCAGGACCGGCGGCGGGCCCAGGAGAGCGTCGACGCCAGTTCCACCGCCACCGTCCTGTACGAGCCCGACGACGACGGCAGCCGGTGACCCAGGCCCGGCGCCGCGATGCCGCACAGAGCACGCGCGCGTTGTTGGCCGCGGCGAGCGAGTTGTTCAGCGAACGGGGCTTCGACCGGACGACGGTTCGCGACATCGGCGAGCTCGCCGGTGTGGACCCGGCGCTGATCGCCCGGTATTTCGGCAGCAAAGCCGCGCTGTACGTGGAGACCTTGCGTGGCGCCGCCGAAGCCGCAGTGCCGGACATTTTGGAGCCGGGACGCCTGAGTGAGGTGTTGGATCGGGTTCGGCGTGCCGGGCCGAGCGCCCTGTTGCAGGCCGCCGTGCGCCCGCATGACGACCCGGCGGTGCAGGCGGTCGCCCGTGAGGTGATCGCCAACCGTCTCACGGACCCGCTCATCGCCCGACTGCGGCAGGCGAGCGCACCGGCCCCGGAGCTTCGGGCGGAGATCGCGATCGCCGCCTTGGCCGGCGTTGCCCTCGGGCGAAGCTCGGGAGCGTTCGACGCGCTCGCCGCCGTGTCGGACGCCGACCTGGCCGAGCTGACGGCGGCGCTGCTGGGTACTTTGGTGGCTGGGTAGGGTCAGCCGGCGGATCGATCGATTCCCGCAGGCCGACCACCGAGGAGATCTGTGGCCACCATCCATGAGGTTCTGACGGTCGAGCACGTCGAGGGCGACGTGTTCCGCGGCAGCTCACCGGATACCAGCATGCAGCGGACCTTTGGCGGCCAGGTCGCCGCGCAGGCGCTGGTCGCGGCCGTGCACACCGTCCGCGACGGCATGCAGGTGCACTCGTTGCACGGCTATTTCCTGCGTCCGGGACAGCCCAAGGCGCCGACCACCTATCAGGTCGACCGGGTGCGTGATGGCCGCTCGTTCGCGACCCGGCGGGTCACCGGAATGCAGAACGACAAGGCCATCTTCTCGATGTCGGCGTCCTTCCACGTCGGTGACGAGGGCCCGGAACACCAGGATCGGATGCCCGAGGTTCCCGGGCCCCAGTCGCTGGCCACCGTGGACGAAGAAGCTGACGCCGTCGGTGCCTGGTTCAAACGGGAGTGGCCCGACTGGGACATTCGTATCGTGCCCGCGGCGGACGTACGCGCCCGGCCAGGGATCGCCGCCCAGCAGCGGGTGTGGATCCGCTACCGCCACGCGCTGCCGCCCGACCCGGTGTTCCACGTGTGCGTGCTCGCGTACATGAGCGACATGACGCTGCTCGGCTCGGCCCGGGTGCCCCATCCCCACACCCATACCCAGGGCGCATCGCTGGATCACGCGTTGTGGTTCTTGCGGCCGTTTCGCGCCGACAACTGGCTGCTCTATGACCAGACTTCGCCGTCGGCCGGGTACGGACGGGCGTTGACGCAGGGCCGCATTTTCGACCGGGCGGGCCACCTGGTGGCCGCGGTGGTGCAGGAAGGCCTGATGCGCACCGAGCGTTGATCCGCCACCTAGCGCGGTGTGCTCCTTACCTCGTGTTTCTTGATCTTCCCGGTCGCTGTCTTGGGCAGCTGCTCGACGGCGAAGAACAGCTTGGGAACCTTGAAACCGGCCAGCTTGTCGCGGCAATGGCTGCGCAGCATCTCCGTATCCAGCACCACGCCGGGCCGCGGCACCACGAACGCGCTGACGACCTCGCCCCAGCGGTCATCGGGCAAGCCGACGACCGCGCACTCGACCACCGCATCGTCGGCGAGGATCACCCGCTCGACCTCCACCGACGAGACGTTCTCCCCACCGGTCTTGATCATGTCCTTGGTGCGGTCGGTGAACCAGACGACGCCTTCGTCGTCGAGGTAGCCGATGTCCCCGCCGTGAAACCAGCCGTCGGCGAACGCCGCGGTGTTCGCACCGGGGTTGTTCCAGTACCCATCCATCAGCTGCGGAGTGCGATAGACGATTTCGCCCTCCTCGCCAGCGACGAGCAGCTGACCGTCCCGACCCATGATGCGGACGTCGGTGGTAGCCGCGGCCGGGCCCCAGGAGTCGTCCTTCTCCCCTTGGTGGTCTGGCCATTGCAGCTCTGACAGCGGTGTGGTCTCGGTCTGCCCGGACCCGAGGATGATGTTCGCGACCGGGAATGCAGCCCGGATCGCCTGCAGCCGCTGCGCCGGCATCGGAGCCATCGCGTAGAAGCCCGTCTCGAGCGTGCTGGTATCGACTTCCTGCAGCGCGGGAACATCCAGCAGCGCGGCCCACATCGCCGGTAGCAGGGCGATGTGGGTGACCCGGTGCTCGGCGAAGTCCTGCACCACCACAGCCGCGTCGAAACCGCGGTGCAGCACCGCGGTGCCGCCGGTCAGCAACACCGGCAGGAGCAGTACATCCAGGGCAGTGACGTGGAACATGGGCAGCACGATCGGCATCACGCATCCTTGGCGACGCCGCCGCAGCCCCAGCTCAAGCGCCGAGGTGAGCACCGCGATCACGACAGCCACGTGACTGGTGACGACGCCTTTGGGCAGCGCGGTCGTGCCCGAGGTGTAAAGGCAGTGCAGGATGTCGCGGTCGTCGACCAGGACCTCCACGGATGCCGTGTCGTGCCGCAGCAGCACAGACCAGTCGTACGCCGGGCGACCCGCCACCGCGTCAGGCACCGCGCCGATGACACACACCGACGCCACGGCGCAGTCGTCCGTGAGTGCCTCCTCCAGCACCGGCAGAAACGCTTCCTCGGTCACCACCGACAGGACCCCGCTGTCGGCCAGCTGGTAGGCGATATCCGTGGCCGCGAGCGCCAGATTCAACGGCAGCGCAACAACCCCGATCTTCGCGCAAGCGAAGAAGGTCACGACAAATTCCCACCGGTTCTGCAGTTGCAGTGCCACGCCGTCGCCACGGAGCAGGCCACGATCCAGTAGCCCCCGGGCGATCGCGTTCGCGTACGAATCCAGTTGGCGGTAGGTCAGCAGCTGGTCGCCGTCAATCACCGCTACACGGTCACCGTAGGTTTGCGCTCCGCGCGTGGCCACGTCGCCGAGGACCGCGCGATGGGTCAGGTTGACCACCAGCGGGTCGATCCCGGAATGGTCTGCATGCATGCCGTTCATGACGTAATTTTCCGTCCCCGTCTCAGTATGAGCGCGGCAGCCCGAGGGTGTGCCCGGCGACGTAGTTCAGGATCATCTCCCGGCTCACCGGCGCGATCCGCATCACCCGCGACGCCCCGAGCAGCGAGCCGAGCCCGTACTCCGAGGCAAGTCCGTTGCCGCCGTGGGTCTGGATGGCCTGGTCGACGACGGCGCAGCACGCTTCGGCCGCCGCGTACTTGGCCATGTTCGCCGCCTCACCGGCGCCCTTCTCGCCTTCCGTGTACAGCGCGGCCGCCTTCTGGGTCATCACTCGCGCCAGCTCAAGTTGGATCGCGCACTGCGCTAAGGGATGAGCGATACCTTGGTGCGCGCCGATCGGGGTGGACCAGACGTTGCGGGTGCGGGCGTACTCGGTGGCCTTGTTCAGGGCGTAGCGGGCGAGCCCGGTGGCGAAGGACGCGGCCATGATCCGCTCCGGGTTGAGCCCGGCGAAGATCTGGGTGAGCCCGGCGTTGGGGTCACCGACGATGGCGTCCGCTGGCAGCCGGACGTCGTCGAAGAACAGCGTGAACTGCTTCTCCGGGGACACGATGTCCATCTCGATGGGCTGGAAAGTGAACCCCGCTGCGTCGGTGGGCACGATGAACACCGAGGGCAGTCCGCGGTTGCCCTGCTCGTCGGTGTGCCTGGCGACGATCAGCACGTGGGAGGACTCGTCCACCCCGGAGATGTAGTACTTTCCGCCGGAGAGCACCCACTCGTCACCGTCCCGGCGCACCGCGGTGGACAGCTCGTGGCTGTTGGAGCCGGCATCGGGCTCGGTGATGCCGAAAGCCATCTTGGTGCTGCCGTCGGCGAACCCGGGCAGCCAGTGCTGGCGCTGCTCCTCGGTGCCGAACTTCTCGATGATGGTGGCGCAGATCGCCGGAGACACGACCATGAGCAGCATCGGCGAACCGGCCGCCGCGAGCTCCTCACACACCGCGGCCAGGTCGCCGATGTCGCCGCCACCACCGCCGTAGGTCTCGCTGATCCCGACGCCCAGGTAGCCGAGCTCACCAGCCTTGGACCACAGCTCGGTGGTCTTCTTCCCGGCGCGAACGCACTCACGCAGGTAGTCGCCGCCGAACTCCGCACCCAGCGCGGCGACCGCCTTACGAAGCTCCTGGCGTTCTTCGGTCTCGGTGAACGATGCGCTCATGACTGTCCTCCTGTGATGACGGCGAGCACAGCGCCCGCCTCGACCTGCTGTCCTTGGGTCACCGCAATGTCGGTGACTTCGCCGGCCTCCGGGGCCAGCACGCGATGTTCCATCTTCATGGCCTCGAGCACGAGGATCTCGGCCCCGGCCTCGACCTGCTGCCCGGCCCGCACGCTGACCCGAATGACCGAGCCGGGCATCGGCGCCACCATCGCCCCGGCGGCGAGCTTTTCGCTGGGCTCGGGCAGTGCAGGCACCAGGGTGAGGCTGACCGCGCCGAGCGTGGAGTCGACCTCGACCCCGGTGCCGTAGGTGCTGACGGCAAACCGGTGGGTCACCGGGCCGAGCTGCAGCGTCACCTGGTCCGGCGCCGCGGCGAGGAGCTCGGCGGCGAGACCGGTGCGCAACACCCCCCGGCTGATGCTGTGCCGCACTTCCAGCGGGTCGTCCTGGTAGCTGAAGGTGGTGAGGTTGGGCTGGGAGCGCAGGTTGCGCCACCCGGTCGGCAGCGCAGCGTCCACAACGGAGCTGGCGTGGTGTTGCTCGGCCAACGCGATCGCCGCGGCGAGCGCGGAGATCTGCACGGCTTCCTTGGTGGGCTGCACGCTCAGCCGCCCGGCCTCGTTACGGTCGAGATAGCCGGTGTCGCACCCGCCGGCGAGGAATTCGTCGTTGCCGAG
>JAABUU010008454.1_pt1 | contig 10236 bp, 10 predicted proteins | sample 5559301 | NCBI WGS metagenome assembly JAABUU01 (sample SAMN10711884, study PRJNA513360) | rock metagenome | isolation source: Antarctica rocks | place: Antarctica: Victoria Land, Richard Nunatak white | reverse complement strand
GCAATCGTGCCGGGCAGGTTCTCCCGGCGCAGGTCCTCGTCGGTCACGACCAGCACCTCCCAGCCCTGTGCCTCAATGCGCTCCTTGCGCTCCCGGTCGTGCGCGGCGATCGTGCCGTCCGGGTCGAACAAGGGGCCGACGTGCACACCACCATAGACCTCGATGATCTGCCTGCGCTCCGGCCAGGCGACGTCGGCCCACACGCGCAAGGGTGCGACGCGGTACTCCTTTTCGTAGGGATCAACGCCGATGTAAGTGAGCACGGTGTGCAGGCGCTCCTCCTCCCGCGAGGGGTTGGCGCGTCGCCAGTCCGCCACGCGGTCCAGCACAAAGTCGGGGCCGTAGCGCGCCAGCGTGACATCGTAGCCCTTTCGGCCGGCCTCGGACAGGCTCCGATGGGTGCGGAAGGATTGGGCATAGCGCTGATAGGTGGGGTCCGTGAAGCGCGCTGACCCCAGCGCCTTGAACCGCGCGCGCTCCTCGGTGGTGAGCCACGTCGGGTGCTGCCCGGTGGCGCGATCGGGCGGTCTGCGGTCGTCCTCGCGCCCGCCCCCGCGGCTCATGGGACGCTCCTATCCGCCGTCGCCGTCGGCGGCGCATGGTGATCGTCGTCACGCGCGCCCGCGCCGTCTCCCCCCGTGAGGAGCACCGCGCGCGCGTGTCCGACGAGCCGCGTGAGCCGCCGCGTCTCGGCCTGGGCCACGGCACGGCCCGGGGGCGTGAGGCGGTAATAGCGCCGCCGCTCGTCGTCGCTCGTCGAGGTAGGCCGCGCGGCCGGCGTGACGAGGCCGGCCGCGACGAGGTGCTTGATCATCCGGTAGACCGTGCCCGCGCTGAGCGCGGTCGCGGCCATGATGGCGTACCCATGGCGTTCCCCCGTGGCGAGCGCGAGCAGGATGTGGAACGCGACCGGCGTGACCGGCGTGACCGGCGTGACCGGTGCGAGCGCGTCGAGGTCGTGCGTCATCGCGCACCTCCCCGCGCGGCCTGCCCGGGCGGCGTCGCCGGCGCAGGCGGCCCGCCCCATAGGCGCGGGGTGCGCTGGGCCAGAGCGACGAGCTGGACCAGCCGCTCCGTCTCCGCGCGCGCGATCAGCTCGCCCAGGTCGGTGAGCCGGAAGATGCGCCGAAGCGCGGGTATGTCGTCGAGCGTGCCCCGCGTCTCGTCGATGAAGCCGGCCGTCAGCAGCACGTCGAGGGAGCGGTACAGCGATCCGTTGCCCACGCGCATACGCCCCTCGGTGGATGTGACGATCTCGCGCCGGAGGCCATAGCCGTGCCGCTCGCCGGCGGCCAGCACCAGCAGGATGTGGTAGATCGGGTGCGTCAGCGGCAGCGGCACGGTGAGGTCATGTGTGCCCTGGTTCATCGCGCGCCCCCTTCTCCCACGGATGGGGCGACGAGGCACGCGGCCGGGCGATCTTTCTCACGCCCCTGGGGTGTCTCCGTGTGAATCGGGGACGCGGCCACACAGGGCACCGCTGCGCGGCGGGGAAAGAGGGGTGTCGTCGTCGCGCGGAAACGCGCGTTTACGGGAAATGGTCGGCGTGCGAGGGAAGTGGCACGCCGCGCCTGGTCGGATGACGCGCGCTCGGCAGGCTCTCGCCTCGACGAGCACACGTCAGATGCTGAGGGGCAATGATATGGGGCTAGCGACGCTTGGGACGCTTGAAGACGTAGATAACGTCGGCCACTACCGTGTTGCCCGGTAAGGCATTGACCATTTCCCAACCATCGTCGCCCAACTCGTTGAGCGGATCGGGATAGTGAGGGTTGTCCATCTTCTTCGCAGGTAGAACGCGGGTTCTGTACTCCCACTGCTGCGTATCCCCAGCGGCACTTTGTCGCGCGAAGGAGCCGGACGTTGGGCCAGGGCCTTGATTGTGCATATCCAACCTCATACTTAACCATCCTTCCTACGTACTCCTAAAACTATACACCCGGCTCGAAGCGCCATGCGCTGCCATAGTGGCGCGCGCGGGCGTAGACGCTTGATGGAGAGGAATGCACGAAGCTGGCGCACATCGCCCCGGACCCCCTTGCCCCGCCCACTGAGCAGGACAAGGAGGGAGGCGAACGCGAGCACGAGCGCGACGTGGATGGGACCGGCCAGCAAGTGATGCCGGGCCGTCAGTATTGTGACGAGCCAGAGGACGACGCCGGCAGACAAGAACAACCCAACGAGCCTAGTGCGAGGGACGATGCTGGTCGCGTCGTCTTGCCAGGGGCGGCCACCACGGAAGATGAGAAGTAGGTGTTTCACGCCCCACCTGGCTTTCCGACAAGTCCCGCCGCGACTTTAGCCGCGTTGCCTGTTGTGGCCGCTGCGGCGATGGTGGTCACGGCACCCGCCGGCGCGTGTGCCCCGGCCGCTTGTGCCACAGCCCCGCCCGGATTGAGCGACGCGATGATCTTGGGCACGCGGTAGAGCACGACGAGCCCCGCGATCCCCAGCAGCGGTTGCAGCAGGCCGACCAAGTGCAGCCCCAGCTCCATCACCACGATCATCTTGAGCACTAGGGCATAGCCCACGCCCCACAGACTCGTGTTGATGAACGCGCCAGCCCAGCCGCGCGTGAAGCCGCTCGCCTCGGGCAACACCCAGCACGCGACCATCAGCGGCGAGATGCCGTAGAGCGTCGCCAGCAGGAACAGCCCGACGAGCTTGGTCAGCGCCGTCAGCAGCAGGATCACGAGGCCGACGACGGTGAAGATCATCCCGAACAGGGTAATGAGCGTGAGCGCCCAGATCGCGCCCGACGCCGACCCGAACAGCGTCCCGGGCGTCTTGGCGTCGAGCGCGATGTGTGACGTGAGCGCGCCGGCGTCGGTCCCGCCCGTGTAGTGGAGCACGGTGTTCGTCAGATCGCCCAGGCCGACGAACCACAGGTGCAGCACGTCGGGCAGGATCATGACGGCCACGAGGCCCAGCACGGCCCGCCAGAGCACATCGACCGCCTCGACGACGTTGGCGCGGCCGACATGCGCCAGGCCGAACTTGCACAGCCCGATCAGCGAGAGCACGCCGTAGAGCCCGTAGGCGAGGTCCTGCATGTTGTCGAAGAACGTCCCCAGTTCCCCCCAACTCCCACGGTCGGAGAAGTCCGGTGTCCCGGTCAGCACCGCCACGAAGGGGGCGGCGACGGCCGCCGTCACCTTGTCCATGGCGACCTTGATCCAGCCGCCGACCGCTTGGATCGCGCCGACGAAGACGCTCGTGAGCGCGCCGATGGTGTCGACGCACATCGGCGAGCCAAACGGCACGGGGATGTGGATGGCCAGCGGCCCATCGCACCCACCGCCGGCGACGCTGCCCGCGCCGGGGTCGAGGCCGGCGGCGCCCCCGCCGCCGATCACGACGGGGCCGGTCACGTTGTAGGGCGCGCCGGCGCTGGTGTGGTGCGCGCCCACGGCCCGCACCTCGTGCGGCCCCACCGGGGCGTCCGGGATCGTCACGTCGAAGCGCGTATAGCCCGAGTCGTCCACGTCCGTGCGCCCCAGGATGTGTGGCGTCTCGTCCCAGTAGAGCGTCACCGTCGTCGCCGGCGGGAAGTCGTCGACGATGGCGACGATGTGCGTGTTACTGATCCCCTGCGATGAGGACAGCGCGATGGCCGGGTGATGCGCGGGCGTCGCCGACGGGTACGGCGTGTACGTCGGCTCCGGCGTGCCCGTGGCGTACGGTGTGTTGGTCGGGTAGGGCGTCTGCGTGGGGACCGGCGTCTCGGTCGGCGTCGGGGCGCTCGCCGCGTGGGCCGTCCGCTCGTGCAGCGCCACCGGGCCGGCCAGCGCCGCCAGGACGGCGACGATCGCCGCCATCCTCCTCATCGTGCGGCACATACCTGTGCTCCTCCCTGCGCCCTCTCGGGCGTCACTATCGCCATAATCATCTGTTCGGGCGTCTTGCCCTGGGCCAGCGCGTCCACCGCCGCCCACACCTCCTCGGCGGTGGGGTTGGCCCGGTCGCGCGCGATGGCGGCGATCATGCGGTCGCGCTTAATGCGCTCGGACTTGTACGAGGCCGTCATCCAGTAGTGGTGCCGCGTCGTGGGGAAGCGCACCGCCCCGTGCGCCGCCTGCCCCGCCTTGGTCTCGCGGATCAGGAACAGGTCGCTGAACGCGCCCCGCTCGCTCTTGAGGGTCTTGAGCTTGGCGACCTCGTGCCCGGTCAGGTCGAGCGTGCCGGCGAGCCAGTCGAGCGCCTGCTGCGCCCCGCCCTTCTTGCCCCGGTCCTTCTGCCGGAACAGGATCTGGATGCTGGCCTGGTTAAACAGCGCCGCCGCGGCCGGGTCCTCGGTCAGGTCCGAGACCTGCTGCGTGATGAAGGCGAGCACCAGGCCCCAGTGCCGGCCCTTGCGCGCCAGGGTCTCGATCCACTCGCCCGCGCCCTGGTACTTCACGACGTGCCAGCCCTCGTCGATGATGAGCAGCTCGCTCATGCGCTCGGCGTCGTCCTCGGCGTCCACGTCGCGCCCCTGCGCCTCCACCTCGCGCAGCGCCCGCCGCTTGACCGTCTCCGCGACGGCGAACATGGCGAAGGCGTGCGCCGGCGTCCGCGGGCGCAGGTCGCGCAGGTCGAATTGGAGGAACGGGGCCTCCAGATCCAGCTCCGGGCTCGTGGGCCGGTCCACCAATCCCCCATAGCGGTTGTGGTGGGTGTAGGGCCGGAGGTGGTAGGCCATGTCGGAGAGCGCGACGCGCTGGTGTTCTTTCCACCGCGCGGTGTCTTCGGCCTGCCGCGTCAGCCACTCCACCAGCTCACGCTCTAAAGGACTCGATCCATCCGCGTGGTCGGCGTAGACCGCGCGCACGCCCTCGTCGATGGCCGCGCTCGGGAAGCCTTCGTAGCCGCCGGGAATGGACGCAAGCAAGACTTCGTGCGCGTCGCAGACGAAGGCAATCTTCTCCTCCAGCAGATCCTCGTCGTCGGGGTCGATCCCGGCGCGATCCCAGATGTTGAGCGCCACGGGCGAGCGCGGTCCCAGGCGCGCCCGCACCCCGCCGACGACGCGCCGTGTGGTGTCGTAGTGGTCGGTGCTGTCGATCACCGTGACACGGCCCCCGGTCTGGAGCATGTGCGTCGCCAGGAATTGGGCGAGGACGGTCTTGCCCGAGCCCGAGCCGCCGGTGATGCACATGAGCGCGTTGCGCAGCGAGGGATCGGCCCAGTCGAGGAGCACGGTCTCGCGCCCCTCCGGCGTGTAGCCCACGAGCATCCCGCGCGCGGTGCCGGGGCTGCGCAGGTGGTAGGGCATCCCGTTGCCCACGGTCTCGGCGTACATGCGGTAGACGCTACGCGCCTTGTCCCAGCCGATCGGCCGCGTCGCCAGGTACAGGGGCTCCTGGTGCCCCTGCGCCAGGGCTACCGACGACGACACCGAGAGGATCGAGGCCACGGTCTCGGCGCGCTCGTCGAGCGTGGGCACGTCGCCAGGGGGGGCCGTCACGGTGACGTAGACGCCGACGTGGGCGAGCGTGTGCCGGCGCTCGCGCAACAGCCGCGACTCGTCGAGGGCCTCGCGCCGCGCCTCCTCCACGTCGGTCGTGACGTGCCGACTGACCGCGACCTGATCCCCCAGGTAGCGGTCGCGCCGGGCGGCCCCCTTGCGCTCGCGCTCCTGGTCGAGCCCGCGCAGCGTCACGACGAGCGTGTAGGGGACCTCCGCGCCGACGAGGGCCTGGGTCCAGCCGGGGTCGGTCTCCGGCGGCGGGGCCAGCAGGTAGAGCGAGCGCGCCAGCGTGCCGTCCGGCAGCACGACGTGCGCGCGCGCCTCGTCACCTGTCAGGTCGGGCACCTCGAAGGTGACGACCCCGCCGGGGCCGTGGCGAGGCTCGGCGGGGAGGGTGTGGGCTAGCAGGTCGGCCACGGCCGGACCGTCGAGGCGGGCGGTGTCCACGCCCATATTCGTCAGGTGGCGCACGGCACCGCGCACGGCCGCGTCGAGGGCAGCGCGCTCACCGGGGCTACCCGGCGCGTGCCGGCCCGGCAGCGGCGCGATAACGGCGTAGAAGTCGCGCCGGGCCTGGTGGCGGTCGCGCAGCTCCTCGGTCCACCAGGCCCGATTGCCGGCGCGGTAGGGGCGCAGCGCCGGCGGGCAGGCCGCGGTCTCGGCCGCGACCTGGGCGAGGAGGTGGTCCCGGTCGAGCGGGTTGCTGCGCACCACCAGATGGGCCTCCTGCGTGGGCAGCAGGCTGGCGACGAGCGCGGCGGCGGCGGCGGCGGTCTGGTCGCGCTCGTCGTCCGATTGCGTGTCGTGGTAGACACCGCCGACCGCGAGCACGGCGCGCTGGCGGCCGTCCACCCCGACCTGGATGCCGTCCGGGTGGACCACGATGCGCCGCCGGCGGCGCTTTAGGCGATTGGCAATACTCATCACGCCTCCTCCGCAGTGGCTGGGCGCGGCCGCCGCAGGCGCGCGATGATCCGGCCCGTCAGGTCGGTCGCCTCGGCAGGCCGCGCGATGGGCCGCGCGATGGGCCGCGCTATGGGCCGCGCGATGGGCCGCGGGGGCAGGGCCGGACATGCGGCACCAGGCACCGCGCCACGGGCATGCGCGCGCACCTGGTCCGGGGCGCGGCGTGCCATCGCCACGGCGTGCCGACGCAGATAGCCGACGACCTGGCGCGGGTAGGGCTCGGCCCCGTCCATGAAGAACACGAAGCCGATCACGAGGGGCAGCGCCACCGCCGCGAAGATCACCAAGAGGTGCATCTTGCCGCCCTGACCGGCGTAGGTCATGCCCTTCGTGAGTTGGAACGCGATGTACCCCAGGGCGGCGGCGGCGGCGATCCCGGCCGCCTCGGGGATGGTGCGCCCTAAAAAATAGCGCGGGCGCATGTTGCTGTACTGCGAACTCTTGCATTTGTGGGCCACGGCGATCCTCCCCTGGCGAGACACCGCGCCTCCGGCTTCCACCGTCGGGAGGCCGGAGGCGCGTCGAGCGGCGTCGGATAGAGAGCGGTTATTTCAAGCCCTGGATGGCCGTGGCCAGCGGGCTCGCGCCGAACAGGATCACGGAGCCCACGATGGTCCCCACGAGCATGTCGCGGGCGGCGCGGTGGTGCAGGACCATAAAGATGCCGGAGATGGCCAGGCCGATGATCGTCACCGGCAAGGCCAACTGGCTCATCCAATCGGCGATCTGCGTGAACACGTTGCTGAACGGGTTGGCGGCGCCAGCCGCGATAAGAGGGGCGATAGCGGCGAAGGTGACGACCTTGCCGGCGACGAGGCTCTGCGCCGTGGCGAAGCTCAGGGTGTGGGCGTGCGCGATGTGCGCGAGGGATAGGCTCTGGTGCATGGTGGGCGTCTCTTCTCTTTCTCCCGCCCCTGGGGACGGCCCTGTGTGGAGCGGCGCGGAACGGCGCCGGGTGACGCGTACGAACAGGTCTGAATTATCCATGTGGCCCGTCTCCTACTCACCTCCTGCTAACGGGCCGCGTCGTGGGCCGGGCGCTTGTCAGAGCGCCGGGCTAGGTCCGATCCTGACTGTAGTTTCAGGCCCACGACCGGCCTGCACCAGAGACAACGCCTAGACAATGCCTAGACAAACACGGACAAGTAGCACTTCTATGTCTACGTCGCGCCCCTCTCGCACACAGGGCCGGCCGCCGGCCGGGAGAAACGCGTAGGCCCTGTCATGTGCGATGACACACGAAGCGGGGGGCGTCAAGCTTGACGCCCCCCGCTTCGTGTGTTGTGTCGGGTCGGGGAGAGTGCCCCGCTAAAGGGTGGGCTGATGATGCAGAGCGGCATCTATAGCGGAATCACCGGTGATGTCCGCGGCCACGAAGGCGTCGATGAGGGTGGCCTGACGCGCGTGCAACTCGGTGAGGCATCGGAGGAGCGCCCCAATGTGGGGCGACGCAGTGGCCGTTGACCCGCGTGCCCGTGTGTGAGGACGCGCGGCGTCCTCCAGGGCTTGCCACTCCTGGTTTGTCAGGTGGAGCGCGCGGGCCAGGATCTGCACGGTCTCGCACCGCGGCGCCCGTCGCTTGCCGCCCTCAAGTTTGATGATCGCGTCGACACTCAGGCCGGCGCACCTGCCAGCCGCGCTTGCGTCATGTAGCTGCGGCCGCGAAAGTGTTTGAGCAACGCGCCAAAGACGGTCGGTTGAGTCACCATGTCGTCCTCCCCGGACAGGCTGGACAGGTCGCGCCCGCGCGTGGCTTGCGGACCCTGGCCCTAACCTGCTACGGTTATGGACAGCGGCTATGCTGGCGCTCACGCGGCGTCACATGTACAATATAGATCATCGGTTATATATTGTACATATGGCCTAGTGTATACCTCACCGTGGGAGGGTGTCAAGCGCATGCCGCCGATTAGCCGTACGCCCTTATTTCTGGTGACAGCCCACATGCCGAAGACACCGCGCGAGCCGCGCCAGAGCGATCAACTCTTTGCGCTCCGGCTCGATCAGTTGTTCGAGACACATCTGGACCCGACGGGGAAGCCGTACTCCGTGCGCCAGGTGGCCGCGCACACCGGCATGTCCGCCTCGTACCTTAGCGGCCTGCGGCGCGGCAAGCTCACAGGGCCGGGGGCGGACAAGGTCGCGGCGTTGGCGCGCTTCTTCGGCGTCGATATGGCCTATTTCATGGGCAGCGAGCGCGTGGAGTTGCCCGCGACAACGGCAGGCGACGACCGCCTGCGCAAGGCGTTGGAGAACCCTCTGGTGCGCGAGATTGCTGTCACCACTGGTGACTTCAACCGCGAGCAGTGGGACCACATGCTCGCGATCCTGGAGCACCAGGTCGAGATCCAGCGCATCGCCGACGAGCGGGCGCGCAAGAAGTACGAGCGCCAGGCGACCGCGGAGCGCCCACCCCGCGATATAGCGAGCGGGCGACGGAGTAATGGACAGGAGCAAGCGCGGGCGGGCGACACCACGCCGGGCGACGGCGACGAGGGGGGATGAGCGCGACGGGCTGTCCATCGCGCTCATCCCCGCTGGACGATGGGCCTTTGTAGCCCCCAGGGAGTCTTGATCCGCATAAGGGGTTCGACTATCATTGGACCCGTATCGTACGCTAAGCCTTTGCGTGCACGACGCGGACATCTCCGCCACGGTCACCCTCCGATCGGCCCGGCCACTTCCCTACCGAAGATCGTCGGTGAGTCGTGAGAAGAATTGTTTTTCCATCTTGCCGCATGGCTAACGGGCCGGATCGGCTACCAACCCGCGGTCAAGGCCACTCCGCAGAGGTAACTGAACCGACCTGCCATAAGGTGGCACCGCCCGCGCCGACGGGCAGGGCCACCTCTACGACGCGCGGGATCGGGTCAGTTTGCGGGGCAGTTGTGGTACGCCGCGATGAACCACGTCCCGTCTCGCTTAACGAGCACCCAGGTTGCCCGCACGAGCCGCTCGGCGGGAAGGTCGGTCTCGCCCGCCATGAGGATGCCGGCCTCGCTGATCACCACGGCCGCGTCGTCACCGAGGAACCGGACGTTCTTCGGCTCATCGATGGCCCTCGAGCCCTTCATCGGGCCGGCGAAGGCTGCCGCCATGGAGGTGCGGACCTCATCCCTGCTTTTCTTATACACTCCCGGTTGCACCACGGTTGCGTCCTCGACGTACAGCGCGGCGAAAGCGTCGGCATCGTTATCCGCCCAGGCGGCGTAGACGGCTTGGAGCACCGCACGTACGGCGCGGTCATCTTTGGCCAGAATGGACGTGGGGTTAGCGTTGGTCATGGTCTCCCTCTCCTCTCCATCGTGTGATTGCCTGCGCACCGAGAACGCTCGGAGCGCTAGTGGGTCGTGCGTGCCCGCACGCGCCGCCCTGTGTGGAGCTTCGCCGCGGGCGTCAACGGGTAGCTGGGGCGCTCACCTCCTCCCGCGCGGTGCGCTGTGTCGTGCGCAGCACGGTGCGGGACAACGCTCGTGCTGCCACCACGCCGATTAGGGCCAGCAGCGCGAGCCCGTCGCTCGTCGTGGACAGGGCCGCAGCGGAGACGTGCGCCTGCGCCGACAGGTGCGGAGCGGACCGCTGCTCTAGGGAAAGGAACACGGCGCCGAACACGGCGACGCCCACGACCTGCCCCAGTTGCATTGTGGTGGTGAGCACGCCGCTCGCGTCGGCGGCCTGGGACAGCGGCACATGGACGAGCGACTGGGTGAGCAACGGGCTGACCGCGAGGCCCATGCCGACGCCGTCCACCACCAGCGCCACCCACAGCAGCGGGCCGCCCGGCGTGCCGCCGTGCACGGCTGTCGCGATACCCAGATAGG
>JAABUU010008453.1_pt1 | contig 10237 bp, 12 predicted proteins | sample 5559301 | NCBI WGS metagenome assembly JAABUU01 (sample SAMN10711884, study PRJNA513360) | rock metagenome | isolation source: Antarctica rocks | place: Antarctica: Victoria Land, Richard Nunatak white | reverse complement strand
TAGTAAGGAGGGGAGGAGAGGAGAGGAGAGGAGAGGAGAGGAGAGGGGGCGAAGACGTACCCAGTCCTCTGTTGTCATGGTCGATGCCCGCAGCCGGACGGCGGACGGGATGGAGGCGTCTGGGGCGGAGAGGGCGTCGGCGCAGTGGGCCATCAGGGCGGCGGTGATGGTGTTGCGCCACTCGACGAGGGTGCCGAAGACGTCGAAGAGGAGGGCCGCGGGAGGGCGTGTGGTCGACATGGTTCTCGAGATGGGAAGGGATGTGAGGTTCGGATTATGCGGAGCCGATTTTTAGAGCGATTTGGGAGCAATGGTGATTGACTGCGTTGTTGATGACCTTAAAGATAAGGTACTCGCTGTTCCTGAGGCCAACACGCCAGCAAGGTACTGGTACCCCGCACCCCGCAGGTCGCCTGTTCACGAGGAGCATATTGAGTACTGATGGAAGACTGACTCCTTTCTTATACGTCGGTTTGGGGTAAGGACAGTACATGTACATGCCAGCGCGCATTCTCGTACCTCTCCCTCCGCGCATCTGGCATCAGTAGATTCGAACTGCTTCTGTTCTTTTGTCAGGCCACAACGGCAATGTAGCAGTACATACAGCATCAGGACAACTAGCAGCATCGACGGGTACCTTTTCCGAGCCGGACAAGTGCTCTTTACACTGCACACCATCCTACAGAGGTGAATTGTTACCTGTCCAGGGTCGAGGATGGTCATCGAAGGGAAACCTCCCGTTGGAAGTCCGGAGCTAAAACTGGGGCTGGGTGTAGATGTGCCGGACAAGGGAACGAAGGCGTCTTCGGTGGGAGCTGGGACGAACAAGAGGAGGAAGTGATGATGCCTTGGACAGTACCTACCTACATTCTACTCTTTCGTATTGAGGTATAACGGAGTACCTAGTGAAGGGTCGAAGAACCTTCTTCCTCCTGGCTCTTTACCAACCAGATCTGCTTCGGCTTGAACCAAATTAGACATGTAGTATAGGCACAACGAGCAGGAGAGATTCCGTCCAACACTGCCGACAGTAGCAGGTAATTCTATCTGATAGACATCAGAAGCTATCTCTCAATCAAACTTCGACGTATCCAACATCTGTCAGTTCAAGCTTTGAGGGGTATCGTGAAGCGACGCATGCTTCATCTTGAAATCTTCATAAAGCGAGTTCAGCCACCCAGTAATAAAATGCCGCCCAGGTCCCCGACCGGAAGTACTTTTTCAGCATGGAAAGTCCGGATTTTTTTCACATGCCGTTCGTTGATGATTCCATTCTCGCAGATGTGCCCTTTTTCTAAATTTGCAACAGAAATCCAAGAAATTTGAAGCCCTTCTTACAAACGCCCATACCGGCACCGCCGTGCGTATCCCATCGTAAGTTTGTTGGTGTTATATCGTGGTGTGCCTTGCTCGAAGTGGCCTGACGTTCCTCGATACAGAGTTCCTCTCCGATCTTCGTCAAGGCCTGCGCTCTACAACACACATAGCCCAGTGTCCAGTGCTCTCCATGTCTAGTGTCCTCAGCACTGTCGTCAAACAATCGTGAGTTCATCAGCGCGACACTTGTGTCCGAAAGCTGCTTTGGTTGCCAATATAATCAGGTAGGTCTAGAGGACAGAACGATGTCTCTAGATTCGCAAGTAGTTGAAGCTCTTAGGGAGGAGCAAGTATGGATGATGCACTTGCCGAGCTTCGAATGTGATAGGTATCACAGTATGACGCATCGCTTCGATTTCCGGTCCTTGTCACGATACATCCGGTGTGGGTCCCGATCCCGGTCCCGGTTGTCCATGGTCCCTGCAAGGTTCGTCCCTCGACGGTCGGTTTGTCGTGTGGTCTGCTGGCGCTGTCGCCGGAGTAATCGTACGACGTCGTAGAAAGCCTTCTCGACATTGATGCAGCTCTTTGCTGACGCCTCCACAAATTCGCAGCCCAGTTCCTTGGCCAACGCCTGACCTTCCTGGGTGGATACCTCCCGCTCGGTGACCCTGTCACTCTTGTTCCCCACCAGCATGACAGGTGCCTGGCCTCCCCCAGCCGACATGATCGATTGGGGCGCGGCGAGCGGGGATGACAAGTATCCGCCTCCGGTAGGTGATCCAGCACTCGACGACTCTTTAACTCGCTGGATCTGGTGGTAGAATTTTTGTATCCGCTTGAAGGATGACCTGGAGGTGATGCTGTACACAAGGACGAATCCTTCACCATCCCGGATCCACTGATCTCTCAACGCTGTATATTCCTCCTGACCTGCAGTGTCCAAGACCTCCAGCATGCACGATTGACTATCGATGACTACTTGCTTCCGGTAGGAGTCTTCGATGGTTGGGTCGTAAGTTTCGACAAAATGATTCAAACACAACTGCTTATCTGTCAGCCCGAGACCAAAGAACCGGTGTCAGGTTGCAAACACGGACCTGAATCGTTAAAGCAGTCTTTCCCACTCCGCCATCTCCGAGCACCACGAGCTTGTACAAAGTCATCTTACCTGCCATCGTTGACGTGGTCTTTGGATCCTCCTGACTAGGTATGCGCCGAAGTAGCTGTAGACGTGGTCACCGACACGTGGACGTACTTGCTGCGACAGCCAAGGTGTCCTTGGTGAGGCTGACAATTTCACGGCGAACGGGATGAGAAAGCCTAAGCTTCGATCCAGGTGATATATTTGATAGAACGCACGAGCTATATCATGCAGCGATATGAATTGGATCGCAAACCACTGGTGATCCGAGCTTCTGCCTCACAGCAACAGGGTACTTTGTAAGTCGAACCAAACCAATGGATCGGTACAGAGTCCCAAGAAGTCGATAACCGCCGGCGCTGTGTGACCGGAGCCAAGTCTAGACTTGCGAGATGATATGTCTGGCGATATTATCCGGTTGGGACGATGATCTTGACCCTTCTCGTAGGCCCGGATGTCAGAAAGTGGGATTTAGACTTCCGGTCTTGACACAGGGAGAGGTATAGATTCTCGGATTGGTCCCTGTCTTCCGACTGTAAAGCTGCCCTCGCTACCAGTACCTGTAAGGCAGAAGACGGCGTCTAACTTAAGACAGAGACGCAAAAATGCAAGGATTTCTCCCGAGGTAACGAAGATGAGGTGAGAGCACTCTTGGGCTATGCGAGTAAGAAACTGCCTCCGGGCAGGTCTGATATGTCAGAACGAACAGATATCACAATACAAGCACGTGGATGATGGGACAGCGCCAGCGTGCTTTATGGGATAAAGTCGGTATCTCTGATGTCCGGTCGATTTGTTTCCTGGAGATAGTTATCGAGATCTGGTGTTGGGCCGTAGTGTTCGATGTTGTATGTAAAATGGTGGAAAAACGAGCAAGCAAGTGAGGTAGGTATGTAAGGTAGGCACAGCGCCAAAGTATTTGCTGTTGTCCAACGCCTCAGCTATCCCACTATCCTCCGTTCCGATTGTACTTTGAAAATGTCCGTCGTACATGCATGCGTGGAGTTTAAGTATGTAGTATGTAGTATGTATTGTTCTGTTCTCGGACGAGGAGGCGCTGCGGTTTGCACTGCTTTGCTTCGTACAGCAGATATACCGAGCAACGCGGTTAACGGTTAGAGTAGAGGGCCAGCGGGTGGAGAGGAGCAAAGAGGAGAGCACAGAAGCAGAGAGCCCACAAGCAACTCGACTCGGTTCGTCTCAACAGCTCCACAGCTCCACAGCTCCACTGGCAGGCGAGAAAGTAATAGGAGCTATCACTTGGTCGAATCCCCTGTCTAGATGGGATAGACCCAAGCCAGAGGAAGCGCCAGAGAGAGACTTGCAGGGTCTAAGAACGCGCTGGGCTGCCGGTAGAGGCGCCCCTGAAGTTTCTCTTTGCTTTGGTGCGCAGAGGACCATGCCTAGTAGTACTGTAGGCAAGGTAGGTAGTTACTTTGTACCTAACCTAGGCCATGAGGTCGAGCGTCAAAGGGCCACCGGCCGCAACGTTGGAATACCTCTGTCCTACCTAATGAAGGTAGTAGAGGTCTTTGTACCTTCAAAGTTATTTACCGTAGATGGCTCACTCTCATTGGAGCTTGCATTATTCCAACCTCAATAATGATGAAAGTTGTTCATGTCTTGATAGCAGAGGGAATCACTAAGGTATTACGAGAGCGGAACCTCTACCATGGTAAGTCCGGCACTTTATTAATAATAATATCGAATCCTCCATGAGAATGTGCGAATAATTCGAGTTAGCGGACCCACGAGGGAAAAAGAAAAGAGAAGAAAAAAGAATAGATAAAAACCCAATATTAGTCTAATCCATTATCAACTTAGGTTTTCTTTTGGATCTGACCTTCATTATTTTTGTACTGTACGAGCAACGAGAAGGGTTCTTCGAGATACGAACATTACCTAGTTCCCAGCTTTCAAATGTTGTCTTTCAAAAACTGCTCAGCGCAGATCAGACTCGAAGGGAGACAAGTCGGGACCTCCACGGAACTCAATCTACTTGTTGAGAACTCTGTAGGAAGTATAGCACGTTCTCGATCTTCCATATCCGACGTCAGAGTCCTGTACCTACTAGGTAGACTTGCCTGGGTACCTCATGTACCGAAAGACGCCGTCCTCTTGCTTACGGTAAACCGAGCTTGCAGCAAGTCCTGCAGCTCCCGGGAGGGACCGCAGCTTCCTTTTCGGACGAAGCTCCCAACATAGACATTCAGAAAAAGCCCTGGGCCAATGATAAGAGCGCGGTGCAATACCAGCGTCTGGAGCCGCCTTCCAAGCCGGACTGCAGCAAGCTACCTATCAGCCTGTCAATCTGCAGTCTGCACTCTGCAGTCTGCACATGCAGAGCCAGGCGATGCACAAGGCAGAGGGATGAATACCTTGCCTTGCCCATACAACCAGTATTTGATTTCATCCCTACTGTCCCACGTAAGTACCTACCCTCACAGGGCGGGATCGCTTCTAAGCATGGTATCGACCTAGTTAGTGTACGAGCACCAGCAGGTCGGATTCCCACGCGAGCGGTTAGCTTCAGCTTACTCATACGGACTGCATTGCAGACAAGATTTGTCGTGTCCCTCAAGGGGTTGAACGAAGATCCGAGGACCAGTCGAGTATGAGTGTACAAATGCCTGATCGACCCAGCCTCTCTTATCAATCTTATCAATCAAGTCAACCACCGGCGAAAAGGGGTTCATTTTCCATATCTCCAACACCCCACACCCATGACCACGGACGTGTCGCGTGGCACTTCCAGAAGTCCCTTATTATTGCAGCGCGAAGTCGGAAACTTTGCACCTTCCGTTCGGGCTATGTTCCGTGTCTCCCAGGCATCGTTAGCACCGGAGTCTGGTGATTTTTCGGAAGGTATGCCTGCCTCGCAAGCCTCATCACAGGTCCGGTTATATTCTTTGCACCTTCCTCTCTGCACGACACAACGTCGGCACTCACAGCCAGCCCCCGAAGGAAGCAGTTCACCTGCAATGTCCGCGCTGTTCGTTGGCTGTGCCGCCTGGGACCGCAGCCGCAGCTGCAGTTGCAGTTGCATGTACTGTACATTACCTCCTATAAGGCGCTGTTGCTTTATAATACACTCATATGACCGACCTTTGTGCGACTTTCATGCAGTGGAGTGGATTAGTCCACCGTCTGGCTCAAGAAATGGTTGGAATTGAAGCAGCTTCACAGTTTGTCCGTTACTTCTTCGCGGTATCGCTAAGACCGGCAGCATGCATGAGATGCGGATCACGTGGGTGACAGGTCACTCATACCGGTGGTAACCTTTATATGCCTCACGGTCTTGGACTGGGCATCATGCAACAGTGGGCCTCCTTCTAAAGTTTGTTCAGAAGTTGAGAGGAATTTAGTGTCTCTGTCTGACATGATTTAAACTGGTATGCCCAACCCCTAACCACTTACCGGATATTCTGCGATATCTCAGCAGTCAAGAGGCTTTTACTCGAATCAAAGACCATGGTACTGGGCGAGAGCGTCAATACGTTGGGTACTTAGAGCACACGCCGATCCTTTAGGGCGTACACGAACCCTTAATCCAATGGTTTAGTGTCGGCTGCTGTGGGAGTTGAGAGCAGTGTAACCATCTTCGAGACTTTATTTCTGCTCTGATTTGAGCGATGAATTCGCTCCTGGTACTACCGCTCTATATTTGTGGGAGCATCGAGGACGTGTTCCCCTGGAGCTTTCCAATTCTGTGCACTATAATCTCTCAAAGCCTGGTCCGGCCATTAACGGAATGATGGGGTGCTCGATAGGTATCGGGGCTAGATACGCTGAGGCTGACGCAAGTTTATATTATATTCACAACGGTATGGCAACGAATTGTAGAGTACATGTATGTGGTGAAGCAAAACAACGCGAAAATAAGGTAACGTAGGGTATTGGAGAGAATGGACTTGAATGAATACCTAGGGCTATCCTTTTCGCTTAGACAAGGCTCCCGCAGCCCGAAATGCGGGGGAACGATGGACCAATCACGGCATACCTTACCTTTACCCTTCACCTTCACCATCACCTACCTTACTGGACCTGACCTTGCCCTTACCCTTACGACATCAACACTTCCACCCTACCTGTACCTACCTTACTGTATGTATATAATATAAGAACCTTGTATGATCAAATTCCGTTCATCCGATACCTCTCCGCTGGGAACACTGTCAGTTGCCTAGGTGTTTGTACCTCAGGGATTTTTAGGGTATAAGTCTACTCGTCTGCTCGACTCGTGGCAGACTTACCCCCGAACCTGCATGATCCAGAGAAGCCGGATAGTAGCCCGAGGAGCTTGCCGGATATTAGAGAAGAACACCCTTCTGTTTCGGCAAAGGAAGAGTTGCTGGGTGCCCGACTTTGTTGGTGAACCCTTGCTCACGAGATCGAGGCCATTCTCGCTACGAACCCTCGGCCGTTCCGGTAGAGCCACGACGGAGAGGTGGGCCGGCAAGCGGATCGGTAGTAGAGGAGTCGCCATGGTACCGCACGTCCAAGATCAAGTTCAATCGCACTCGCTCGAAAACCCGGAGACGTTCTGGGCTCATCAAGCAGATCAACTGTATTGGCATAAGAAACCATCGCAGACTGTGAAGAAGACAACGAAGAAGCTCCGAAGTGGCGTCAGTCACTCTCATTGGACATGGTTCCCGGATGGAGAGATATCAACTGCGTACAACTGCGTTGACCGACATGTCAAGAATGGTCATGGCGACTCGACGGCTATCATCTGGGACTCGCCCGTCTCGGGCCAGAAGGAGAGGTATACATACAAACAACTGCTCACCGAGGTCGAGACCCTGGCTGGGGTGTTGAGGGAAGAAGGGGTCAAGAAAGGGGACGTGGTACTCGTATACAGTATGTTCCTCGATCATTATGCCCCGGAGGCGAGAGGTGTTGATCCTATACAGTGCCAATGATTCCTTCTGCACTGTTTGCCATGCTTGCCATCTCCCGTCTCGGTGCGATACATGCCGTCGTCTTCGGAGGCTTTGCCCCGGCATCCTTAGCTCAGCGTATCGAAGCCTCGAAACCGCGTGCGGTTATGACAGCGTCTTGCGGCATCGAAGGCGCAAAGAAGCCGACGGGTTACAAGTCATACGTCGAGGGTGCATTGGAGAAGAGCAACTTCAAGCCGGAAAAGGTAATCATCTGGCAACGGGAGCAACTCCGATGGGATCCAGTAGCGCAAGAGAAAGGCGAGAGGGACTGGCAGGGTCTGGTCGAGGATGCCAAGGCCCGGAACGTGAAGGCAGATGCAGTGCCTATCAAAAGTGATGACGGTGTCTACATCATATATACTAGTGGTAAGTCTGTCACCTAACTCAACCCAGGACTATGAATTGACGGCTGTCGTTGCAGGCACCACCGGCCTCCCCAAAGGGGTACTCCGCGAGGCTGCCGGACATGCTGTTGGTTTGAATCTCTCGATCAAGTACCTCTTCGGCATACGAGGTCCGGGAGATGTGATGTTTTGCGCTTCGGATATCGGCTGGGTGGTAGGCCACTCGTACATTCTCTACGCTCCTCTACTTGCCGGCGCCACCACTGTTCTCTTCGAAGGTAAACCGGTGGGGACGCCGAACGCGGGGACATTCTGGCGGGTAGTGGAAGAACATAAAGTCAACATCCTAAGCACCGCACCGACAGCTCTACGAGCTATTCGGAGGGACGACCCGGAGAACAAGTTTTTCGAAGCAGCTGGCGAGAGAGGCGGACTGAAGCAGCTTAGAGCTCTGTTCCTCGCTGGCGAAAGAAGCGAACCGAGCATCGTGCAAATGTACCAGGAGTTGTTGAAGAAGTATTGCGCGCCTGGTGCGTTGGTCATCGACAACTGGTGGTCTTCAGAGTCTGGATCTCCAATTTCAGGCATTGCGATGATTGCCGCTGCCGGTAAGCAGCACTCTAGTACCGAGCAACACACGCCACTGCCGATCAAACCGGGCTCGGCGGGAAAAGCGATGCCTGGTTTTGATGTCAGAATAGTAGACGATGAGGGCACGGAGGTGGGGAAGGGCCGGATGGGCAACATCGTTCTTGGCATCCCGCTCGCACCGACGGGTTTGACGACCCTGTTCAACGATGAAGAAAGGTTCTATAAAGGATACCTGAAACGATTCGACGGAAAGTGGATCGATACCGGCGATGCAGGGATGATTGATGAGGATGGCTACGTGCATGTCATGTCAAGGTCCGACGACATCATCAATGTGGCCGCTCATCGATTTAGCACTGGTATTTATACACACCTCATTCTAGTAGAAACGTTACTCATTAAGCATTACAGGTTCCATCGAGCAAGCGATCTCGTCGTACGCCAACATCGCCGAATGCTGCGTAGTCGGCATACCCGACGCCTTGAAGGGACAGCTTCCCTTCGCGTTCGTCACCCTCTCCACCGCCGACCATCCCACGTCTGCCGTTCCGTCCGACGAACTGTTCCAAGGCATCCAGAAGTCGGTGCGGGAGCAGATCGGTGCGATCGCAGCGCTGGGCGGCATGGTCCAGGGCAAAGGGATGATCCCCAAGACGCGGTCGGGCAAGACGTTGCGGCGGGTGCTTCGAGAGCTGGTCGAGAACGCGGTCTACGGCGATTTCGACAAGGAAGTGCAGGTTCCCGCGACGGTCGAGGATGCGAGCGTGGTTGAGGTGGCAAGGGGTAAGATCAGGGAGTATTTCAAGGAGAAGGGGGCTAGCTTGCATAAAGCTCCGGAGGAACGGGCGAAGTTGTAGGATAGTATAAGTTGATATGTGTGTGTATATAGCTAGGAAGATCTCATGTCGTTTGTGTAGGTATTGTTATTGGCGCTTTGAACATATCTACGATGGTCAAAAACGTCGAGCGTCGCCTGTGTGTGAATCAGTCCATAGAAAGTTGTTCCTATTCATTTACACTATGTAGAGTATAGATAGGAAATGATGACTAAGACATAAATAGAGATGCTTAATAAGAGATGAGTAAGCAATGATATCACATTCTTCTCTACTGCACAGTCACAACAGTTCACTGATGTGAATGCAGAGATTTGCTTGACATTCTGTAAAATTTTTATCTGCAATTCACATTCACATTGTTTTACTTCACTTCACATCACTATTGTTGTTCAATGTAAGTAATGACAATTTAAATAAAAAAAAAAATACTTTTAATTGTATTTACAAAGTTACTGATCATTTCTGTTTTAAGAAAAGCTTACAAAACTCTTTTCTTAATATGTTATCATCTTAATTTCAATTCAAAAATTAACAACACATAAAGCTAATTGAGCATTCTATTTCTGATATTATTATCTTTTAATTTATAAGAATCTTTTTTTTAAATCTTTTATATAAATTATATAAGCTTATATTTCTTTCACAAATCATTGTTAAATCACTATTTATCATTATTGAAGTTAAGACTTTTTAATCTTTCTTTTTAGCTTTATTACTTATTCACTTTAACTTCAACTCATCATGTTGTTGTTGTAAGTCTTTATTGAATTGTTTTTAATCATTTAGTTTTTTCTTAATATTATATAATGTTAAGACTTTCACTTTCTTTTGATTACATCTCTCTTCTATCATAAATATTAAAATCAAATCATTAACATTTTTTCAGCTTTCAATAATCTTCTATAATGTATTCATTACATTACTTACTTCAATTAAGATCAATTTAAAAAAAGTAATGCTTCAATGTACTTTCAAAATGTTTAATAATGAGAATATAAAGAAATTTACTCATTCATAATGTTTTTATATCTTATAAATTGTCTTTTAACAAAGATT
>JAABUU010008452.1_pt1 | contig 10238 bp, 8 predicted proteins | sample 5559301 | NCBI WGS metagenome assembly JAABUU01 (sample SAMN10711884, study PRJNA513360) | rock metagenome | isolation source: Antarctica rocks | place: Antarctica: Victoria Land, Richard Nunatak white | reverse complement strand
TGAAAACAGCGGCAGCAGCCTGTCCCGCATGGGGGTCAGCCTGAGCGGCAGCACGCAGGTGGGCCGCCCCGTCCAAATGTCTTTCGGATACGCGCAGGCCGGGGCGCACATGACCACGGCGGGCGACGACAGCCTGACCGCAGGCCGCCAAACTCTCACACTCGGCACAACCCTCGCGCCTTCCAAGACCGTGCAGGCTTCGGCGCAATGGACACAGTCGGCCCCGGCGGCGGCAGGCGGCGGGCCAGCCTCCACGCAGGCAGCCGCCGCGTTGTCAGTCGCCCCTTCGGCCACTCTCAGCCTGCAAACGCACTGGACAGATCAGTCCGGCGGCAGTGCCCCTGAAACGCAGACCGCCGATGTCAGCCTGCACGCTGCGCCCACGCCTGCCAGCACCCTGGATGCTTCCTTCGCGTCCCAAAGCAGCGCAGGCAAAGGCACGCAGGCCATGAACCTTGCCGCCGCTCTTGCGCCCAGCAAAACAATTGCCCTGCACGCCGCTGCCGGGCAGACGCGTGACCCGTCCGGCCTTGCCAACCAGCAGCAGGTCAGCCTGGCATTGACGCCCATCTCTGCGGTGCAGCTTCAAACCAGCCTTGCTCTGCACCAGACACAAACAGCCCAGACCTCCACCGTCATGGTCGGCGGGCAGGCGCAGCCCCTCTCGTTCTTGCAGTTCGCCGCTGCCTACAAGGGCCGCACGGCCTCGGCAGGCGACACCGTGACGACCGACACGCTGGACACCAGCACGGCAAGCCTCACGCTGCTTCCACTGCGCGGCGTTGCTTTGACCGGCACGTATGCCCAGAACCCGGACAATGGCGGCAGCACCGCGCAGCGTCTTGCGCAGCGCGGGCTGGGGCTGCAAACCACGTTCGGCGCGCTCAGCGTGTCGGGCGGCTATGATTGGCAGCGCCATCTTGATACGCAGCTCGTCGGCACGACCCTGCATGTCGGCGTCGGCCTGCATCTCTCGCAGGCCACGCAGCTAGACGGCACCTACCGGCAGACGCTGTCAGGGATAGGCGATACCCCCACGGGCAGCAATCTTTATGGCTTCGGCCTGACCCACACATTAGGCGACCGCTTCCACTTGTCGCTAGACAGCACGATGCAAACGCCTGTCACTCCGACGGCAACCGTCAATCCCGACTATACTGCCAACGCCAGTTTGGGCATGAAGTTCTAACTATGAAGTTCTAATCCTGGCTCGGCGCGAAAGCAAAGAACCCCGCCCCTGGCTTTGCCGGGGCGGGGTTCTTCCTTTGCGGCACACGCTTCAGGGTCAAGGGGCAGGCGCGGCGTGCCGCAGGCTGTCCAAAAACTCCAGGCTTTTCAGATCACGCTCCAAGCGCAGGCGCAGCGAGCGGCGCAGGGCCAGGCGCGTTAGGTCTAAGTTCTTGGGGCCGGGCGTGGGCAGGGCGGGGAGCGTGTCACGGGCCTCGGGGCCAAGGGCGTCTAAGGCGAGCAGCAGGCGCAGCGCGCCCAAACTGAGTGCGCTGTGGTCTTCATTGGTGGCGGGGCGCGCGTGCAGCGGGCATACTGCGCCGCCCAGCAGTGCAGACAGGGCGAAAGTCTCGTCGCGCGCAAACCCGCCCGGCAAAGGCAGGTGGCAGACGGCGCATTCGGCGAGATTGGGGGCATAGCCCAGGTCGCGCAAAAGCTGCACTTCAAACCAGCGCGCGGCCAGGGCAGGGTCGGGCAGGGATTGGGTCAGGAACAGGCCCGTGAGCAGCAGGTCAAACAGCAGGGGATTAGGCGCATCGTCTTCTACCGAGTGGTCAGCGAGGTCAGCGAGATATAGGCCGTGGGCGAGGCGCGGCAGGTCTAGGCGCAGGGAAGAAAACGCTTCCTGCACTTCGCACTGGGTCACAATCTCCAGCGAACGGCCCGAAGCAAGCTGGAAGCGGGTCAGAGTGAGGGCTTCGGTGGCCCCGGACAGGCGCGAGATGGCCTTGCGCGCGCCTTTGGCAATGGCCGAAATGCGGCCTTTGTCCCGCGAGTACAGGGTCAGGATTTTATCGGTCTCGCCATAGTTCAGGCGGCGCAGGACAAGGGCGTCGGTGGTATAAGTGGGCATGATGGGCCGCCGCGTGGGGCGAAAGCGAAACCGCTAAGCGTGCGCGGGGGCAGCATCAGTCGGCAGATAAGCATCGTAGAGGGCATTGCCCGATGACGTGCCGATACGGTTTGCGCCAGCATCCAGCATCTGCATCGCCACTTCCAAAGTTTTGATGCCTCCCGAGGCTTTGATGCCGATGGCAGACGGGCCAAGCGCGCGGCGCAGGCGGCGGATGTCCTCCACCGTCGCGCGCCCCAATGCGGTACCTGTGCTGGTTTTGACAAAATCTGCGCCCGAGTCGCGCACCAGGCGGCAGGCGATGTCTTTCTCGTCATCGGTGAGATAGCACGTTTCTATAATAACTTTTACCAGCACGCGCTTGGCATCTTCCATGGCGTGGGCAGAACGCGTGGCCTCCATGACTTCGCGCAGGTCTGCGGCCACCGCGTCGTAGTCGCCGGACTTGAACTTGGAGATGTTGAGCACTAGGTCAATCTCGCGCGCGCCGTTGGCAATGGCATTCTTTGTTTCGTACACTTTGCACAGGCGCGTTGTGGCTCCAAACGGAAACGCGGCCACGGTGCAGACTTTTACGTCGGAGCCTTCCAGTGCCCGCGCCGCCGTCCCCACCCAGCAGGGCAGAATGCAGACGCTGGCGAAGTGGCGGGCCGCGCTTTCGCTGCACAGGCGCAGCACATCGTCTTTGGTGGAGTCGGGCCGCAGGAGCGTGTTGTCTATGGTCTTGGCAAACTGTTCGCGCGTGTACATCTTAGCCCTTCTTTCTGCGCGTGGCATCCTTCCATGTTCCCACCAATTCCCGCACGTCCTCCCTAAGCGTCGGGCTTTCGGCATGAGCATGCAGAAAGTCTACCAGCGCGCTGCCGACAACCGCCCCATCGCCGGCCTGCACGATATGCGCGACATGGGCGGGCGTTGAGATGCCAAAGCCAACGCACAGCGGCTTGTCGGTGGCCGCGCGCACCCGGCTGAGCATTTCCTGCACCTCGGGCGGCACGTCTTCGCGCGCGCCTGTGACCCCGGTGCGGGACACGCAGTACACAAAGCCGGTCGTGCTGTCCGCGATGGTCTGGATGCGCGCGGGTGTAGAAACAGGCGTGACTAAAAATATCGTGGCGATGTCGTGCGCCTCGGCTTCACGTTTCCAGTGCGCGGCTTCTTCCGGGGGCAGGTCAGTCAAGATAGCCCCGTCCGCGCCCGCTTCCGAGGCCGCCTGCGCGAAGCGGGCCAGCCCGTAGCGCAGCACCAGATTGTACGAAGTCATCAGCACGAGGGGCACAAATGTCAGTGTGCGTATCTCGCGCACCATCTCAAGCACCGTATCCGGCGTGACGCCGCGCTCCAGGGCGCGCTGCGACGATGCCTGGATGCTTGGCCCATCGGCCAGCGGGTCGGAGTAGGGAATGCCCAGTTCCACAATGTCCGCGCCGCCTTGGGCAATCGCTGCCACCAAAGCAGGCATGTCTTTGATAAACGGGTCGCCCGCCGTGACAAACGCCACCAGTGCGCCCTCATCGCGCGCCCCAAGCTTGGCGAATGTCTTGTTGATGCGTGAAATCACAGCGTACCTTTACTTACACCAACCCTTTACTTACACCCAAGTGTTTTACATCAGGCCCAGGCGCGCGGCGACACTGTCCACGTCTTTGTCGCCCCGCCCCGACAGGCACAGGATAATCGTTTGGTCTTTGCCCATCTGCGGGGCCAGCTCGCGCACATGGGCAAACGCATGCGACGTTTCCAGCGCGGGGATAATGCCCTCGGTGCGCGCGCACCACTGAAATGCATCCAGAGCATCGTCATCGGTCACCGCCACGTACTCGGCCCGCCCAATGTCCTTGAAGTACGCATGCTCCGGCCCGACACCCGGATAGTCCAGCCCTGCCGACACGCTGTGGGTCGCCAGCACCTGCCCATATTCGTCCTGCAAGACATACGACGACGACCCGTGCAGCACGCCTTTGCTGCCCAGGGTCAGCGTCGCGGAATGCTCCTGCGTGTGCGTGCCCTTGCCCGCCGCCTCCACCCCAATCAGCTTGACGCCCGCGTCATGCACGAACGGATAAAAGATGCCCATCGCATTGGAGCCGCCGCCGACGCACGCCACCACGGCATCGGGCAGGCCGCCTTCTTCCTCCAAAATCTGCTGCCGCGCCTCCTTGCCGATCACGCTCTGGAAGTCCCGCACCATTGTCGGGTAGGGGTGCGGCCCAGCGACCGTGCCGATAATATAATGCGTATCGCGCACATTGGTCACCCAGTCGCGCATGGCCTCGTTCAGCGCATCTTTAAGCGTCTTTGTGCCCGACGACACGGGCCTGACTTCCGCCCCCAGCAGCTTCATGCGCACGACATTCAGCGCCTGACGCTTCACGTCTTCCTCGCCCATATACACAATGCACTCGTAGCCAAACAGCGCGCACGCCGTCGCGGTCGCCACGCCATGCTGCCCGGCTCCGGTTTCGGCGATAATGCGCGGTTTGTTCATGCGCCGGGCGAGCAAAATCTGCCCCAGGGCGTTGTTGATCTTGTGCGCGCCGGTATGGGCCAAATCTTCCCGCTTCAGGTAAATCTTCGCCCCGCCCAGCTCTCGGGTCATCTTCTCGGCATAGAACAGGGGCGTCGCCCGGCCCACATAGTTCTTGGCGTAGTAGTCAAACTCCGTCTGAAAGGCGGGATCGGCGCGCGCTTCCTCATAAGCTGTTGTCAGCTCATCCAGGGCCGGAATGATCGTTTCCGGCACAAAGCGTCCCCCAAACTCCCCGCCAAAACGCCCCTGCGCATCGGCCACATACTTGTTCGCGTCCAGTGTTTGCATTGCCATTCGTAAAGCCTCTCTGTCAAGCCGCTTTGTTCTGATTGTGACACCGTTGGCCTGCATTGTCAACAACCAGCGGCGGTCGGGAATGACCTGTGCTGCGCGGGATAATCTTCTGCGCTGCGCGGGATAACCTTCTGCGCTGCGCGGGATAACCTTCTGCGCTGCGCGGGATAACCTTCTGCGCTGCGCGGGATAACCTTCTGCGCTGCGCGGGCATGGCAAGGGCGCTTCCCCGGCTGATTAAGCCCCCACCAACGACGGCACAATTTCTTCCGTCGTTGGTGAGGGCTTGCAAAGCGTTTGACACGCCGGAGCAGCGCCTTGGGAGTGCCGGGAAGCCGCCTTAGCTGAGAGAAAACGTCTGGCCCAAACCGACTAAAACAAAACGCCTTCCGGTTGACAGCAGGGTGACACGCTGTTATAATAGGCCCTGAAGCAAGCAATTTTACCTGCTGCGACACAAGGAGCCGCTCTTATGCCCGCTGTTCCTATTATCAAGCGTGCCTTTGCGGAGATGCTTGGCACAGCTTGGCTAGTCTTTGGCGGGTGCGGCGCAGCCGTGCTGGCCGCCAAGTTCCCAGACGTCGGCATCGGCCTGCTGGGCGTTTCGCTGGCCTTCGGGCTGACCGTGCTGACAATGGCCTACACCATCGGCCACATCTCCGGCTGCCACCTGAACCCTGCTGTGTCTGTCGGGCTTTGGATGGGCAGGCGCTTTCCCGCCTCCGATCTGCTGCCGTACATCATTGCCCAAGTGGTCGGCGGGATTGTCGGTGCGGGCCTGCTGTATGTGATTGCGAGCGGGAAGGCGGGCTTTAGCACCAGCGGGGGTTTTGCGTCTAACGGCTACGGCGCACACTCGCCGGGGGGCTATTCGCTGACAGCGTGCATTGCCACAGAGGTGGCGCTGACGTTCTTCTTTCTCATTATCATTCTCGGCTCTACCGATGGGCGTGCTCCGAAAGGCTTCGCCCCCATCGCCATTGGGCTGGGGCTGACCCTGGTGCATTTGGTCGGCATTCCAGTCACCAATCTGTCGGTCAACCCGGCCCGCAGCACAGGCCCTGCGCTGTTTGTCGGCGGCTGGGCGCTCGGCCAGCTTTGGCTGTTCTGGCTCGCGCCCTTAGTGGGGGCCGCGCTGGCGGGCCTTGTCTATCGCTGGCTGGAAACCGAGAACACTGTGGACGCGCTCCCGCCCGTCACAGGCGAAGCACAAGAAGCCTGGCTAAGCGCATCGCGGCAATGTTAGCCGTCCCGGCTTAAATCCCAACGGCGCACGGCGTTGATAAACGCGCGCATTTTGGCATGGTCTTTTAGCCCTGGCGCACGCTCCACGCCTGACGACACGTCCACGCCGTAGGGCTGCACCGCCTCCAGCGCCTCGGTGATATTATCCGGGGTCAGGCCTCCCGCGAGGATCAGCGGAAGATTGGTAAACTCCTGCGCCTGCCTTGCCAACTGCCAGTTGAATGTCACGCCCGCGCCGCCCAATGTTTTCTCATGGTAGGCATCCAGCAGGATAGCCCCGACGGCATGCGGGTAATCGGCAATCTCCCGCAGCGACGCCGCGTCCCGCACCCGGAACGCCCGAATGCGCCACTGCGCCCCTCGCCGGAAGCGGGTCTTGTCCTGCGTTTCTTCGTAGTGCTGCACATACTCCGCTAAGTAATTCTCAGCGTCTTCGGGGCGGTGGACTACCACCACGCGTTTGACAAACAGCGGCAGGCTCTGCGAAATCTCCATGTACTCGTCAGGCGGCAGGAAGCGCGGTCCGCCCGGCACGGCAATAAACCCCAGTGCATCGGCCCCCATGTCTGCCGCCGCCTGCGCGTCTTCGGCGCTGGTGATGCCGCAAATCTTAATGCGCGTCACAATGCTCCCCGTTTCGTTAAGATCGCGTGAAGAAGCCGACCCTGATGCTGATTGTACCTGACAGCCCCGTCCGACGGCAAGCCGTTCGCGGCTGCTATGCAGCCTGCTTGTTTTGGGTATAGACTGCTTATTGAGGCAAGCGAGAAGAGGCTTGCGCGACACGCGAGACCGGAACTTCTTTATGTCATACGAACCGCAAACACAAGACGAACTTTCCCCCTCATCGACCTCCATTGACGGAGTAGAGAACTATGCCCAGAATATTGTAGACACCGTGCGCGAATCGATTTTGGTGCTGAACCAAGACCTGCGCGTTGTTTCCGCCAACCGCTCCTTCTACCGCACCTTCCGGGTAACGGCCTCGGACACAGAGGGACAGCTTATCTACGCGTTGGGCGACAGGCAATGGGACATCCCCGAACTGAGGCGGCTGCTGGAAATTGTCCTGCCTGAGCACGCTTCCTTTGACGACTTTGAAGTCTCGCACCGCTTTGAGGGTGTCGGCGAAAAAGTCATGCTTCTGAACGCGCGCACGATCCTCCGGCCTGGCAACAACAGTCAGTTGATTCTGCTCGCCATTGAAGATGTGACGGAACGCAGGGCCGCCGAAAGAAAACTTCGCTCTACTTACGAGCGAGAAACACGGATCGCTGAGGCCCTCCAGCGCCCGCTGATGGTGGAAATCCCCGAGGATTGCTTTCCTGGCCTCAGCGTTGGCATGCTTTATCAGGCTGTCTCAAAGGATGCAGAAAGGGTTGGCGGCGACTTCTTTGATGCTTTCGCGCTGGCTGACGGGCGAATAGCGCTCCTCTTGGGCGATGTGACAGGCCACGGCCTGCCCGCTGCCGCACGAGCAACCGAAGTCAAAGACGTGCTGAGGGCATTCCTGCGCCTGTATCCTTTTTACGCTGCGGTCACTTTGACACGGCTCAACGACTACCTTTGTGACGCTCAGACGCTTGACGACCGTGCCGAAGACACAATCCTCGGGCTGAGCCTTGTGATTGTAAACCTGAAAGCGCGTGAGGCGATTTTTGCCTGGGGCGGCATTGAGCCGCCGCTGATCCTGAAAGCGGATGGCGCTATTGAACCGGTAGCGGGGGGCGGCACTCTCCTGGGAGTTGTTCCTCACGCCACATTTGCCGAGGTTACAGTCCCGCTTCAGCCTGGCGACTCATTCCTCCTGCACACCGACGGGATGAGCGAGGCAAGGCAAGGCGATCAGTTCCTCGGCCAAGAAGGCATTATGGAGATTGCCCAATCTGCCCGCAGCGCCCCGACAGCACACGGGGCCGCCCAGGCCATTCTTCAGGAGGCGAAGGCTTACGCAAACGGGAGCCTGCATGATGACGCCTGCCTTGTGCTTGTCCGATGTCTGTGATCATTGTACGCCTAACCACTGGCTCCGATTTGCAAGCCCTTATTCCTCGCTGCGCCGCACGGCCTGCACAAACGCGCGCATCTTCGCCGGGTCTTTGACGCCCGGCTCGCTTTCCACGCCCACAGTCACGTCTACGCAATAGGGGCGCACGCGCGCGACGGCCTGCCCGACATTGCCGGGCGTCAGGCCGCCCGCGAGGTGCAGCTTTTTGCCGTATTGATGCACCTCCCGCGCCAGCTCCCACCCATAAGCGTCCGTGCTGCCATAGCCGCGCGCATGCGCCATATGAATGTTCACCAGGTACGCCTGCACCGTGCCGTTGAAGTGGGCGATTTGCCGCAGGCCGCTTTCGCCGCACACATGGAACGCTTTAATCTTGCGCCCCATATCCCAGTTCTCGCGGATAATGTCTGTCCACAAGTTGTCCTGATAGTACTGTACCTGATGAAACACGCTGAGCAAGCGGCGTCCATACGTGCGCCACCGGAAGTCGGTCGTCCGGTCAAACACGCCGACCAGCCCGATATGCGTGGGCAGGCGCAAGGCAATCGTGCAGAAGGCGTCCGGGTCAGCCGTGCGCGGGCTGTTCTCGTCGCACACAAACCCCAGCATGTCTGCCCCGGCATCTACCGCCTCCGAAGCATCCGCCCAGCTTGTAATGCCGCAGATTTTCACCAGTGTCATGGTTTCTAAAACCCCGCGCATCCCCTCGCTGGTTCCCGGCCTTCGTGCTTCTGGTTCCCGGCCCTGGTGCTTCAAACCCTGCCAAAGCGCGTATAATAACGCTATGATTACGCCCGAAACGCTGCGTGCCGTGCCGCTGCTTGCCCTGCTGCCCGAAGACGCCCTGGCCGACACGGCGGCTGTTGTCGCCGACATGCACCTGAACCCCTGCGAATGGCTGGTGCGGGAAGGCGAAACCCCTGCCTTTTACGTGCTGCTGTCCGGCACAATGGAAGTCACCAAGCGCGTGGCGGGAGCCGATCAAATCCTCAGCCATTACCATGCCGGAGACTTCTTCGGCGAAGTGCCCCTGCTGCTCGGCTCGCCTGCCGTCGCCAATGTGCGCGCGAGCGGCGAAGCGCGCGTGCTGCGTTTGGACGCTGCCGACTTCCACAACCTTCTCGCCAAATCCGACAAGCTTGCGGCCTGCATCGTGCAGACCATGACCCGGCGCGTTGTCAGCTTGCAGCGCGTGTCGGTGGAAACCCCCATTCCGCGCACCTTGATTGTGGGCCACCCCGCCGACCTGGAGTGCTACGACCTGCGCCAGTTTCTGAGCGGCAACTGCCAGGACTTCCAGTGGCTTGATCCCGGCAACCCCCAAGCCCTCTCGCTAATTCCGGAAGACCTGCGCGAGCCGCCGTATCCCGCCGTGGTGCTGCCCGGCGGCGAACTGCTGCGCAACCCCAGCAAGCGTGCCCTAGCCGAGCATCTAGGCCTGCAAATCACGCCCCAACAGCCCCAGTACGATGTGGTTATTATCGGCGCAGGCCCCGCCGGCCTGGCTGCCGCCGTGTACGGCGCCTCCGAGGGCCTGCGCACTTTGCTGGTGGAGCGGGAAGCGCCGGGCGGGCAGGCCGGCACCTCGTCGCGCATTGAAAACTATCTGGGCTTTCCCACCGGCCTTTCGGGGGCAGACCTGAGCGCGCGGGCCTTGCAGCAGGCGCAGCGCTTCGGCACCGAGATTGTGGTCACGCGCTCGGCTGTTTCCATTCAGGCTGAATGCGGCGACCCGCAGATTGTCCTGGACGGCGGGCAAGCCGTGGACACGCGGGCGATTATCCTCGCGACCGGCGTGACGTGGCGCTCTTTATGGGTGCCGGGCGCGGAGGCCCTCGTCGGCAAAGGCATCTACTACGGCGCGGCCCGCACAGAAGCCCTCGGCGTGCGCGGCAAGGACGTTTTTTTGATTGGCGGCGGCAACTCGGCGGGTCAGGCGGCCATGTTCTTTGCCGACTATGCCCAAAGCGTCACGCTGCTCGTTCGAGCCTCGGCGATTGAAAAGGGCATGTCCCAGTATCTGATTGACCAGATTGGCACCAAAGCCAACATTTCCGTGTGCCTCAACGCCAGCGTGACCG
>JAABUU010008449.1_pt1 | contig 10240 bp, 7 predicted proteins | sample 5559301 | NCBI WGS metagenome assembly JAABUU01 (sample SAMN10711884, study PRJNA513360) | rock metagenome | isolation source: Antarctica rocks | place: Antarctica: Victoria Land, Richard Nunatak white | reverse complement strand
ATCTCGAGCCGGAGTGGACGTGACCTTGTCTGTCACCTACATGAGGCGGTTTCTGATGACGAAGCGACTTGACTACCAGACCGAGCGAGCCGTGCGTGCTGATGCGCGCGCACTTGAGCGCGGCCAGCAGCAGCATGGCGACTGCGCCGACCAGCCAGGTGGCCAGGCGCTCGGCGCCTTGATCATCGGGAAAACGTCGATCACCGTCGTGCTCTCTCCGGCGGCCCCCTGCGCGGGCATGTCTGGAGGAGCACCGCCGGGCCTCGGCTGATACGGCGCTCGCCCGGCCAGCCACGCACGGTATGCCGGAAGCGGCCGGGCGCACCCGGCATACCTGCGCAGGTGGGCTCAGACGTCAGCGTCGACGGCCGGGCCATCGGCGCTCAGACGTCGGCCTGGCGGGCGATAGTCGCAGCAGCCCGACGGACTGCTCCGCCCGGGACGCCCGGGACGATCTCCTCGAGGAACCCGTACCGACGCACGAGTGAGGAGTGGTAGGAGGTGTCGTCGCGCACGTCGCGCACCGCGTGCCACCAGTCGGCGATGTCGCCCCATCCCGGAGCTGCGAGCGACCCGCCGAACTGCTGGACCGCGAGCGCCGAGCACAGCGTCGAGAAGGAGAGGCGCTCGGTGAGGCTCCATCCTGCGAGGGTCCCGACGACGAGGCCCGCGGCGAACACGTCGCCGGCTCCGGTCGGGTCCAGTGCGGGCACGCGGAGGGCTGGCACGGTGGCCTCCTCCCCCGCCGTGCTGTCGATGGCCAGGGCGCCCTCGGTGCCGTTGGTGACGACGGCCAGGGGCACGCGGTCCGCGAGCGCGTACAGCGCATCGTGGGCGGTGTCGGTCCGGGTGTAGGCCATCGCCTCGTCCGCGTTGGGCAGGAAGGCGTGGCAGGACCCGAGCTTCTTGAGGACGTCCGGGGACCAGGCTCCGGTTGCGTCCCAGCCGATGTCGCCGAAGACCAGCGCGCCGTCGCGACGGGCCAGCTCGACCCACGACGGGTGCTCCTCGTCGCCGAAGGGCTCACCCAGGTCGACCAGGACTGCCCGGGTCCGGGGCGGTGGGCCGATCAGCTCCGTGGCCGACACCGGCGACGGGTGCCCGTGGGTGACCATGCTGCGGTCGCGGTTGACCGACATGGACACGGTCACCGGTGAGTGCCACTCCTCGAAACGGCGAGAGCGGCTGAGGTCGACCCCCTCCTGCTCCTCCAGGGTCCGCCAGCAGAAGTCGCCGTAGTCGTCGTCGCCGAACGCGGCCGCCAACGTCGTCCTCAGCCCGAGCCGGCTGGAGGCGATCGCGAGGTTGGCGATCCCGCCGGGGCAGGATCCCATGCCATCGGCCCAGACCTCGGTGCCCTTGGATGGCATCGACTCGAGGCCGGTGAAGATGATGTCGAGAAAGACGGTTCCTGCCAGGAGGACGTCGAAAGGGGGATCGTCGTCGGTGCGCACACCGGTCAGGGGGTCGTAGGGCTTGACCACGAGGTTGACGCACCCTTCCCTGGTGCTGCTGTCAGGGCCCTCATCCTCTCGTCTCGGCTCAGGGGTCGCAAGGCAGACGAACCAGCTCGGGCCGGATCTGCTCCGTCTCGGCCCCCCCGGGTCCAGGGGATCGACGGTTTCACGGGTGAGCCCGCTCCGGTCCCGGCCACACCGTCCGCGCCGCGGTGGCCACGTCCAGCCGGATCCGGTAGACCTTGCATAGGGTGAGTTACCGTTACCGGTGCCGGGACGGAGAGGGAGGGTGAGGCCGTGAGCCGTTCAGGGCGTGAGGCACGCACGGCATACGCCCTGCTGGCGCCGAGTCTCTTCGGGCTCAGCGTGTTCCTCGTCCTACCCATCTTCGTGGTCGTCTGGTTGTCGCTCAACCACTGGGACCTCATCACCGCTCCCCGGCTCGTGGGCTTCGACAACATTCGCCAGGTCCTCGCGGACGGAGCCTTCCGCCGCTCGATGCTCATCACGACCGGCTTCGTGGCCATCGTGATCCCCGTGCAGACAGCCTTGGGTCTCTTCGCGGCAACCTTGCTCACCAGAGGGCTTCGCGGCTCGTCGTTGTTCCGCGTCGTCTACGTCCTGCCCTGGATCAGTGCGCCTCTGGTCCTCGGCGTGGTGTGGAAGTGGATCCTCGCGCCGTCCGACGGGGCCCTGAACGCCGTTCTCGGCCACCGGGTCGAGTGGCTCGCCAGCCCTTCGCTCGCCCTGCCCACGGTGGCGGCGGTGACGATCTGGACCCAGGTCGGCTACGTCACGCTGTTCTTCGTGGCAGGTCTGACCTCGATCCCCGACCATCTCCTCGAAGCGGCCCGCATCGACGGCGCCAGCCCCCGGCAGGTGTTCTGGCGGATCAAGCTGCCGCTGTTGCAACCCACGACGTTCTTCGTGCTGGTGACCGGCGTCATCAGCAGCTTCCAAGTCTTCGACTCGATCTACGCCCTGACCCCCCAGGGCGGTCCCCAGGGGGTGACCGACGTCGTCGCGGGCCGGATCTACTACCAGGCGTTCCAGTCCCGCAACGTCGGCCAGGCCTCGGTCATGGCGCTGGTGCTGTTCATCCTGCTGGTGGTCATCACGGTGGGGCAGCAGCGCTGGTTCCGGTCCCGCACGACCTACGACCTGTCATCATGAGCGCCGCACACGGAATCGGTGGCGGACCCGCTCGCCGGATCGGTGACGCGCTGGGCTATCTCCTGCTGGCTGCCGGGGCGGTGCTGACCCTCGCTCCTTTCGTCCTCAGCCTCATGACCGCGGTAAAGTCAGCGCGGCAGTTCGGCTCCCAGCCCGTGCTGAGCCTCCCGCAACCGGTGACGGGCGAGAACTTCGCCGCCCTGTTCGGTGGGCGCTACGACTTCGTGTCGCCGGTGGTGGTGACGGCGCAGGTCGTCGCGGTGATCCTGGTAGGACAGCTCGCCTTCTCGGTGCTCGCCGCCTACGCGTTCGCCCGGCTGCGCTTTCCCGGCCGGGACACGCTGTTCTGGGTCTACCTCGCGACCCTCATGGTGCCGCAGATCGTGACGATCATCCCGCTGTACGCCATGTTCGCCGCCGTCGGCCTGCGCAACACCTTCTGGGCGCTGGTGCTGCCCCAGGTGTTCGGGTCGCCGTACGCGATCTTCCTGCTGCGCGAGTACTTCCGGGGCATCCCGGAGGACCTGATCAGCGCCGCCCGACTGGACGGATGCAACACGATGCAGATCCTGCGTCACGTCGTGGTCCCGGTCAGCCGCCCGATCCTGGCGACCTTGATGATCATCACGATCGTGTCCCACTGGAACAACTTCCTGTGGCCACTGGTCATCACCAGCGGGCCGACGTGGCGCACCCTCACGCTGGCGACGGCGAACCTGCAGTCGCAGTACAACGGCAACTGGACCCTGGTCATGGCGGCCACCACGGTCGCCATCGTCCCGCTGCTCGCCCTGTTCCTCACGTTCCATCGCCACGTCGTGCGCTCGATCACCATCACCGGCTTCAAGTAACACCAACCACCCTCGAGAGGCACGCCATGAGAGTCCAACTCCTCGCCGTATCAGCCGCCCTTGCGCTGACCGCCGCAACGGCAGCGTGCTCGCCATCGGCGAGCAAGGACCAGAGCCAGGCCTCCGCCGGCCAGACCACGGTCACGGTGCGCATCTGGGACGACCAGGTCCTCAAGCCCTACCAGGCCTCGTTCGACGCGTTCACCAAGGCGAACCCCGACATCGCCGTCAAGATCAACCTCGTGCCCTTCGCGGACTACTTCACCAAGCTCCCGCTCGACATCTCCGGCGGAGGGATCGACGACATCTTCTGGCTCAACTCCTCGCCGTTCGGCGCACTGGCCGACAGCGGGGCGCTGATCAACATCGACCAGACGTTGCCCGACGACAAGGCCGGGTGGGTCAAGGCAGCAGTGGACCAGTACACCCGCAAGGGCGTGCTGTGGGGCGTCCCCGCCCTCACCGACGGTCGCTCGGTCGTGTACTACAACAAGAAGCTCGTGGCCGACGCGGGGGTCGACCTGGCTAACCTGACGTGGAGCCCCGACCCGGCATCCGACACGTTCCTCCCCGCCGCCAAGAAGCTCACGAAGGACTCCGCGGGCAAGGCCGCGGACCAAGCCGGCTTCGACGCAAAGAAGGTCGACCAGTACGCCTTTAACGCGGCCAACGACCTGGGCGCGATCTACTTCAACTTCATCGGCTCGAACGGTGGGAAATTTCAGGCGCAGGACGGCAGCTTCGTCTTCGCGCAGGACAGGAGCGCTCAGGCGATCAGCTACGTCGTCGACCTGATCAACAAGGAGCACGTCGCCCCGTCTGCCGCAGACACGAACGACAACGGTGACTTCAGCCGGGACAAGTTCCTGCAGGGCAAGATGGCGCTCTTCCAGTCGGGCACCTACAACCTCAAGAACGTCGCGGACGGAGCCAAGTTCGACTGGGCCATCGCGCCGATGCTCAAGGGCCCCGCGGGGCGGGTCAGCGTCGTGAACAGTGTCATCGCGGCCGGTAACGCCAAGACCCAGCACAAGGACGCCACGGTCAAGGTGCTCAAGTGGCTGGGCTCCAAGGAGGGCGCCTCCTTCGTGGGCCAGACCGGCGCCGCCCTCCCGGCCGTCACCGCCGCCCAGCAGTCGTACTACGACTACTGGAAGGGCAAGAAGGTCGACACCACGCCGTTCGGCGAGTCGAGCGGCACCGCGACCATCGAGGCCCCCTTCGGGGCGAAGTTCCTCGACGCCAACAACGCCTACAACCCGATCTTCAAGGAGATCTTCGCCGGTCGCCTGCCGGTGGCAACGGGGCTGCAGAAGGCGCAGGACGCCGCCAACAACGCCAGCAAGTGACCGCGGCCGGGGCTCAGCCGGAGGAGGTGCGCCCCGTGCGGCGAAGCCAGAGCAGGCCCAGAACCGGTAGGACGAGCGGCACGTAGCCGTATCCCGAGCCGAAGTGCGACCACACGGTCTTGTCGGGGAACTCGGCCGGCACGAGGTAGGACACGAGCCCGACGACGAGGACGCCCACCATCTCCGTCGTGATCGCGATGCGCGCCACCTGCACCGAGGTCCGGTCGCCGCGGGCCAGCCCCACCGTCGCGACGAGGTAGATCACCGCCGCGAGTGCCGAGAGGAGGTAGGCCAGCGGCGCCTTCCCGAAGTCGGCAAGAATTTGGAACGTCGCCCGCCCGGTCGCCGCGAGGGCAAAGAGCCCGTAGACCGCGACGAGGACGAGGCCAAAGCCCTTGCCCGTATGCCGGGTGCCCGGCTGCGCGACCGACCCGCCGTCCGGGTCAGGCATGGAGGCTCCAGATCTGGTTCAGGCGGCCGACGAGGACGCCGACGACGAACGCGGACCCGACGACGACCCCCATCGACCATCGCGTCTTCTCCTTGAGCGCGAGGAACGCGGCCACGGGCGGGACGAACGGCACCGTGAGGAGGTAGGCGAAGAAGACCGGCTTCTCGTAGTCCCGCGTCGTCGTCACGCCCTGGACGATCCCGACGACGACCTGGACCAGCAGCGCGAGCTCGAGAACGGCGAGCACGAGGAGGAGCCGGTCGTCGAGGACCCGGTGGCGCAAGGCGTAGTAGGCCGCGGCCAGCCCGAACGCCGCGGCGGCGACGAGGACGACGACGGTCAGCCAGGCGAGCACCCGAGAAGCGTAGTCACCTCAGCTGGAGGCGCTGCGAGAGGCCCGAGGCACGTTGGGCACGGCGGCCGATGGCGATCCGCACCGACTCCTCCGAGCCGACGAGCCGCACCGAGCGCCTCGCGCGGGTGACCGCAGTATAGAGCAGCTCGCGGGTCAGCAACGGCGACTCGGGCTCGGGCTCGGGCAGGATGATGGTCACCGCGTCGAACTGGCTGCCCTGGCTGCGGTGCACCGTCATCGCGTGCGCCGTCGCGACGTCGGCCAGCCTCGTCAGGGCGTACTCCCGGCCCTCTGGGTGCTCGCCGTCCGAGACAAGAGCCACGAGGTCCGAGGCCCCGGTGCCCGACCGGCACACCACACCGGTGTCCCCGTTGAAGAGCCCGAGCCCGTAGTCGTTGGCTGTGACGAGAAAGGACTGCCCGGCATACCACCGGGGCAGCCAGTCGGCGCCGCTCCGCTCGAGGAGCCAGCGTTCGACCTGCCGGTTCCACGTGCGCACGCCGAACGGTCCCGCGCGGTGGCCGCAGAGCAGCCGGTGGGCATCGAGGGCGGCCAGCGCGCCCGGCCGCCGGCCGGCCTCGGCCTCGACGGCCAGGGCGAGCGCAGGCGGGAGGACGAGGTCCTGCACCGCGCCGAGGCCGACGAGCGCGACGTCCGCGGTGCCAGAGGCGAGCTGGTCGGCGTCGCCGACGAGGACGAGACGGGCATCGGGCCGGACGGCCTCCAGGAGCCGGGCCATGAGGCTGAGCGACACCATGGAGGTCTCGTCGATCACGACGACGTCGTGAGGCAGGCGGTTGCCGCGGTGGGAACGGAACCGGGTGCGGCTGCCGGGCCGGCTGCCCAGAAGGCGGTGCATCGTCGTCGCCCGTAGCCCCGCGACCTCCGCACGACGGGAGGCCGGGAAGTCTTCCTCCCCCGCCGCCTGGGCCACCGCCTGCGCCATCCGCGCGGCGGCCTTGCCGGTGGGTGCGGCGAGGGCGACCCGGAGCGGCCGGTCCGTCGCCGTGAGCAGGGCTCCGAGAAGGCGGGCGATGGTCGTCGTCTTCCCCGTGCCGGGACCACCGGTGATCACGGATGTCCAGTTGCGACAGGCGATCTCGGCCGCGACCCGCTGCTCGGAGTAGCGGTCACCCGGGAAGTGCAGGTCGAGGGCCACGCCCAGTCGTGCAGCGTCGACATCCGGCGGTGGAGCGTTCCGACGGGCGACTACGTCGTCACGGACCCGACCTTCCTCGGTCCAGTACCGGTCGAGGTAGAGCAGCCCGCCCTGCTGACGGAGCACCTTGCTGTCGCGCACGAGCGGGCTTGCGGAGACAGACTCCTGCCACGCCTCGACGTCGGGCCACGCCAGCCCGGGGCCGAGCTCGTGCACTGTGCCGAGGTCGAGGCAGACCGACCCCTGCCGGACCGCCCGGACCGCGAGCGCGGCCGCCGCCAGGACCGTCTCGTCGGCCTCTCCCCCGAGTCGCCCCAGCCGGGTCGCCACGTGCACGTCGGCCGCCTCGAGCACGCCCGTGACGTTGAGGTCGTGGAGCAGCCCGGTCGCGGATCTCGCCCGCCGGCGGTCGTACGGGTCGTCGATCGGCGTGAGATCGGTGGTCACGAGGCCCCCTCCGGCCGGCCGTCGAGCAGGTCCGACACCGCCTCGACGAGGCTGACCGGCGGGCGCCACGAGAAGACGCCGCAGGGCTGCCCGTTGACAAGAGGCGTGCCGGGGCCAGCCATCCCACGCACGTAGAGGTAGAGGACGCCGCCCAGGTGGTCGGCCGGTGAGTACCCCGCCACCCGCCACCGGAGGAAGCGGTGGAGCACCACGGCATACAGGAGGGCCTGCAGCGGATAGCTCGAGGAGCTCATCGCCGCCGTGAGCCGGTCCGGTCGGTACGCGTCGGTGGTGAGGTCTTCGTCGAGGTCGCCGAGCCAGTTCGTCTTGTAGTCGGCGACGAGGTAGCGCCCGCCGACGCGGAGGACGACGTCAAGCGACCCGGTGAGGTACCCGCGCAGCGTCTGGCCCTCGTATGCCGGGGAGTCGACGACGTCGGCAAAGGGCCTCAGCGGGTCGTCCGGCGCGAGGTGCTGGCGGAGGACCGCGGCAAGGTCCCGGAGGGTGCCGCCCGGACCGTCGTGGCGCCGGTCGTCGCCTCCGGCAAGGGGCAGCTCGAAGTCGAGCTCGGACATCCGGTCGACCCGGCCGAGCTGGCGCAGCGTCGTGGGGGCAAGCGGGCCCAGCGGCGTGTCACAGACCGCGAGGAGCGCCTCGACGAGGACGTCCGGGTCAAGCGTCGCCGGCCACCGGACGAGCTGCTCGTCGATGTGGTGGCGCAGCTCGGCCCGCCAGTCGCCACCGCGGTCCGGCGCAGCGGGGTCGGCGTGCTCCAGGACGGCATGCACGAGCGAGCCGAAGGTGGCGCCGACGGGCAGGTCCGCCATCAGGGAGCGGACGGCTGCCGCGTCGGGGCCGGCCAGCTTCGCACCGGACCCGGCCGTCTTCGCGTCGGGTCGGGCCGCCGGGACGCGGTCCGTCGGTAGGCGGTCCGTCGGTAGGCGGTCCGTCGGTAGGCGGTCCGTCGGTGGGCGGTCCGTCGGTGGGCGACCCGTCGGGACGCGACCCGTCATGAGGACAGGCTCGTCCTCCCGCGGCGGGTCCTCGGGCTCGCTCGTCGACGGAAGGACGCAGCGGGCGGTGACCTCGGCCGCACTGCTCAGGCCGGTGTAGGAGGTCCGCCGCCAGTCGTGGTCGACGGCGCGGGTGAAGCGGCGGACCGAGAACGCGTCACTCCCGACCTCCACTGGTGGAGTGTCGGCGCCGGCGACGACAGACTGCTCGACGACGGGTCCACCCGCTGCCTCCCATCTGCGGGCCCGCTCCAGGGCATCCGCGTCGTCGAGCATCGGCGTGGACGCCGGCACCCTGGCCTGGTCCGGCCCCCTGCCGAACAGGATCCGGTGGAAGGGTGCGGTCGTCGTGTTCTTCTGGCTGGGCAGCCACCACGCGACGACCTGGGACTGGGCCCGGGTCAGCGCGACGTAGAGGAGGCGGAGGTCCTCTCCGGACTCCTCGACGACGGCCCGGGCCCGGTTAACCGGGTCGACGTCCTTGCCGGCGACGTCGATGCACCGCCTGCCCTGGTCGTCGTGGAAGAGCGGCGTGCCGGGAGCGCGGGGGAACGTGTCGCCGACGCTCGGGAGGTAGACGACGGGGAACTGCAGGCCCTTGCTGCCGTGGATCGTGAGGATCTGCACGGCTGATGCGTCACTGTCCAGGCGCCGGGAGCGTTCCGTGGAGATCGTCAGCCGCGTCTCGGTCATCTGGCGGCACAGCCACGCGACGAGCGCGATGAGGCCCAGTCCGTCGTGGGTCGCCGCCTCGTGCAATGCCTCACCAGTGTGTCGCAGGTCGGTCATCAGCCGCTCGCCGTCGACGAGACCGAGCACGCGATGGGCGAGTGCGCCCGACGCGGATGCCGCCTCGAGCACCGCGGCGACGCCGCGCTGCTTGAGCAGGTCGGCCCAGTCCCGGATCGTCTCGGCGTCCCGGTCGGTGACGGCGTCGCCTCCGGTGGCGAGCTCGTCCGCCGTCCGCCCGAAGAAGACGGTGAGGGCGGCCGACCGCACCCGGGCCGTTCGGTGCGGCTGCTCCATCGCCTCGAGGAGACTGAGCCACTCGGCGGCGGCCGCGGTCGCGAAGACGCTGCCCGAGCCGGAGACGACGGCTCGGATCCCGTTGGCCCGCAGGCCGTGCTGCGCCGCCGCACACTGCTTGCGGGTCTCGCAGAGGACGGCGATGTCCCTCGGCAGCAGCAGCCGTCCGTCGAAGGTCGCGCCCGCGCCGAGCAGGGCCGCGATGTCCGCGGCGAGGTCGCGCGCGACGTGCTCGCGCAGCCGCCCGATGGCGACGCCTTTGGTGCCCTGCACCCCGAAGGTGGCCTGGTCGACCATCCGGAGGCGGAAGGGCGCCGGGTGCGGGGCGCCGACGAGCCTGGGGTCCGGGTGCGCCGACTTGACGTCGCGGACGACGATCTCCTCGTCGCCGAGGGCAGCGCCGCGCAGGACCGTCTGAATGTCGGAGAGCAGGGCGGCATCGCTCCGGTGGTTGGTGCCGAGGGTGGCCCGGTCCTGCGCGGTCCGGGCAGCAGCGAGGTAGGTGACGACGTCGCCCCCCCGGAAGGCGTAGATCGCCTGCTTGGGGTCACCGATGAGGACCATCGTCGCGTGCCCGGAGAACGCCCGGTCGAGCACCTGCCACTGCACCGGGTCGGTGTCCTGGAACTCGTCGACGAGAACGACTTTCCACCGCTGCCGCATCCGCTGGCGGGCCGGCGCGTCCTCGTGCTCCAGAGCGGTCGCCAGCTGGCTGAGCAGGTCGTCGTAGCCGAGCACGCCCAGCCGTCGCTTGCGGCGGTCCATCTCCAGGCGAACCGCCTCGGCGAACCGCCTGCGCCGACCCGCGACGGTGTCATCGGGCGCCCACCCCGGTTCAAGCAGTGCCTGGGGGTCGCCGACGGCGGCGCGCGCGATGCCGAGCGCCTCCTGCCGGGAGAACACCGGAGGCGCGCCGATCCGGGCAAAGCCCCGGACGTAGAGGTCGTCGACGACCTCGA
>JAABUU010008444.1_pt1 | contig 10243 bp, 9 predicted proteins | sample 5559301 | NCBI WGS metagenome assembly JAABUU01 (sample SAMN10711884, study PRJNA513360) | rock metagenome | isolation source: Antarctica rocks | place: Antarctica: Victoria Land, Richard Nunatak white | reverse complement strand
AGACAAGCAAGTACACGCTGACTGTCTTCCATCTGGTTGCCAGGAAAGGCCAGCTCCATGCCACAGGCCAGTTGAAATATTTAGGTGATTCTGTCTGATCTTGTGCTGTCCCCAGGCTCACACTCACCATTGTTCAGCCACAACAGCTGAAACAGCATGACATGTAAGCAAGGCAGACCATCCTGCGCTGTCATCTCAGGCAGTTCATCAAGGTTTAGATTCTTAGGAGCTAGCACAGTAGTGCTAGAGCTTCCTCAGCGTTGTGCGTAATATTCACAGCTCATCTTTGCATGCTGTAGGTGCAGGCAGTCCATCAAGGCCACCACGACCACCTTCAGGGCGAGTTCAGAAACGCACTGCTGCTGGAGGAAGGCCTTCCTCAAGACCCAGCTCTAGAGGGCAGACAAAGCAAAGCACAAAGGAGGGGACAGGCAACACCAAGCTGAGACAGCTGGCAAGAAACCGGGCAGCTCAGGAATCAAGGCGGCGCAGGGAGTGATTTGAAGGCTGGTGCATTCATTACTTCTGCATCTGACTCCTCGGAGCATGCTGAGTACTCACTAGTGTTGATGTGGCAAGCACCAGGTCAAGGCACAGAAACTTGTTGGAAGGTTCAGTTCATGATCTCTTTGAGGGTTGATCCTTTTGAGATTTGATGAAGGGAATAGCTGTAGCCTGAGGCTATATAGAGCCTGGCAGTGTTGCAATCAACTAAGACGCCCAACACTTGACTTTGTCCTCTTTGTTTGCATGAATGCGTTGCTTTGTTAGTAAGTGAGTGCAGACTGATGATTACATGTACCATGTAGGTCTTAGCATGTTACCCAAAACTGCAAACTTCAAAGAAGTTTGAAGCTTGTCTTGCTTGCACCATCCATCTGATCTGGTCAATAAGACCAGCATGTCACAGGTCACAGTGATGACTTTTGCAGAACTGTCTGGCTGCACCCTGCATGAGCCCTCATTGATAGGTTGCAAGCTGACCCCATTGGCATATGCTGACCCACATCCTGTTTGTAGCTGTCATGCCAGCGCATATAGCAGCCGTAGCATATTGCAGCTTGGATGTTTGCTTGCACAGAACGCCGCCATCTGCTGCCGAAGGCTGCCAGACAGTCCTTGGCAACAGTACTGCGCTTTGCTGCAGAGCTTACCTTTTCCTGAACAAAGCGTACAGTCGCATTCATTGAGTTGCAACTGGGGCTGTCAACGTCTAGCTCTGGTCGTCACAAAGACATAGCCTGCACTGAGTTGGTCTTTCCATAGGCCAAGGCTGCAAGAAAGCTGAATCTATCCTTTGTAGGCTGTCTTTATGATGCAGCATTGGGGCAACATATTCGGTACTCCTGCATTGGATGCCACTTTCAGACTTACAAATATGCAAGATCAGCATGACTGCAGCTTGAACGGTGTCTGCATATGTTGCTGTCTGCATATGTTGCTGTCTGCAGTGCCTGTGTACTGTGGGAGCAATTAGATCTATTGGGTCAGCTTATAGCAAAGTGCTGATACCCAACCAAGAGCCAGACAGGCGACTTACCCGTCCGGGTTAGTTATACAGACTGCTTCGTGCATTCTGACTTGACGATGTGCGAAGGGCTTCAGCCGTGACGAAAGCGCGTACTCCACGTTCTGGGTTGATCTGGTGGTCGCTCCAGGACGCCCCTGCAGTGCAGCTGACAGGTATGGCAGCTGCGTCATGGCAGTACATGTTTGCTGCATGATCGCAAGCAGCCTTCGGAACAGCGGAATCAGGATGCAAACCTGAGACGCGCCTTCTAGGCGATTTTTCCGACGGACTTCGCAGATGCGCGCCACAGCCAGGTTGAAAAATAGCAACGCGAAGATGGCAACAAGACCGGCGTACATGTACGTAAAGCCGCTCGCCATCCTTCGGCCAAACTGCGATTTGTCGCGTCACTTGCGTCACAGGCTGACAACGGAATCATTGCATGCCAGCAGGTCAACAGAGTCTTTTGCTGCCAAACATGAAAGCTAAATGTAGCGGCAATTGGTGTAAATCACTGCAAATTAGGGATGTGCAAATTACTCATTTCACCGGACCCTTGTCATCAATTACCCAGTAACGTTATCAATGGTAACTAAAAATTGCCATTTGTTTAACTGCCATACGTGGACTGAAAGCGGCAAAGCACTGCTCTTGCTCAGGGAGATGCATCTGACAATTGGACGTTGAGCAATATTCCTAACTCAAAACAGGGATTTAACTGTTGCAGGTTTGCAATCCGTCAAATTCTCCCAAAACCCCTCGACAAGACCTAATTCTGCCACCAATTCTTCCTAATTTCGGCTCATTTGGGCTTATTTTGCCCATTGTGAAATTTCTGTAAAATGAATTGACACAAAATTTGCTTAAATACCTTGTTAAACGACCCCAACAGTAAATTAGCAGTAATTACAGTGACGTTTCTATTCAGTAATGATTGAAGAAAAGTAATTTGCACGCCCCTTGTGCAAATGCTGAGCTCCCATTGCGGTTTGCGGATGCTCTTGGCCACTGGCCGATGAATCAAGCTGGTGCCACACAGGCACTTTTGGCACGGATTCAGTAAACTTTTGATCACCAGGTCTTGTGTGGTCGTCATGTCTGGCACAGAGGCACTCTCTGAGCTTTGATTAAAAGGACACACAGCAACAACCTTCGTGACCCTTGATGTGAAAAATAGCAACTACAGTAATTTTTATAAATGGTTTATTATAAGGAAGCTCCTTAAGGAAGGTTTGTAGTCATGGGAGTATGTATGGTTCTGGAAGAGCTGCCACACCCCATAACACACATCCGGATTCTTTCTAAGCACACAATGTACACTGACATTACAATGTTGGGTTTGCAAAAGATTCAAGAAAATATCGATAGAACGAATTTCACAGTGAATCCGGCAATCATTCTGCCAGCTCACTTTATACTATCCCGTGGAATAGCAGGCACACGCCCTCCCATTCGTTACGTGATGAGGTCCTGACCAACAATCGATACCGGCAACACCGGAATTTGACTGCATTGACTGCGATCAGGTTGTGGAGAGTTACGGACCAAATGACATCATCTACAATGACCAGCACCCAGATACGTGTTATGCACACATCACGTTGCAATTGGCCAAGGACCCTTGGACTGCCAAACATACTTTTCATGTAACTGTATACATGTATATCCTGCGATGGCGGGATTTACAGCGCAGAGGGGTGTCTACTTGACAGAGGATGCTAAGTACTACACTGCCCGTGAAAGCAAAGGAATCTGGTCCAAAAGGTTAGACCGTGGGCATCAGAGAGATACTTGGACGGGAAACCCAGACTTCCGCGTGAGCAAATAAGTATGCAGATGCATTCATGCTGTATTTGAGTGGCTTACGAGATATGATGATACGTGGGTGTGATTTGACCTATCAAAAACCCTATGTGGCAGCGATCGTGCATAATCGAAGAGAATACTGTCTGATAAAGCGCAGAAGGTGTCGAGAGGCGTATCAGCCATGCACAGGTGTATCCCGACATACGAAACGCTGCTGAACGTCGTGAAGAAAACCTTTACGTCGGAGGCTATGTTTCTGCCGCAACGAGTTGAGTTATGGTCGTCACTGCCAGAGGACACGCCAAAAAGATTTGTGAGAAAAAGGTCCGATTATGTAGGTCACGAGACCATCGAGTTAGCCGTCGAGTTAGCCGTATCTACCGATGTTGAATGTGACGAGCTTCAATTAAGCACATGCTACAACAAGGACCTGCATCAAGCCGTGATTGTGGTAAACAAGACAAGGTGGTCTGAAGGAATTTTTGAAGTGATGTGTTTCGATCCAGAGACAAAAGACTCACAGGTTGTTCTACAGAAATGGACCAACTTGGAGTTTCAGCTGCTCTGGGGCAAGACCACTATTGGATGCCAAGCTATCGGCAAGTTTTATGCAGAAGGAACACGGGTGGAACAATCATTTCTTGAGAGCGCGGCAGCTGTTTTTCTCGATTTTTTGAGCTTGGAATTTCCTGTATGAAATGGGAGTCGAGAGCGAGCTTTGACCCGTTCTCGGTATTGACTAACGCAGCTGCATGCAGTACAACATGGTTACGAACTCTGTAACAGGGCAATACATGATCACGTCTGAACAAGTGATGATTTCGGATTAGGGCTAGACATGCTTCAGCTTTGTCACATGCTTTACTGTTGACCATACAAATCTGCTATCAGCTGCGTTGACCGACTTACAGGCGTTGTAAGACGTCATATGTCAGCTTGATTCCAGGCTGTGGCAATTTTTACAGCAGATTGATCGCTGCTACAAGGATGTGTGAAGAACAAATTTTTTGACCAAGTTGTCAAAGTGTTGTTCATCCGCTTTGCATTGCTGCAGCTAGGACAGGACTTATGCAACGCATTGAGTTATGTAGCTTCATATCAAAGATAAGCGTGGATGTCTACTAGGTGCAAGTTCACAGTGAGAGCTTCACATACCAAATGCATGCCTTTGATTGTCTCAGTCATGAAAAGACCTTGTGAACAAGCCGCTTGCTGCAGTCTGTCGGCCACTTTCTGCAGTCTGTGGATGCCAGCATTGTGTCCCAGGCTCAGCGTATACTGGCAAAAAATGTCCGTGACAGTCATTGGCTGTACTGAGTTACTGTGAAACAGAGCCTGCCTTGTGCTGTACCTATGCCCATCACCTGTGGCACAGGGGTATTTGTCAACATTTGTCAAAAGCAAGACTCTGTGGAATCTTGCGCCCCATGAATTGAAGTAAACAGTTGGAATGTTCAGAACGAGCTGTAAGCATGCCTGCATGGAGCTTGAAGCACTTACTTTCATGCATCTTCAGGCTTGCCTCCAGGCACAAGAACAGCTATGTTGTTGCCGTTCAAGAGAATTTGGTCCATTTGTGTGGTTTTGACTCCTTCTGGACTAGCCTCATACTCAGTGACATCTTCAAGAACCATGTTCACAAACACATCAAATCCCCGCAATGTGCCGACTAGTTCCTTGTCACCTTTCATCACCACCCATATTTTGGACCCGATACATCTGTCGATCAGCTCTGAGGGCATGAGGTGACTTGGGTTGCCAGCATACGCCGCTTTCTTAGGTGCGATCATGATGTGAAGACAAGATTTGCGTCAGCTTCTCATGAGTCACAGAGAATGGAAAAATCACTACAAAGTTGCGTGATGCGTGTCTAACCGAACCAGGTGCTTCTGTCAATGCTCTGTGCAGCTAACAAAAGAGGCTGCGCGTGTAAGACTGCCGACGTGCAACTGTTGGACGTGCTACAAGGAGAGCGCACGCAACGTTGTTGCGGACCTCTGCTACCTGCCGCCCAAGCTAAAGCTAAAGCTTTCTTCGTATAAGACAGCGCACTCCGTGCTCTTCACGGCTCAAGGCTGGAAGCTGGAGAGGAAGGTGGCCTCTGCAGATTTGACTTGTATACAGCTTACACAAACTGAGGCCATCTGAGATGCCTCGAACTCAATTGTTCAGCGGCTATTGCCCCGGCAGCATGGGCTGCCATGTTGGCCATGCTCACACCCGCGCTTTTGGGACTGGCAACCGCTCTTCAACAGGCTTACACGGTAGTCGTGGCTGCTGTGTGCCTCGCAAACCCGCCACAACGCATTGCAAAACCGGCTCAGCAACAGGTGCTGTACCCCGTTCTCTACTCATGGGACCACCCTGCATCTCGCTGTGCTTTGAAAAGGCAAGCATTCAGCCATGCTGACAACCTTTGGGGTGCAGCATCCGCTCCTGACACAGCCGTTTTGGGCCAGAGTGGCCTCACCGTGTCCTCCTTGGGTATCGGAACGTTGCAATGGGGTGATACACAGTGTGGCTATGGCAGCCAATACGATGAGGTATAGACCAATTTGCAGCTTTGTCAAGTTGCCGCTCAGTTGCCTTGGGTGCTCAGGCATCCGGCAAAACTTGCCTGTCTGAGATGCATGGACAAGGAGCATGCATCATGAGCACGCAACGTGATTGTCTTGCTGCAGTACAGGCACAGCTGCAGGATGTCTTTGCAGCAGCTGTTGAGGGTGGTGTGACATTCTTTGACACAGCTGAGGTATGTTGCAGTGAAGTCTCACACAAATTTGCTTGCTGTCACTTGAAATGACTGTAAAGACTAGCATTCCAGCATGCTTGCACGCATCTTGCTTCCTCAGATAGCAACAAGGGACCTAGCACAGGATTTGACGAACCTGAAACCTCACAGTCTGTAAACAATAGCAAAACACACTAGCAGCTCATTGGCCCTGCTAAGTGTATATCTGTCAGTGCAGATTTATGGATATGAAAGCATCAAGTCTGGTCAGTCCAGCGAAAACCTAATTGGCAAGTTTGCCAACAAGAGTCAAAGTGCCTCACAGCCACTCATTGTGGGAACCAAATTCTTCACAGTGCCCTGGACCAATTTACTGGTAGGGGGAGGTTTCCGATTGGGCAGGCGTTCAATGATTGATGCCTTACGTGCTAGTCTGAAACGCATGGACAGAGACAAAATAGATCTATATCAGGTCAGGAATACCCCGTACCTTGATACAGTGGTGTCTCAAAGGCCAAAGAGAGTATGTTCATTGCCAACTCTTGTAAGGCTGCATTCTGCACTCACAGCAACAGCCTCATTGATGGCAATGATTGCATCTGCGGCCTCGACTTTGTCTCAGACAGCCAAGGGCAACACGCTCACGGATGTATCCGCACATACATCGTGCATTTGCACAGTAAAATAGGATTTGGCGAGACATCCTCCCATGTCTTTGTTTTTGCCTACCAAGCCCTGGACAAAACGTTTCGAGCTTTGGAAGGTTGAAGACTTTGGAAGAGTAATTTCTTAGCTGGACCTTGTGTGGTCTGCAGATCCACTTTCCCTTCCCCTTCTTCAAGCAGACCACTCTGGCTGATGGGTTGCAAGAAGCCCTGGATCTGGGCTTGGCCTCAGCTGTGGGCGTCTGCAATTACAACACCTCACAGCTTGAGCAAATACACGGCCTTCTGGATAAGAAAGGCATTCCTCTTGCCACAAACCAGGTACTCACCATTGCTGTACTACTGTGAATCTGCTGCTGCTGTTGCTGTCGCTGCTGCTGCATTGCCTTATTGCCCCTGTTGTTGCGGAAAAATGCTGCTGTCAGCCTTGCACCTCATGCTGTTGTTGTCATCCATTAGTACAGATCATGCTTTGAACAAAATGCCACAAGTTGCACTTTTGCTGCTCCCTGTGCATTGTTACATGTTGTTACCAGCTTGCTCTTTGGCTATATTGCTCTATTGATCATCACGTCTTGCCAGCTGTGATACTTGAATCAGCTGCTGTGATTCAGCAGATGCCCATGGACAAATGGTCCCGCTGGGACCTCACTGGTTCGAGCACATGGTGATGCATTGTAACTGAATGCATTGCAATGCCTTAAGTCTTGCCGTAGGTGAAGTACAATGTGCTTGAAACAAATCCAGAGAAGTCTGGCCTGCTGGAGAAGTGTCAGGAGCTTGGCGTGACACTTGTGGCTCACAGCCCTCTGCAGCAAGGCATCTTGACAGGTGCTCAATGCCTTGTGTTACTGACCTGTGAAGAAAACACATTCTTGAAGATGAGATGTCAGCTTATGCATCCTGCCAGGTACTGAATGCTTGTGCAGTCACCCCACTGAATGTGACATGGTGCCTGGTAAACAGTCAGGCTTGGGTTGAAAAGAACATGGTCATGTCCATGCTAGTGAGAGCACCCATGTCTGAGTGGGACCGCACTCCTGAATGCACAGTGCAAAATACGAGTACAACCGTTTGCAGATGATTTCCTGGCAGCCAGAGTGCCAGTATGATGGCAATAGCCCATCTGTTATTTCTGTGCAATGCAGTCCTTTCACGTTCTTGTCCATCCCAAACAGTGCCTCACTCAAGGCAACCTGTGGGTCTCCTCTGCATTGTTGGCATCCATGATCGTGATGATTCACACGTTGACGGGTACAGTGGGCATGTTGTGCAGATAAATACGTCAGTGGCGGAGGTCCCAGGGCAGCAGAGAAGGCAAGGATACTGCTGAAACTGATGCAGTTCATTGGTGCAGTCAGTGGAGGCAAGACAGTCACACAAGTGGCTCTTAACTACCTCATGTGCAAAGGTGTGCTGTGAGCTCTGCTGTGCAGTGAGACCATCAGAGCATTGACTTGCTCACAGGGGAAAAACAACCCTGTCATGGTCGGCAATAGTTTGCCTGTGCAGCTGGTTTCATGCTGGCAGTGATGGCAGGAGATGCACATGGACTTTGTAGTAGCTTTGAATCTAGTGACATTTCTTTTTGGCACTCGTCTTGGTATTCACTTATTTCATGCAATATGCAGGTGCAGTACCAATCCCAGGCTGTAAATCAGTAGCTCAGGTGCAGGAGCACGTGGGTGCAATGGGATGGCGATTGGAAAGCAACGAAATTGCCATCATAGATGAAAAGTTGCAAACTATGTAAGATGTGCAGTTCTAGCAAGAACTATACATGTACAATCTGATGCAGTACTTCAGATTAGCAATTTGCTGCTGATACATCATTGCTTGCTGCTTGACAACAACAAAGAGCGAATGCTGTTGACTTGAACAATTGCTGTTGATATGGATAAAGCAATGCTTACAGGATGTCATGTGAGTGCCAGACATGCACACTGTAGAGACAACAGCTCTTTATGTCCAAGCATATTGCTGCTGAAACTAGGTAACCTCATTTTGAGGCTGCAGCACTCAAGTAATATTGTTCTTGCACATATGCCTGAGCCTGGCTCGACAAGATCCTCACGGATATGTGGTCGTGCATCAAGGCTTTGCGTCCTCACGCTGCCTGATACTGGCTCTAAGTGAAATACTTGCGTCCTATTTATAGCATATTGGCAAAAGCAGGTCAAGCCTTCGCTTGCACGCCTTCAGGCGTTATATCCGTGATGACTGCAGGCACAGACCGCGAGTGTTTAGTTGAAGCTCCCTCGTGTATGTGCTTGTATCCTGCTATATGTATTACAACGTAAGGTCAGCGCAATGGCCATCAACTCACTCTGCTTTTGTGGCTGGCCATCCTTCCAGTCCGCACGTCTGAAGAAAACGACTTCACGTGTCCTTGCTTTAGTTTTGGCTGGCTCTTTGAGTGCAGCACGAACCATGTCCGCGCACAGACCAGAGTACTTCAAATAGCTCATGCCGGCCACACGCCAGTAAGCGCTGGCTGAAGCAGAGGACGACATGGCACACCACTCCTCGCAAGCTTGCTCAAAATTCAGATGCAGCCCCACAGGGCAGTGTCTTTGGTCAAACGTTGACGCAGCAAACGAAATGCTTGCCTTGATCGACTTCAACCTGACTCTGTGCATGTAGTCATTGGAAACCCTACAAAACACGCAAGCCCTAGAGTCTCGATCGCGGAGGGTACGTCATTTTGCAGGACGAGCCACAAGGCATCTATCAATTTCTGTCATCTATCTGACTTCAATTTCATCCTGTTGGTATTGAATCACTTAACTGCGCCGATACTTGATTAGCAGCAGACAACAGGATGCCTAGAAGAGGTGGTGGTAAGCTTTTCTCGAAGTTTCGATGTATCTATCGTCCCAAGTGACAAAGGGTTGCGGGTGTTAAGATTGACTTGGTTGAACAGGTGGCAGTGCCCGTCGTGCCAGCCCTGCACCAAGGCCTGCAGCTCCTTCGAGGGGCTTCTTTGGTGGTGCTTCCAACCCCACTAAGCCCTCCCAATCTGCTCCTCCCCCAGCTCAAAAGACCGGTGAGTCTGTCTAGCAGTCACGCTGCCTGATGCAGTTTCCCGTGCCGCCATCGCTTGTTGTGCTGTGGCGCCAGTCTAGTTTCACTGATATGTCTGTTTGTCCTCTGCAGCACCTCCTCCTCCTGCTCAGTCTCATGGTGGTGGTGGAATGCTATCAGGTCTAGGTGGTATGGTTGCACAAGGTATGTTCTGAAACATATCTTACATCAGGTTAGTTGCTGCCAACTTTCTATGATAAGGGCACTTGTTATGCTTTTGCATGTGAGGACATGAATTACTACATTGTTAGTTTGGTCTTGCAAAGTTATGCGCATTTAAATGCAGTTTGGTCTTGCAAAGTTATGCGCATTTAAATGCAGTTTGCAGGCACAAAAAAGTTGCATGGCCGTGAAGGTGTACTTGGCATCTGTAGGTATGGCTCTAGGCACTGGCAGTGCTCTGGCACACAGAGCTGTGGACTCTGTGCTTGGCAGCAGAAACCCAGA
>JAABUU010008443.1_pt1 | contig 10243 bp, 9 predicted proteins | sample 5559301 | NCBI WGS metagenome assembly JAABUU01 (sample SAMN10711884, study PRJNA513360) | rock metagenome | isolation source: Antarctica rocks | place: Antarctica: Victoria Land, Richard Nunatak white | reverse complement strand
GGAGGGTCATCATACGATAGACTGCGGAGGGCATCAGGGAACTCCTTTGGATCGGACGGTCTTAGCACCCGCACTCTACCAAAGGCGTTCCCTTGCTGCCATGCTGTGAGCGAAAACTAGAGCATAATAGCTTATCGTTCGCGCAAATCTTGAGCGGGTTCGGCGGTTGGCGCCGACAATCACCGACGGCTTGTGAACAAACGGCTCAGTGCGGTGGTTATTGTCAACAAAAGGCCGTGATGGCCGCAGTGTTTATGATCGTGACAGGTCAGTATGTTACTTGTCATTCTGCTCTCCCTTCAACTCAACCAGTGGCACTTTCTACATGTAGTAGCGTATCAGCTATAAATACTACATGTAGTGGTCACGACGCTCTCGAACTGGCTTCCAATTTGCGCGAACGATAAGTTACAGAGAGTCAATGACGCACGCTCACGCCCTCTGCCGCGGAGGGCTACCGCGCCGACTTATGCGGGCGACGCGGGATGTGCGTCGGAGATCAGGGAGTGATCGGCGTGGAGGATGGTACCGGCCGGGCGGAACAAACGACGGTATTCGGTGGGGCTGTACCCGACCTGACGCCGGAAGACGCGGTGGAAAAAGCGCAGATCGCCGTAGCCCAGATTGGCCGCCAAGTCGGTAACGGGGGTATCGGTGCGCAGCAGTTCCTCGCAGGCACGGGTAATGCGGTACTCGTGCAGGTAGGCCAGAATGCTGCGATGGGTGTGCTCCTTGAACAGATGCGCCACGCGGCTCGGGCTTAGGGCGGCGTGCTGCGCCACATCGGAGAGCGAGACGGGTTGCGTGTGGTGAACCTCTATATAGCGCACCGCCTCCGCCACGATGGCGTGACGCCGCGTGAACTCTGGCTCGACGCCGTCGCGCGCCATCTGCTGCTCATAGGCGCGGCTGAGCCAAACCAACAGGGTGCAGAACATGGTGGTTAGCAGGAGTTCGTAGCCCGACGCGCGCGCCCGTTGTTCACGCACCATCTCGTCCAATATCGTCTCCACCTGATACGCCAGTGCGCCGCGCAGGTTGAGGCGCTGCGCGAACCGCGCCTCCTCTCGGAATAACGGCTCGATATAGAACAACCCGGTGATCCCGGACAGGGCGGCTCCCGACACGGGCCACCGATCCAGGACCTCGGGCAGAAAGAGCAGGTTGACGATGCGCATATCGCCATCGTCGAGCGTATGGTAGGCGTGCGGCTCCCCCGGACTGATGATATAGACATCACCGGCTTGGATCGGGTAGCGCGCATCGCCAATCCAATGTATGCCACGCCCGCTGCGTAAATAGACTAGCTCGAAAAAATCGTGGCAGTGCACGGCGGTCGGCCCATGCCGCGCCTCGGTCACGTAGAGGGGAAGGCCCACCCCTACATGCTCCATGCCTAGTCGGTGCACTGCTGTCTCCTTGTCGACGCGTAACTACCGTACTGGTATAGTAGCACACCATATCCAGCAGGATCGACCCCTCTATGCGGCTATTCTCCCCTATCACGTCGCTCCTCGATTCGTTACACTACATCTTGGCAACTCCGGAATAGCAAGACGCCTGCCATGACGTCTTCATAACAAGCATGAGGAGTACAGGCGTGCAATTGGGCTGCAACACCGTCGTATTCGGGACAAGCGATCTCGCGACCGCGCTGCAACACGTGGCTTGGGCTGGCTACCGCTACGTGGAATTGGCCGCGATCGCCGGGATGGCCACGCATGTCTCCCCCTCCATGAGCGCCTCCGCGCGCCAATCGGTGCGTCGTCTGCTAGCCGACCACGGACTGATCGCCACGGCCATGGAGGCGGCCACGACGGACCGGAGTCGCCTGGAATCCCTCTTCGGCTTGGCCGGCGATCTGAGTATTGGGATCGTCAACATCGGCTCTGGCGGCGTCAGTGGCGACGAGGAATCGACCGTGCAGGCTATCGCACATATCAACGATCTGGCCGCATTGGCGGGCCAGCATGGGCTGCGCCTGGCCGTCAAACCCCACGTCGGGCAGGCTATCTTCAATGCCGACACCGCGCTGCGGCTGGTCGCCGAGGTGCGCGAACCCGCGCTGGGCCTCAACTTCGACCCCAGCCACCTCTATCGGGCCAACGAGGAGCCGAACGAGGTCGCGCGTCGCTGGGGCACGCATATCGTGACGTCGCATTTTCGCGATTGTCTCAGTCGTGAGCAACAGGTTGGCGCGCCCGACACGCAGATACCTGGACGCGGCAGCGTTGATATCCCCGCCACGTTGTGCGCGCTAAAGGACACTGGCTATGCGGGGCCACTCAACCTGGAAGTGATTGGCACGGGCAACTACGACTTGTCGCGCGCGATGGGGGTGGCGGCCGAGGGCCACGGGTACCTGCACCGCTGCCTGCAAGAGATCTCCGCTGAGGAGTGAGCAGCCGCTCCAGTAAGCGGTACGGGGAGCCGATCCGAGAGGGCGATCGACGCGCGGATAGGAGGAAACAATCATCAGTCAGGAGGCCACACGTCCATGAATATCGTCCTGATCGCGCTCGATACGCAGCGTGCCGATCACCTCGGCTGCTATGGCTACCCGCAACGGACCAGTCCATTTATCGATAGTATCGCCCGGCGCGGCGTGCTCTATGAGCGCTGCTATGCCCCCAATATCCCCACCCACCCCAGCTTCACCACCATGCTGACCGGCAAGGAGGCGATCACCCATAATATCGTCAATATCGGCGGCGGCGCGCCGATCGCGGACGGGGTACGCCTGCTCCCCGAGATCCTGCGTGAGCAGGGCTACGCTACCGCGGCGGTGGATTCCATGGGGCGCCATTTCGAGCGCGGCTTCGACCACTATCGTACCTACGCGTGGGATCGGTCCAATCCCCTGGAACTGCGTAAGGCCGAGACGGTGAACGACCATGCCTTGCCGCTGATCGACGAGTTGCGCGCGGGTAGCCAGCCGTTCTTTCTCTTCTTGCACTACTGGGACCCGCACACACCCTACCTGCCGCCCGCCGCGTATCGCCGGCGTTTCTATCCACGCGACGCCGATCCCTATGACGGCGCCAACCACAGCATGGATGAAGCGTGGCGGTGGGCGCCGTTCAAATGGTATTTCCATTCCTGGATGCCCGGCGTCACCGACGCCGCATACGTGATCAACCTCTACGACGGCGAGACGGCCTACATGGATCATCACCTGCGCCGTGTCTTCCGGGCCTTGGCGCCGATCCAGAAGGACACGCTCGTGATCATCACCGCCGACCACGGTGAGGTGCTGAACGAGCACCTCGGCTACTTCGATCACCACGGGCTGTACGACGGCAACGTGCGCGTCCCGTTGATCCTGTCCTGGCCCGGCACGTTGCCCGCCGGTCGCCGCGTGCCCGGTTTCGTGCAGAACCTCGATATCGCACCCACCCTGCTGGAGCTGGCCGCCATCCCCGACCGCGACGCCCTGGAAGGCCTGAGCCTCGTGCCCACAGCTATGGGGCTGCGCGACCACAACTACGATGAACTCTACCTTTCCGAGGCCACCTGGGAGGTGAAGCGCGCGATCCGCACCGCGCGCTGGAAGCTGATCGATTCGATCGAGCAGGACCCGCACGGTCGCCCAATGCAAGAGCTGTTTGATCTCCAGGCGGACCCAGGCGAGCAGCACAACGTGATCGACGACTATCCCGACACGCGCCAGGAGTTGCAGGAGCGTCTGCATGCCTGGGTCCAACGCCGCCTGCGGGAGACCGGCCGCGCGGTCGATCCGCTGCGTGCGCAGGGGGCATGCGCCACGGCCCTCGGCGATGAAATCGCTGGCGAGATCATCGGCCCCGGAGCGACGCCGCTCCACAAGCGCAGGGGCGCACAGGCCGTGACTATCCCCGCGCCCAACGAACTCACGGCGCCGAACGAAGTGCTGGATACCGAGAAAGGGGTCGGGTTGCATGGCTACGTCAAAGCGTGATATCCTCGGGCTCGGCGTGATCAGCTTCGCGCATGGCCACGTCAATGCCTATATCGAGACGATCGCCGCCTTCCCCGATGCGCGCGTCGTCGCCGCCTGGGACGGCGATCGCGCGCGTGGCGCGGCGCAGTGCGCGCGGTACAATCTCGCCTTCGAGTCGGACCTCGACGCGCTATTGCGCCGCGACGATATCGACGCCGTGTTCGTCACCAGTCCTACCAACACGCACGCCGCACATGCCGTTGCGGCGGCGCAGGCCGGTAAGGGCGTCCTGTTGCAGAAGCCCATGGCCCTGACCTTGGACGACTGCGCCGCCATCGGCGCCGCCATGGACCGCTACGACGTGCCGTTCAGTCTGTGTTACCAGATGCGCTGCGATCCCATCAACCTGAAGATGAAGGAACTGTTGGACGAGGGGGCGGTCGGCAGGGTGGCCATGGTGCGGCGACGCCACGCCATTGGCGCTTTGCTCCAGCCACAGTTCGCGCGACCCGATAACTGGCACATCGATCCGGCGCAGAACATGGGCATGTTCATGGACGATGCCTCGCATGCCGCCGACTGGTTCTATTGGATGTTGGGACATCCCACCAGCGTCATCGCCGAGATCGACAACGTGGTGACCTCCGCGGCGCCGGACGATAACGGCGTGGCCATCTATCGCTTCGGACAGGGAGAAATGGGCATCCTGCTCAACAGTTCGACGATGTTGGCGGCCGAGGCCACCACGGAGATCTACGGCGACAAGGGCGTTATCATACAGAACTACGGCGATGCCCCGTCGTCTACACTACCGCGCCCCGCCGGAGCGGCAGCGCTCAAGATCTACCGTGCGGGCACCGATGATTGGGAGGTGTGCGACGTCCCGCACGATACCCCGCATGGCGCGCGGATACGCGCGGTGCCGCGCCAAGTGGTCGACTTCCTGCGCGGTCGGCGCGGCCCGCTCGCCACGGCGCGCGATGGCCGGGTCTGCATCGCCATGATCCTGGGCGCCTACGAGGCCGCGCGCACCGGACGCCGCGTCACCTTCTCGCCGGCATGACAGGGGGAACAGCCAATGACAGCGCCATCGGCCTTGCCGCACATCGTCATCATCGCTATCGATAGCCTGCGCGCCGACCACCTGGGCTGCTACGGCTATCGGAAAGCGACATCGCCCGCTATCGACGCGCTGGCGCGCGACAGCATCGTCTTTGATCGGGCCTTTGCCGCCGGTATCCCCACCATGCCGTCTTTCACCACCTTCTATACGGGGTTGCATCCCTATCGGCACGGCAGCGTGGCCCATACCGGCAGGCGACAGCTCTCCGAGGAGATCCTCATGCTGCCGCAGTTGGCCCGCCAGCGCGGCTATCTGACCGCCGCCTGCGACAACCTGGTGGTGCAGGGGAATGGCCACGGCACCTGGTTCGCGCGCGGTTATGACCACTACGCGGGTTTCGTCTACAAGCCGTTCGGCGACCAGAGCGGCTGGATCACGGATCGCGCCCTCGGCTTTATTGACGCCTACGCCGGCACCCCAGGACGCGCGCGTCCCCTTTTCCTGTTCCTGCACTATTGGGACCCCCATAGCCCCTACGGCCCGCGGCCGCCGTACGACACGCTGCACTATGCGCCTGGGTCCGGCGACGTCGATCTGCGCGCGGTCTACGACATCGCGCCCGAGTACTACGCCACTTTTCTCGGCGATATGCGCCTGCGCCACCCCGATGACTACGCCTACGTCGTGGCGCAGTACGATGGCGAGATCAGCCAGGTCGACGCCCAGGTGAGGCGCGTCGTCGGCCTGCTCAAGGAGCGCGGCGTGTGGGATAACACCATCGTGGTCCTGTTCGCGGATCACGGCGAGGCGTTCGGGGAAGGCGACCTCTATTTTGATCATCATGGCCTCTACGACGCGGTGACGCGCGTCCCGCTGATGATACATACCCCCGACCATCGCTCGGGGCGCGTTGACGCCCTGGTGTCGACCGAGGATCTCGCGCCGACGCTGTGCGATCTCGCCACGCTGCCGCTGCCCCCGTATGCCCTAAGCGGGACGAGCGTGCGCCCGCTGATGGACGGGACGGCCCCCGCCGTGCGCGATCGCGTGGTGCTGGTCGAGTCGTCGCGGCAGGCGTCGCTGGCCCTGCGCACGGAGCGCTGGAAGCTGATCCAGCCCATCGTGGCCGACGCCGCAGGCCATTCCTTACCCGACGTCTATGGACAGCCACGTCGCCCGGACCCGCTGCTGTTCGACCTGGAACACGACCCCGGTGAGCGGCATGACCTGAGCGGCGAGCAGCCGGAGATACGCGCCGCGTTAGCGCGCGACCTGAGACAGTGGCGCGACGCCATGGCCGCCGCGACCGGCGAGCCTGATCCGATAGAGGCCCAGGGACTCAGCATGCCCTACGCCCAGTTCATGGAGCGCCTCGTTGGTCGACGCGCGTAACCGTTGCGTTAGGGGTGGGGGCAAGCGATTGTGCGGAGGGGAGGATGACGATGCTGACAGCATGTGTGATAGGAATGGGCCCAATAGGACATAGACACGCGGCCACATATGCCACATGCGACCGCGCGCGCCTGGTCGCGGTCTGCGACAAAGTTGAGGAGCGTGCCAGGGCGGCAGGGGCGAGATTCGAGGTTCCATGGTATCTGCACGCCGGGGAGATGCTGGATCGGCACGGCCCTGACCTGTGCAGTGTGGCGACGGGCGGCGGCGAGTATGCCAGCGACCACTATGAGCCGACCATGCAGGCGCTGAAGGCTGGCGCGCATGTACTGTGCGAGAAGCCGATAGCGAACAGCCTGACGCAGGCCAGTGAGATGGTCGCAATGGCGCGCGCGCTCGACCGCTGCCTGGCGATCGATCTAAATCATCGGTTCACGCCGGCCGCGCGCATCGCCAAGCGGTGGCAGGACGAAGGCCGGTTGGGAGATCTCCTGTTCGTCAACATGGCGCTATGGATCGGTAAGTTCGCGCCGCTCGATGCAGAATACTATCACCTGAAGGCGCTCAACCCGCACAGCGTGGACATCATGCGCCATTTCTGCGGCGACATCGAGACCGTGCATTGCTTTGCCATGAAAGCCCCAGGAAGGGATATATGGTCGACCGCGTCCATCAACATGAAGTTTCGCAACGGCATGGTCGGCCATCTGACGAGTTCATACGATATCGAGCGCGGTCATCCCATGGAGCGCTGCGAGGTGGCTGGGACGAGAGGGCGCCTGGTCATCGAGGATATGTGGCGCGAGGCCACGTTGTATCCGGCGGGAGACCTCGAGAAGCGCGTGTACACCAACCCCGTTTTCGGGGGCTTCAGAGACTTCGATGATACCTTCCGCGAGCGCATTGTCTCCTTCGTGCAGCAGGTGGCTGATGGGGTACGGCCGGCAGATATCGATGGGAGCGGGGCGCAAGGGTTGGAGGCGACCAGGGTGATCCACGCGGCGATTGCATCACTGAAGACAGGCCTACCTGTCACAGTCGCCGACGTGACGGAATAGGAGGGGAAGACACATGACCTTGAAAGTCGGGATCGTCGGCATGGGCGGGATCGGGCATACCCACGCGGGCTGTTACAAGAACGATAGCCTGGCCGAGCTTGTCGCCGTCTGCGACGTCATCAAAGAGAAGGCGAATAAGGCCGCGGAGAGGTGGGGCGTCAGGGCATACAACAGCCTGAAGGAGATGCTGGACGCCCACCCCGAGCTTGATATCGTTGACGTCACCACCAGCGGGTACGAGAACGGGAGCTGGCACTACGTCCCAGCCATGGAGGCGTTGGGCGCCGGGAAGAACGTGCTCGTCGAAAAGCCCATCTCGAACGATGTCTCCGAGGCGCGCGAGATGGTGCGCTTTGCCGCGCACAAAGATGTGTATCTCGGGTGCAACCTCAACCATTACTTTACCGATCCTGCCGAGAGGGCCATGCGGTACATGCAAGAGGGCAAGATCGGCGAGCGGGTGTACTGCCTGCACAAGGTTGGTTTCAACGGCGGTGACGCGTCGTACGGCGGTATCGGCGCGGCTAGATGGCAGACGCCCTATGCCCACGTCAAGGCGTTCCTGGCCCATCCGTTCAGCGTCATGCGCTATTTCAGTGGGAACATCACCCATGTCCAGGCCTTCATGAGCAGGACGGGCGTCAGGAAAACCGCAGGCGACGTGATGCTCTCCATCAACTCCGTCCATGTCACGTTCGAGGACGGCAGTATCGGATACCTCCTCTCGCAGCGCGGCGACGCCATGTTCGGGCTGGGCGGATGGTGGAGCTTCGAACTGGCCGGCGCCAAGGGGACCTTCTGCATCGAGAATTGTGTCGAGAAGCTGCACTACTGGCCGGCGGAGGGGCAGGCGGCGATGGGTTCGGGGACCGCCGAGATCTTGGATACCGGCGTGACCGATTTCGGGACGACCTTTCCGCGTCGCATCCATGCCTTTCTGGAGGATCTCACCAAGGGCGTCCCCAAGGACTATCTGCGGGCATCCGGGCGCGATGCCCTGGCCACCCTCGAATACACCGTCGCGGCCATGACATCGCACGAGGAAGGCGGAGCCGTGGTCCGGCCGAATCCCCTGCCGCCGCTGCACGGCGCGCCGGGCTATCTGTGAGCGGCCGGCGGCGCCGTCCCGCTCCCACGCCTTCAGCACGTTCCGTTTCCGTGGTGGGCGCGCACTCTACGTGATGTTCATCGTGCTGCCGGTGGTCCCGGTGCCGATCAACATCATCCCGCTCTACGTCATCCCGCTCTACGTCATCCGGATGCGTCAGGACTCGGAACACACGCGAGCTGTTGCGCGTGTCCGCCTGCGGTGTTGTCCGTCTGAGCGCGCCGACGCCGCCTGCAGCACCGCACACACCGCGCCCCAGCGGTCCTGGAATAGGCGGCGCTGCTCGGCCAAGGAGACCGTCTCAGTCAGGTGGTGGCGGGAGCGGCAGTGGGCGCGGAGTTCATCGTGGGCGGAACAGAAGCGAGGGTCGCGTCCCGTATAGTGGGTAAAAGTGGATAGGAGGTGGACGGAGACGGCCACCGTGTGGTTCTCGTGTAACGTGTTAAAAGTTGCAGGAGAAGGAGCACGACGATGGCCGACGAGATGAGTATGGCACTGGCGGAGTTGTTAAGCAAGATCACGATGAACAGCGACTTCCTGCGGGACGGGGTGCGGCTGCTCGCCCAGGCGCTGATGGAACTGGAGGTGACGCCGCAACTCGGGGCGGGGCGGCACGAGCGGACCGACGAGCGGACGGGCCGGCGCAACGGCTACCGGGACCGCCAATGGGACACGCGGGTGGGGACGATCGACCTGCGGGTGCCGCGGGTGCGCGACGGCGGGTACATCCCCAGCCTGCTGGAGCCGCGGCGGCGGTCGGAGCGGGCACTGCTCGCGGTCGTGCAGGAGGCGTACGTGCAGGGGGTGTCAACGCGGCGCGTCGATGCGCTGGTGCAAGCGCTGGGGATGGAGGGGATCAGCAAGAGCCAGGTCAGTCGGGTGTGCCAGGACCTAGACCGCGAAGTCGAGGCGTTCCGCGCGCCGGCTTGAGGATGTCTACCCCTACGTGTGGCTGGATGCGACGTATATAAAGGTGCGGATCGACGGGCGGGTGGTGCCGCAGGCGGTGGTCATCGCCGTGGGCGTCCGCATGAGCGGGGAACGTGAGGTGCTCGGCATCGATGTGGGGCCGAGCGAGGAGGGGGCGTTCTGGCAGCAGTTCTTACGTTCGCTGGTCGCGCGCGGCTTGCGTGGGGTGCAGCTCGTGATCAGCGACTCCCACGAGGGCCTCAAAGGGGCCATCGCCAGCGTCTTCGGGGGCGCGAGTTGGCAGCGCTGCAAAGTCCACTTCATGCGCAACGCGCTCTCGTATGTGCCCAAGGCGACGCAGGGCCTGGTCGCGACCACCATCCGCACCGTCTTCGCCGAGCCGGACCCGGCGCGGGCGCGGGCGCAGTGGCGCCACGTCGCCGATAGCTTTCGCGACCGCTTCGAGCGTCTGGCGACGCTCATGGACGACGCCGAGGACGACGTGCTGGCCTACCTGGGCTTCCCGCCGGAGCACGGGCGGCAGATCTGGAGCAACAATCCGCAGGAGCGTCTCAACCGTGAGGTTAAGCGGCGCACCGATGTGGTGGGTATCTTCCCCAACGCGCCGGCCGTGCTGCGACTGGTCGGCGCAGTCCTGGGCGAGCAGCATGACGAATGGCAGACGGGGCGGCGCTACATGAGCGCGGAGTCGTTGGCCACGCTGGCCATACCGGCAGAGGAGGTGAGGCAAGCGCTCTTGGTCGCCCGTTAGCGAGCGCCGTAGGGGGTGTGGA
>JAABUU010008440.1_pt1 | contig 10249 bp, 13 predicted proteins | sample 5559301 | NCBI WGS metagenome assembly JAABUU01 (sample SAMN10711884, study PRJNA513360) | rock metagenome | isolation source: Antarctica rocks | place: Antarctica: Victoria Land, Richard Nunatak white | reverse complement strand
GATTATATAAATACACGCTAGAATTACTGGCGTATTCTGTTTGTCTGTCTGTCTTGCCCAAGCATCCCTGAACGTCTGGTTGGCAACACCAGGATGTACGTATTCTGTCTGTCTGGTATGCACTACTTTCAGAACCCGCGAGGTTTACGAGCCGCCTTGTGCATTTACCTGCACTGTTTCCATCGGCACATGTGTTGGCTTAAGCCTGTCCTCTTCCAGCTGGCAGCTTACACGTTCACCCAGGTGCTATGGTTGGGTGGCTCAGGCTAGACATTTGAATGGACTCTGAGTCTAGCGCTACTACCTTTCAGTGGACTGTACGATTGTCAACCTCATGCTGGCGTACGGTCTCACTTGTGCTTCTTTGGCCTACCTGGTTTTGCTTTCGGACGTCCCTTGGGGCGACTTTCATGACAATAGTGCAGCAGCTACAACGTCGTGTCCAGCATCCACATAGTCGACTCGTTTCCCTGAGATGGCTTTGACGCAAGCCATACAGATTTTCATCCACATGATGCTGATCAGAGGGTGCCGTCAATGCCAGATCTAATTAGATGCCATTCTGGTGACCACTCGTCATAAAACCCTCGTCAGTGCATGCCTTGTCAGAAATCGCCAAAATGCCGTCGACCTCAGCCACCCTGAAAGCCCAAGGCCACCATTTCTTTTATTTTTTAAATGCATTGCTGCAGTACCGCCAACACGCACTAACGCTCATGCCTAGCTTCCGGAATGCTCACTCGTCTCCCTGTAATGCCTTTTGAGCCATGTTGTACGGAATCCTAATCTGTTAATCCTCAACAGGTAACATCGACGCCATGCCAGGCAAAAGATCCTGGTTGTCTTCTGATTAGATGCCATTGTGATGGGAAGTTGCCATGAGGATGTCATCATAGCGTGCGCCAGCAACCTGCGACGGAGAGCAGGCAAGGATATGAACATTACACTGACAACAATGATGGTAACCCCCTTCACCGTGCTGGATACAGACACAGCAAATTCTGGCCAAGCATCGGTGCATAAACATCATGCCATGCACATGCATTAGTTGTTACAGGGCAGGAGGCCAATGCAAAGCAGACCAGCAACCAGTTTGCAATCTCTCACTACTTGCTAGTCTTGGTGCCCAACCTTGCAAATCCGGTCAGCAACAAGGTGCAATGAAAACAAGCACTATGACCTGCTTTGCATCCTTCGCATCCTCACGTAACACTACTGTATTGTGCTGTGAAGTGTGCATTCTTGTGCAAACATGCGATACCGTAGCATCTATGTTACAATACGTCATACATATATGCATAGATACATGAACGTATCTGTACATATATGTACGTGTGTATATACATATGCATGTGTGTGTGTGTATGTACATAAGCATGTATACATGTACACGGGCTTGTCCAGCAACATTGCGTCTATGATAGTTGCTGAGTCACCGCACACTTGGTGGTCTGGTCCTTCACCTGCTTTTCAGGTGCTAGATCTAGGATTGTCAATGCACCTCAAGCCTGCTGTTTGAGCACTCAGAATCAGGGTAAGGCATACCTGTCTCGCACCCAGCAAACGCCTGGAAATATAATATATTATACTAGGTTCATATACATGCCTCAGAGCACTGATGCATGATGCCCCTTTGGAAGGCACCCTTTGCAGACATAATGCCATACGCACATGCACACACACACCTGCCTGCCAGCTCATCATGGGGATGTGCAACAACATACAGGCATCGTGATGGGACATGGCAATGAACTTACATTTTTGAAGACGCCACCCAAATGCTTGACCTCCTCTGGAGAGATTTTCACATTCAAGGAGCAGATGTTTTCCTCCAGGTACTTGATGCGCTTAGTGCCGGGGATCGGAAAAACATCGTCCCCTTGAGCTAGCAGCCATGCCAGCGCCAGCTGCCCCGGCGTGCACTGCTTCTCTGATGCTATTTTTTCCACTTTGGCTGCCAAGGCCATGTTCTGCAGCAAGCATCTACTCTTTAAGCAACTATTTATAAAAATAATAGCGAGTAAACAAGGCTACGTCTCCTGCGTGTTGCCACAACAGATTGGGAACACAAGGGAAGGAGGGGGTGGAGGGGTTGGCCTACCTCAACTCTACAGATCGTCTAACAGTCGTCAGATATGTCTGCAAACAGCGCACCTTGTCAAAATTCTCCTTGGCAAAACGTGGTTGTCCAGCGAGTCTAAAGTCGTCTTTAGGCATGTCATCCATGCTCTTGATTTGTCCTGTCAGGAAGCCTCTACCAAGTGGGGAGTAGACCACGATGCCAATGCCCAGCTCCCGACAAGTTGGTATCACTTCTTTCTGCGTCAGCCAGAGGGTTGGATCACTTCGTGGATGTGTGGGCAGCCACAGACAGACAGACAAGCACACAGACAGACAGACATAACATCAACCCCAGGTGCAATACATGTATTGAGGCTGGACTTTCAGTGCAGACTTGGATGGCAAGCTTAAAAAACAACAGTCACATAGATCCCAAGTGCTTGACGATGCTTGAAATTCTCAAGCTGCTCAATCCAATGGGTATGCGCAAGCGAGCGATCCATCACTGCCCCAGTGTGGAGATCCTTTGCGTCCGTGCAAGCTCTGTGACCTGCTCAGTGTTAAGAGACCAGACAGGCAAAAGGCTGTAACAGATGAATGTTGTCTGATGAAGCACCTCACTATCCTGAGGCTCAGTAAGTTGAGTGACAGATAGTCGATGGAGAGACTGCGTGCATCTAGGTCAAACGGTCCACTAGAACACCACATACTTCCCAAGTGTGTGAATACGGCCCAAAATTCGTAAAACCCGGCTATTGGTAGCCCTCAGCATACAAAAGCCTTGTTTTATTTGGTTTCAAATACCACATTGATGGACGCCTGCTGTCAAGAGAAAGCCGGTCCTCATGAAACTGCAAAGGAGGCCACGCTGCAAGTAAAACCAGTGCTGAGATTTTTATTACCTCTGCATCTCTGGACCACAAAGACCATTCAAGCTGAACTGCAGTGATAGGATGGACCTTGTGCGCCGCACGGATCTCGTTTGCAGATGCTTCTGACAGGCCAATATACTTCACCTTCCCTTGCTTCACCAGCTCCTGCAGCAGCCAGTCATGAAGTCAAAGCGTGCAATAATGGCTGACCCTAATTACCCTCAGCAGTTGCACAACCTTTTTGATCTGCACAATCTCTTGAACCTGTTGCGCTTGCATTCCCAAACACTCGCTGATCACCAAATGGTGACACGCCATATTGCACTCGTACCAAAGCCCCTCCTAACCCCAAGGCCAACCTAGCCCAGAGGCATCTCAGAAGCTGATATTAGCCCTCTCCAGCATCTCAGACTAAACACATCCAGATAGGCTCCGGTGATCACCAGGTTCATGATTAGTAGGGTCATGAATCATGCATTGCACGATACAAGGCGTAGGGTGAAAGGACAAGATCAAGCGATGTTGAAACAGTCACTTATAGGCCTACCTTGAGCGCCCCCATGGTCTCCTCGATGGGGCGTGTTCTGTCAATTCTGTGTTGATAAAATAGGTCAATGCAATCGATGCCCAAACGATTCAGTGATCCATCCACAGACTCCCTCACATACTTTGGGCTGCCATCAGCCCCAAGGCTGACGCCATCAAAAATGATGCCAAACTTGGTGGCAATGGTGTATGCCTTCTGGTTTCCCTCAATAGCTTTTCCTGCATGTCATACACGGCCTACAGATTGTCTGTATGTCCGCTAACGTTGGGACAATGCATTCTAACATAGAAGCAGCTCATGACGAAGTCCTTTTCCATCACTTTCCTTAAGTACAGTACCTGGCAGTGGAACGCAGAGGCAAATGGGCGAGAAACTGCAAATGAATAAGATTGACCTATCAGAGTCTCATTGGTGTACGGTCCATAGACATCTGCTGCATCAATCATTGTCACCCCTAAGGCAAGCGCTCTATGGATCACCTCGATGCTGGCCTCCTCAGTCACTGCACAATGCCCAACGAAAGCGTTTGTTATAGGCAGCGTGAGCAGCAAACGATCTGCGGCACAATGGGTGAATTTTGGGAGACCTGGGTCCTTGGTATAACTTGATGAAAAGCCCATGGCGCCCAACCCAAGCTGGGACGTCTTGAGGCCCTGCGATCCGAGCGAGCGCACGGGAACCTTCGGGATGGTTGCCATGATTTTCTCGTGCACGGTATGCAATATGTATAGGCCTGCAGGCCACTAATTGTGATCAAGACTACCCTGGAATTTACGGCGTGATTGCGGGTACCATCCGAACTCACGGATCAGTGTTGTCCTTCCAGAGAATTGTTGATCTTCGCAATGGTTTAAGGGGACAAACGCTGCAAGCAAGGAAAGGTTTCACGATTTACGAGCCGAGCAAAAGAGAGGGCTGGCTTGCACCGAGCTTACGTCATCTAGACAGGGTATGACGTCATGGGTTGTCATGATTCACCTAATGCTGGTCATGTCGACAGAGCCCGAAAGGTTTGCTCATGTTGCAACAGTGGTGCTGTTGGAGACGAGGTGCACCTTGTTTTTGAGTGTGCTGCCCTCGCTCCTTTAAGACAGCGGTGTACTGACCTTTTCACTGACAACACTACCAACATGAGGTCCTTTTTTGCTCAGCATGATTATCTGAGGGTCTTTCACTACGTCATAGACTGTCTGAAACTTCATGAAAATTTGACATGATTGCCATAATTGGCAGAAGCGATCAGTCTTGTTGGCTGGCCGAAGCTTGTAAAATTCTTCCTTCACTGAGACGTCCAAAGCCTCAGAAGGGTCAACGAAACTTTCGAAAGTTGTGCAGAGGGACCTGCGGTGCTGAAATCACGGCAGCAAGAACGAAGTAGATCAAATAGGCTTCAGCTTGCACGGGCGGTTTGTGGTAGGCCGTTTGCATTTGCATGCAAAGTCACCCTGTGTTTAGCTTTTGCTTGTCCCTCATAACATCTGCGCAGTGAGATGACAAGTTTATCTGTGTTAACAGGGTGCAGCACAGCTGGCAAGTTGCAGCTGACCTCACAGCTGAGCTGACGCGTCGCAATTGAGCCTTCGGATAGCTCAGCGGAGATGAGCCGAGCTGAGCTGAGCTGACACTAGGCCGCTGAGCTGCCGTTTTGCAGCTGAGCTGACACACTGAGCCAACAGACTGCTGCCAAGCTGACATAATATGACTGAGCAGACAGATTGCAAATGAAGCGACAAAATACAGCTGAGCTGAAAGACTGCAGCTGGATTGACATATTGCAAGCAGAGCTGCAAAGGAGTTGACTGTGCGGCAGTGCTAACTGACTGCAACCAAGCCAGTTGATTGCAGATGGGTTGAAAACCTGCCGTGGGGCAGAAAGGTGTGCACCTGAGCTGCCAGTTGAAATTTGACTGGGAACGAGGCAGCCGAGCTGACAAACTGCAGCTCAGCTGACCAGCTGCAGCCAAAGCCGACAGATTGCCAAGTTGACAGTTTAAGTGCAGCTGTCAGGTTACTGCTGAGCTGACAGGTCAAAAGCTGGGCTGACAGATTGCAATGGTCCCTGAACATGTGCAGCTGGACTCATTGATTGCTGGCTGGCTGTGTGCAGCGGAGTTGACAGTGTGCGGCCGTAGCTGACAGTGCAGCGCAATTCAGGATGTTTTTAGCCAAAGCCTATCAGCTCACGCAGACGAATGTGTCGTCACTCTAGGCTGGGCTTGGGCACAATTGTATGTCTGATCATCAGCAGCTAGTTTTGTGCATGGCATTATGTGCAGTACTTCCGGGTATATCCCGCTCCCCTTTGGATGCTGGCGATGAGGAACGAAGAAGGTTGGGGGTCATTCATAGAAAACTTATTGTAATTTGGGGGGCAGTGGCGCCTTGTAAATTGCAGATTCGTTTACATGCATTCATATTTGATGCTGTGGCCTAAACGGCATCAGCATGTCTGAAGATGGTGGTAAAGTCCATTCAAGTACAGTTGACAATTCGATACACAGTGCAGACACTCGTGACACGTCGGCCCAATCAGCTGCAGATACCACTAATTCAACGTGCCTGCAGTGTCACCACACCTTCCAATCCCCGTCAAAACTCAAAAACCATCAGACAGACACCAAGAACCAATGCTGGCATGTCGTCAAGGACCATACTTGTGAACACTGCCATCGATCATTTGAAAGCGAGAAGAGTCTGCAGAGGCACCTGCAGCGCAAGCAAGGTGTGCATTGTTGCAGGTCTACACACTGTTAATGTCAGCTCAGCTTCAACTTGTCAACTCAGCTGTCAGCTCAGCTGCAATGGTCAACTCAGCTGTCAGCTCAGGTGCAACTTGTCAGCTCAGCTGCACTCTGTTAGTTGTGCAGACCCTCTGCCAAGCTTAACCAGCATACTACCTCCAAAGATGTGGGCCGGTTTCCTTGTAGCCACTAAACAAAGCAGGGTGTATGCTGTCACTGTCCAGTGCATTCACAGCATGACACGCACCCTACCTCAAGCCCAGCTGCAGTAGTTGGACCGGTCTTGTCAGCTTGGCTGTAATTTGTCAGCTCGGCTGCATGCAGTAAGCATTTATCTCAAGGGTCCAGCTGCAGAGGTCTGTCAATTGAGTGCAAGGTCCAACAGTAGTGTGCCGTGCCTTACGCTTTCTTGTGGGAAGACCCATAATGCAAAGCCACCAATAAGACCCTGTGAACTCTATGGAAAACCGATGTGGCATTTTCAACAATGCTTGGCACCAATGCCTGCAGCCTTTGTGGGCTGTTTGTCACCCCTGTTCTGAACAGATCCATCATGAATTCGAGATTTATTTGAAGTTAGCTGTACCGTGGACAGACCCAGACTTGAGCAGTCATCTGCATGACCCAATGAGCATAGCGCCAGCATGCAATTTGGCGCATGCACAATGTCCTACACAGCGTAACTGTGTCAAGCATAGCACCAGCAACAGTCACCAAGGAAAGTGATGAGACAGTACCAGACTTCAGAGTTTGTACAACCATAGCTCATGCATGCGCTTGCTGCCAAAGCTCAACTACTTTCACGGCTGCACATTGAATGCAAGGATGGATCCGCTATGAAGCAGCTGAGCTGAGCTGACACATTGCAGCTGAGCTGACCTACTGAGCTACTAGAATGCTGCCAAGCTGACAGATCATGACCGAGCAGACAGGTCGCAGCTGAGATGACAGATTGCAAAGAAGCTTTACAGTTGAGATGATGTCTTGCAGCTGGTCTGTCACAACAGATGGATTGCATGGCAGCATATGTAAGAGCAGATATATTGCATCCGAGCTGACAAAAATACAGCCGAGCTGACAGACTGCACCTAGACTGACATATTGCAAGGTAGGAAAGCAAGGAAGGTGACACTGTGCAGCTGTGCTGACTGAGTGCCGCCTAGCCAATTGATTGCAGCTGGGCTAAAGTGTTACAGCCCAGCTGAAAGTTCAGCGGGGCTGAAAGGTTTGCACCTGAGCTGACAGTTTGAAATTTGACTGGGAACGTGGCAGCCGAGCTGACAAACTGCATCACAGCGGACCAGCTGCAGCCAAAGTCGACATTTTGAAGTGCAGCTGTCAGATTGCAGCTGAGCCGACATGCAAAAACTGAGCTGACAGTCCTGAATGTGTGCAGCTGATTGCAGGCTGGCTGTCTGCGGCTGAGCTGACAGTGTGGCAAATACATTTCAGACAGACAACTGACTTCAGCAGATTCAGCACGTATGTCCTCTGTGTGATGGGATATGTGTCTTGTAGAGCAAGATTGGCAGTCTCAACCAGTGGCTGGGGTTCACCAGCAGACTGCTTTGCTGCTTGCTGGTCAAACACAGAGGGTGCTGTACAGTACTGCCCTGGCAATTGTGTCTTTGAGAATGAAAATTAAGCTAAGAAATGTGTGCTGTCAGAGGCAATGCAAAAAACTTGCCAAGTTAGTGGGGAGGCGGAGGAACATCCGCAAGGGCAACAATGAGCTTGAGCAGAACGGTAGGGACATCAGACACAGCCGCTGAGCAAGGTAGCAGCAGCAATTCTGCACACTATTGAGTCCTTGGAGGAGGTTTGCGGGCTAAAGCATTGCAGCAAAGCTTAATGTTTGCAGCTGATCAAAGCTGGAGTACTCCATTCAAGTACTGTTGAGTGGAGATTGAAAGGTTGCAGCCGAGCTGACATATTTGCAGCCAAGCTGGCAATACTGGCTGACATCTTGCAGCTGGAATTACAAGCTGGAAGCAGGGCTGACAGACTGTATTTGAGCTGACAGTGTGCAGATGTGCTGATGATGTCGGGAGGACAGACCGCAGCCAAGCTGACAGATTGCAATTGATCTGACATGCTGCAGCGAATTCAGCGAACAATAACAATCTGCAGCCGCGCACTCTACACTTGTGAAACAGGAATCTCGATCAACACCAGTCATCGCGAACTCGAGTGCCTGTCATCAAGGCTGCGCCGCCAAGGCAACCTCACTGGTCGGCAACGGAAGCACAAGCCATTCTTGACCTGTGAAGTCGAGAACAATGTCTCTAGACCCTGCATAGCTTACATGTGTGATTCTTGCTGGACGTCGCGCCTACACGGACAAGGTCTTCTGGGTCTGTGATGCCCTCGCTGGTGGGCACGTGATCACGGAATTGGCCAAAATGCGGCTGCAGAGTTGCTGATGCGGCTGCGAAGGAATTCCCCCATAAATCGCTTCCACACCGCATTCGATGTGCGCCAAACGTACAGCGCATACTGAGCGCATGTGATTAGTCATGATTTCTCCGAATGTAACGGAGGAGCGGAGTCAAGAGCGGAGTTACGGAGACACGGAGATACACGGATGCCAGATTCTGATCAGATGAGGATGCCCCACATTGCACTGTTGTGACGTGTTGTTGCAGTACCTTTGACAATTCCGCCTTCGTCATGCACCATATGGTGTGCATCTGTACTGCCCTGGTCAGCTCATTATACCAGCTCTGCAAAGAAGTGACTATCATACTGTCACACTGCACAGTCTGTGGGCCACGGCTGACAGTGCTCTAAAAGCTAGACCTGCAAACAAATTTCATGGTGTATACCACTGTCAATGATATCCACTGACACAGATTTATGAGCGGCCGCAATAAAAGTTAAAAGCGATGACATATTTGCTGTCATGTAATATGCAACAATTGTATACAGTTGGTTAGATGCTCTGCCGCTGCAGCAAGACACCGACTTGTAAGTACCACCACTTCAATCGCGCTATCCATCAAGTGTTGAATTGCATGTTGGGCAAATGCCCTGACTGAAGCAGCACTGTATTGGCAAACCACAGGTTGAGTGCCATAGAAGTATGGCAGAGAAAGCTCCATGAGCTGTGGCTCGAGCTAGAGAAAAACACACAGGACTCACCAGCGTTCTAGTGGCTGGTGATCTCTGATGAGGCCAAGCAAAATATCGACATTCTACATGAGCGTTGTACATCTCCCCGCTACTCCAACCTCGATTCCTCTGCTATGTGTAATGCAGGAGTGCGTGCCCCTGCATGCCCCGCTATGACCCCCGCTCTAGACCTTCGACCCAAGGGGCAGCCGCCTTGACTTCTTCGTTCGGGGTCACTCCCCGGTTAATATGCCCTTTGGCGTCTTTCATCATTCTGTGCTTTCAAAGCGGTCTCCTGCAGATGGAAAGGCCACTGGACCTCATTGCAGCTTGTGTGAAAGGTTGAGCCAACTTGACAGGATCTGCCTCAAGTTTCCTTGGATGCTACATTTATCCAGAGTGGGCAAAGGCATCACTCAACTCGCATCTTGTTTGACAAGCAGCTGAGCCACTGACAACAAGCCGTTACTTATCTCTAGATGCTGCTTTTTGGGCGATTAAACGCCGGAACAAGTTGAATTTGATGATGCTGAGACATCGACGTTACTGCATGCTGGCGTGACATGGACACGGCGTGACATTTCATGGCATGACATGCACTACACTAATTAGAGAGTGGCCGGCGCCACACTCCACCCAGTGTTCACATAGCGCCCTAATGTGCCTTGATGCTGCCGGCAAATGCCAAAAAGTTGCAAAATTTAGGTGGGGAGACATATTGTGCCTCAAGTCTGATTCAGAAGCAAAGAATGCACACACAAGGTGGCACACAAAGCCCACAGTATGACAAGCAGCTCTACTCAAGTCTCCAGTGCAAAGTTTACCGTCCAGTTGTGTTGTTCCTTGACATGAAGAGCGGGCAGACAAAGGTCATCCCAATCAGAGGACTAGATTTTGGGTACATCTATGACTAACCT
>JAABUU010008438.1_pt1 | contig 10250 bp, 9 predicted proteins | sample 5559301 | NCBI WGS metagenome assembly JAABUU01 (sample SAMN10711884, study PRJNA513360) | rock metagenome | isolation source: Antarctica rocks | place: Antarctica: Victoria Land, Richard Nunatak white | reverse complement strand
CTACTTTTTTTACCATCATTCGTCCTCCTCATCTCTGCATTATAGGTAGTCCTCATGGGGTACGCACATGCAACATAGCCCTATGGGTGCGCGCCACTTTTTCGCGCCGACGTCGCGTATTCACTGGGAGCGCCGGCTTCCAGCCGGCAGGGCGTCGCGGGCGAGCGGTTTGCCGCACACAGACAGCGTGGCGGCGACCGTTTGCCGGCTGGAAGCCGGCGCTCCCAGTAGAGACGACGCGTGCCACGGTGACCAGCGTGAAAAAGTGGCGCGCACCCTAGCCCTATAGCAGTAACAGCCCCCTCGCCTGGCGAGGGGGCTGTCACTGCTATAGGGCCATGACTGTCTATCCTATAGGCCGCGCAACTCCTGGGCGACGGGCAGCCGGCGCAGGCGCGCCATCGCCACGGCGGCGCCCAGGGCGATCCCCGCCGCCGCCAGGACCAGCAGCAGGGCGAGTACGCCCCACGGCGCGAGCGGGCCGGCCGGCGGCGGGTCGAAGATGCCCGTCAGGATGGTGACGAGCATGCTCCCCAACACCGCGCCGACCACCGCCCCCGCCGTCAGGGCCAGCGCGGCGACCAGGAGGGCTTCCGAGGCGACGAAGGCGCCCATCTGGCGTCCGCTCGCGCCGATGGCGCGCAGGGCGGCGAACTCACCGCGCCGCTCGGCCAACCCCGCCAGCAGGGCGATCAGGACGCCGGCGGTCAGGATGGCGATGGTATAGGCCAGCTCGATTGTGGTCAACCCGTGTAGGTTGAGCGCTGTGAGCGAGGTGGACAGGCCAGCGGCGACCGTATCGATCGTCTGCGTCGTCACCGCCGGGCCGCCCGCGAGGGCGGCCTGCATGCCCTGGTTAGCGGCCGCGGCGTCGCCCGTGGCGCGCGCCAGGAAGAAATCGATGTGCGGGTCGCCGGTGGCGGCGACTAGCGTGGACTGGTTGACGACCAGGAAGGCGTCCTTGGGCGCCGTGGCGAACTCGGAGGCGACGCCGACGACGTGGAACGGCGTCGTCACGTAGGCCTGCCGCGGCGTGTTGTACAGGCGCAGCCGCACCAGGTCGCCGGGCGCGATGCTGAAGTCGCGCGCCATCTCGTCGGAGATGATGATGCCGTCGGGCGTGGCGGCGAGCCGGTCCATGGCCTGCCGCGCCGTGAGTCCCTGGAAGAAGCTGTTGGACAGGAACGACGCGCGGCGGAAGCTGGACACGTCGACGCCGAAGATGTCCTGGATCTCTGTTCCCACGTAGGCCACGGTCGTCTTGAACGGCGTCACGGCGGCGACGCCGGGCGCGGCGGCCAGGCGCGCCGCGAAGGCGGCCGTCTGGGGCGCGCGCGACCCTGGCGTCACCTTGACGTCGGAGCCCAGGGTGAGTTGGGCGTCGACGCGCTGCTGCGCGTCGTAGGTGTGCGAGAAGATGGCGAGGCTGATCCCAAAGGAGAGCGCCAGCGCCGCCAGCGCCCCCGCGCGGCCCAGCGCCGCGGCCCGCCGCGCGACGGCGCGCCCCGCCACGTCGCCAGCCGGCCCGAACAGCCGGCCCAGCAGGCCGGCCGGTCCCCCCCGCCGGCGCAGTAGGGCGGTCCCCGCGCGCAGGATGAGCCCGACCGCGCCGAGCCAGAACAGCAGCGGCGCCAGGAACGTGTAGAGCGAGAGCGAGAGCACCGTGTTACCCTCGCCGGTCAGGACGGGGTGGAAGCCGTTGACCTGCGTGATCTGGTAGACGATACCCGCCCCCACTAGCGCCAGCACGTCGAGGTAGAGCCGGCGCCACAGCGGCGGGCGCTCGCGCTGGGCGGCGCGGCGCTCGACCGCGACCTCGCGCGCGAGCATCGCGCGCAGCGGCAGGTAGGTCGTGGCGGCGGAGAGGACCAGCGCGCCAAGGACGGCGAGCGCGGCCGATTGCAGCAGCAGCCCCGTCACCTGCGGCGTGAGCAGCGACGACCCGGCCGCCCACAGCGCCACGAGCCAGCCCAGGGCCAGGCCCAACACGGACCCGCCGAGGGCCAGGAGCGCGCTGGAGAGGGCAGCGAGCGTCAAGATCTCGCGCGGACCCAGCCCGCGCGCCCGCAGCAGCGCGAACTCGCGGCGCTGGGCCAGGGCGAGCGCCGCGGCCGCCTCGCGCGTGAGGTACGCGGCCACGGCGACGCCGGGGAGCGCCAGGAAGATCACGAGCACCGTAGCCCAGGTGATGTCGCCCTTGAGCGTGTCGAGGGCGGTCCCCACGTTGTTGACGACCTGGAGTTGGCCGGGGAAGGCTTTCTCGATGTCGCGGCGCAGCGCCAGGGTGCGCGCCTGCGCGGCGGCGGGGTCGTCCGGGAGCGCGGCGCGGTTGAGCGCGATGTGGACCTGCTCGACCAAGGCGGAGCCGGCCTGTGGCGCCGCGCCGCCCGCGGCGGCGGAGGCGGCGGAGGCGGGCGCCGGCGCCGCGGCCAACCGCGCGCGCAGCGTGCGCGCGAACGTCGTGTACTCCATGATCACGACGTCGACGGGGGGCTTGAACGAGGCGGCCTGCGCGGCCGGGTCCGTCGGCTGGAACAGCGCGTCGGCGCGCGTCATGTTGACGATGCCGGTGACGCGGGCGTGATAGGGGCCGCCCGCGCCTGGTAGCGCCAGCGTGACGATGTCGCCGACGCGCGCGCCCAGGTTGGTCCCCATGTCCTGACTCAACAGCACGCCGTCGGGTCCAAACGCGCCGGCGCGTATGCGTAGCGCGTCGAAGGTACGTAGGTAGGAGGGGTCGACGGCGACGAGGGCGCCGGCGCCGCTGGTGGCGAGCGTGGCGCCGCGCTGGAGCGAGCTGCCCAACAGGGGCGCGCGGGCGAAACGCGCGGCCGCGCGGACATCCGGGTAGCGGGCGATCGCCGCGCGCGCCGTGTCCAGCGGGAGCCCCGGCCCCACGATGGCGGCCTGCATATCGACGCTCACGCCGGCGAGTGCGCGGCCGGTCATGGCGTGCGCCGAGGCGTCGACGAAGAATAGTACGGCGCTGAGCAGGCCCACGGAGAGCGCGGTTCCGGCGACGGCGCCGGCGCCGCGGCGCGGCAGCCGCGCGATGGAGCGCCACGCGAGGACGAGCAGGGTCAGCGGGGGCGTCGCGCGGGGCGTCGTGCGAGGTGTCACGAGCGGACCTCCTCTCGTATGTCCTGGCGCGCGGACCAGGCGGTGTCGATATGGCCGTCGCGCAGCCGGATCACGCGGTCGGCCCGCGCCGCCGCGTGGGGATCGTGCGTGACCATGACCAGGGCCGTGCCCTGCGCGCGCAGCAGACCGACCATGGCGTCGAGCACGTCGCGCGCGGTGGCGCTGTCGAGTGATCCGGTGGGCTCGTCGGCCAGCGCCACGACGGGGGCGTTGGCGAGGGCGCGGGCCAGCGCTACGCGCTGGCGCTGGCCGCCGGAGAGGTCGTCGGGCAGGTCGCCCGCGCGGTCGGCGAGGCCGACCATCGCGAGCAAGACGGCCGCGCGGGCGTCGCGCTCCCGGCGCGTCACACCAGCGAGGGCCAGCGGCAAGGCCACGTTCTCGGCTACGGTCAGGCCGGGGAGTAGCGCGTGGGCCTGGAAGATCAGCCCCATGTGTGTACGGCGCGCCGCGGCGCGGGCTTCCGCGTCCAGGGCGCCCAGGTCGGCGCCGCGCAGGAGGACGCGACCGGCCGAGGGCGTGTCGATCCCGCAGAGCAGGTGCAACAGCGTGCTCTTGCCGCAGCCGGACGGCCCCATGATCGCGACCAGTTCGCCCGGCGCGACCGTGACGTCGACGCCATCCAGGGCCACGACGTCGTCCCGACCGCGCCGGTATGTTTTGCGCAGGCTCTCGCCGCGCAGGATAGCGTTCGTCTGCGGCGCCTTTTTTATGTCTATCATGGGGTTACCTCTACTAGCGGCGTGAGCGCGCCGTCCTCGATCTTGAGCACGCGGTCCGCGCGCATGGCCACCTCAGGGTTGTGCGTCACCAGCAGCACGGCCGCGGGGGCGCGCCGCCCGAGCGCGATCACGAGCGCGACGAGGCGGTCGGCCGTGGCCGAGTCGAGCTCGCCGGTGATCTCGTCGGCCAGGATGATGGCGGGGGCGCCGGCCAGGGCGCAGGCCACGCCGACGCGCTGGCGCTCGCCGCCGGAGAGTTGGTCGGGGCGATGTGACGCGCGCGCGCGCAGGCCCACGTCGTCCAGCAAGACATCGGCGCGGCGCGGCGCGTCCGGCGCGCCGGCCAGCGCGGCGGAGAGGGCCACGTTCTCGCGCGCCGAGAGATAGGGCAGCAGGTTGTTGTCCTGGAAGACGAAGCCGATGGCGCGCCGGCGCAGCGCCGCGCGGCCGGTCTCGTCGAGGCGGCCCATGTCGCGCCCGTCGACCATGACGCGTCCGGCGCTGGGCGTATCCATGCCACCGATCAGGTTGAGCAGCGTGCTCTTACCGGCGCCGGAGCGGCCCATCAACGCGACGACCTCGCCGCGCTCCACGAACAGATCGATCCCCCGCAAGGCCACGGTCTCGCCGTCCGTGTCGCCATCACGATAGATCTTGAAGACATCGCGCAGGCCCAGCGCGACCGTGTCGACGGCCCCTGTCCCGATGGTCATACCCTGTACCTCTTTTTTCATGAAGACAGCTCTAATTTCACGAAGACAGCCCTAACGGAAACGGAAGCTATGCGCGATGCGGCGGAAGCCGTCGGCGTTGTCCACGCCCAGCGGCGTGGCCAGGGTGAGGACGGCCAGGGCGCGCGGGCCCTGCACGTAGTAGCGGTCGACCTGCAAGGCGACCGTCTTGCCGGTCACGGCGTCGGGAGCGGACTGGCCGCGGTAGGTCAGGCGCACCGCGCGATAGCCGCCGACCGCGTCGCGCGCCATACCCTCGCGCCGGAAGCCGGGAGTATGGCCCAGGCGGGACAGGTCGGTCCCCTGGACGTAGGCGGCTAGGTCTCCGCCGAGGCGGGGACGCAGGTCCACGGCCACGGAACTGTCTTTGTCGCCGAACGTGACGCCGTGCGCGGCGACCGTTTGCAGCCAGCCCTCGACGTATTCGACACTGAAGCCGCAGCCAGTATAGCGCAGGTACACGGCGCTGTCAGGGATGTCCCCGCCCGGCGCGCCGGCGGCTGGCCAGCTTAGCTGCGGCGCGCGCGGCGTCGTCGCGGCGTGCACGACGCCGGCGTGCGGCCACAGTAGGGTCGTCGCCGCGCCAAGCGGCAGCATGACGGCCCCCACGGCCGTATACATGAAGCATTGCCTGCCCCATCGTTTCGTATTGCCCATTATAATCCCCGTCACTTTCATCTGTTCGGCCAAAGTGGTGTTGTAATACCTCGACGCGGGAGCCCAGCCTTTTCGATATTGAGGATAGAGCGCCTCGCTGCTACCCACTATAGGCGTCCAGGTTAAAGACGCGATTAAGCGAGGGTTAGAATATTCTCATGCGCTGACGCGGTTGTGGTAGGCGCGCCGCACCTGGATGGCGACGAAGAGTAGCGCCGCGAGGGCCAGCGCCACATTGAGCGGCGGCCATGGCGACGGCAGCGGGGCCAGACGCGGGTGGCTATGAGTGTACTCGTTCTCCAGCAGCCCGGCCACGGTCAGCGCCCCCATCAGCCACAGCGCGGATAAATCGCGCGCGCGCAGCGCCAGGAGGATGAGGAACGGCAGCGGCCACAGCAGATATTGCTCGTAGACACTCGGGCTCAACGCGACGAACAGCGCGAAGCACGCCGCCGCTTTGGCGTAGAGCGGCAGGCGCACGAGGGCTAGCTGGGCCACGACGTAGAGGGCGCCGCCCAGGCGCGCCACGGCGAGGATGTGCGGCGCGGACAGCCAGGGCCGCAGGACCGTGTACCAGGAGAGCCAGCCCAGCGCCGTGTTGCGGGTGTGGTACAGCAGATTGTGGACGATGCCCACGGGGTCGCTGACGATGTCGGGGAGGGAGAACGCCAGGACGAGCGCGCCCGCCGCGGCGAGCCGGCGCGGCGATTGGCGATCGCGACCCAGCGTGAGCAGCGGCAGCAGAAAGATGGGGAAGGTCTTGGCGGCGATGGCCAGGGCGTACGCGGGGGCGAACAGACGCGTGCGGTAGCCCTCCAGCGCGAGCAGCAGGAAAGCCAGGGGCACGGCGTCGAAGCGCCCGTAGAAGGCGCCGTTGTAGAGGACGAGCGGGTTGAACAGGTAGAGCGCCGCGCCGCCCAGGGCCACCCGCTCCGCACGCCCATGACGGCGCAGCGCCCGGTACAAGAGCCAGCCGATCGCGAGGTCGGTGGCCACGACGGGGAGCTTGCCGAGCACACGGAACGGCCAGCCGGTCTGTGCGCTGAGCCAACCGAGCGCGGTGAGCACATGCAGGTAGAGCGGGAGGTAGGCCCAGGGGACCGTGCGGAGTTGCGTCCCGCTCAGGGCATAGACATCGCGCCCGTGCAGGGTGAGCCACGTCAGGCGGGCGAAGGCCCGGAAATCGTAGCCCTCCGCCAGCGGAAGCAGCGCCAGGCGCAGGGCTAACGCGGCGAGGAACAGGGCCGAGAGGGCAATGATCCGACGAGAAGGCCGGCAGAGACCGTGTCGTTGGGCGGGGGAAGCATGATACGGCGCGACAGGCGGTCTATGATGCATCTCGTCTCGACATGATATTCTCCCCATCCTCCATCCCGTTTGTGGGTCTCTATTGACTGTACGCGGGTGAGATTAAGTGGCCGTGAAGGAGAGATGAAAACTTTCTCATGCGCGCTTCGCCCGATCACCGCGCTCTCGCCACGTCTCCTGAGATAGGCGGTATGGGCGCATTAAACACTTCTCATCCACGCTTCATCGCGCCTTCATGCCGCGGCGCTACAGTGAAGATGTGGCCGCGGTGATCACGGCCGCCAGGACGCCGGACACTACGCGAACCGGCGCTAAGGAGACAGATCCATGACCCTTACTTTTATCGTATCTATCGTCGCACAGGCGCTCACGCTCGCCATCATCGCGCGCGCGCTCCTGAGTTGGTTCCCCGGTGTCCGCGCGCTCGCGCCGGTGACGGGGCTGCTGGACCGGGCGACCGACCCGGTCGTGGGGCCGATCCGCCGCCATCTTCCCACGTTCGGCGGCATCGACCTCTCGCCGCTGGTGGCAGTGCTGCTCATCGGCGTCGTCGAGTCGTTCGTGCTCGGCCTGTTGGCCGGTCATTAAAGCTATAATGTAGGAGGATATGACGATGCGCTGCTATCACTGTGATCAACCGCTCACCCCCGGTGAGCATTTCTGCCCCCATTGTGGGGCTCTGACCGACGCGCCCCCGCAAGCCCCGCAGGCCCAACAAGCGGTCTGCCCGGCGTGCCGCGCGGCCGTGCCGCCCGGCTCCTCGTTCTGCCCCGTCTGCGGGGCGGCGCTGCGCGTCGGGGCGGTCCCCCCGCTGCCGGTCGGACCGGCGCCACAACCCACCCAGGGCGGCTTCGGTGGCTTGAACGGGCTTGGTGGACTGGGCGGCGGCCACAACTGGGGCAAGATCGCGCTCGGCGGCGTGGGCGGCCTGATGCTCGGCTCGCTGCTCGGCGGCCATCACGGCGGCCTGGGCGGGTTCGGTGGCGACCGCGACGGCGGCTGGGGTGATGATGGCGGCGGCTGGGGTGGCGATGGGGGCGGATCCGATGGCGGCGACTGACGTCCGTGGGGTCTCCGCGCACCCCTTGACGGGGTTAGGGGGCGCGGACGTGTCGTCCCCCTCCCACACGGAGGACACGGAGGACAAGACCATGCGGCTACTGGTGGCGGAGGATGAAGCGCGCATCGCGCGCTTCATCCAGCGCGGGCTGGAGGAAGAACATCACGCCGTCGACGTGGCGTCCGACGGCGATGAGGCCATGCTGCTCGCCGAGACCAACGACTACGACATGATCCTGCTCGATATTCTGCTGCCACGCAAGAACGGGCTGGCCGTCTGCCGCGACCTGCGCGCGCGCAACGTCACCACCCCGATCCTGATGCTCACCGCTAAGGACAGCGTCGAGGACCGGGTGGCGGGCCTGAACACCGGCGCGGACGACTACCTGACCAAGCCCTTCGCCTTCGACGAGTTGGTGGCCCGCATCAACGCGCTGGCGCGCCGGCGGTCGCTCGATCGCACGCCCCTGCTCACGGTCGGCGACCTGACGCTCGACCCGCTTACGCACGAGGTGCGGCGCGCCGGGCGGCCGATCGAGCTGACCAACAAAGAGTATGCGCTGCTGGCCTTCTTGATGCGGCGGCCGGGGCAGGTGCTCACGCGCACGCAGATCGCCGAGCAGATCTGGGACCTCAATTTCGACAACGAGTCCAACGTCATCGACGTGTATATCCGCTACCTGCGCAAGAAGATCGACGCGGGCCACGAGCGGCCCCTGATCCATACCGTGCGCGGCGTCGGATATACACTCAAGGAATAGCCATGCGTCTACCGTCGTTGCCATCGTTGCCGTCGTTCCGGTGGCTGCCGCTGTCTTCGCTGCGGGCGCGTCTGGCGCTGTGGTATCTCCTGATGCTCGGGACGGTGCTGCTCTTCCTGGGGGCCGTCGTCTTCTGGGAGGTGCGCGGCTCCTTGTACCAGGGCGTCGAGGGTATGCTCGAGGCGCGCGCCGCCGCCGTCAGCAGTCAGGTCGTCGTCGGGGCCACCGGCCCGCATTACCGGGGCGGCGACGCGCCGCGGGAGGAGGCCGAGACGGCCGTCTACCTCTTCGACGCGCGCGGCCGGCTGCGGGACCAGATCGCCGGCGCGGCCGAGTTGCCGCCGCGTCCAGGCGTCCTGGCCACTGCTCTACACGGCGGTCAGGGCGGCGTGACCGTCAAAGAACTGCGCTACTACATGACCCCCGTGCTCGATCGCGGGGAGCGCGTCGTGGGGGCCATCCAGGTCGTCACGTCGCTGGACACCGTGAACGACCAGGTCAACAAGCTGCTGGCGCTCCTCTTGCTGGCCGCGCCGGCTTTGTTGGCGGTGGCGACGGCGGGCGGCGTCTTCCTGGCCGGCCGCGCGCTGGCCCCGATCGACCGCATCACGCGCACGGCGCGCGCGATCGAGGCCGGCAACCTCGCCGGACGGCTGGGCCTAGCCCCGCGCGACGACGAGGTGGGGCGGCTGGCGGCTACGTTCGACGGCATGTTGGATCGCCTGGAGCGGGCCTTCGTGCAGCAGGAGCGCGCCGCGGCGCAGCAACGCCAGTTCGCGGCCGATGCCTCGCACGAGTTGCGCACGCCGCTGACCATCATCAAGGGCGATCTCGACGTGCTGCTGCGCCGCCAGCGCTCCGCCGCGGAGTATGAGGAGGTCGTGCGCGACGTGGACGAAGAGGTCACGCGCCTGGGCGGGCTGGTCGAAGACCTGCTGACCCTGGCCAGGGCCGACAGCGGGCAGGCCGAGTTGGCGCGCGAGTTCGTCTATCTCGACGCGTTGGTCGATGAGGCCGCGGCGGGCGTGCGCCGCTTGGCCGAGGCCAAGGGCGTCGCCGTGGAAACGCGCCTCGCCCCCGACATCGCCGTCGTCGGCGACCCCGTGCGGCTGCGTCAACTCGTGGTGAACCTGCTCGGGAACGCCGTCAAGTACACGCCGTCGGGGGGGCGCGTGCGGGTGACGCTGGGCGCCGCCGCCGACCAGGCGCGTCTGGACGTGGCCGACACCGGCATCGGCATCGCGCCCGAGGACCTGCCCCATGTCTTCGAGCGGTTCTACCGCGCCGACAAAGCGCGCGCGCGGGCCGAAGGCGGCACGGGGTTGGGCCTGGCGATCGCGCGGTGGTCCGCCGAGACGCACGGCGGCCGCATCGACGTGCGCAGCCGCCCCGGCGAGGGCAGCGTCTTCACCGTGTGGCTACCTCTGGCCCTCGGCGACGACGGTGTGGACCGCCCCTCCCACGACGACGCGGCCACGGCCGCTAATCGGGAACCGGCCGCGCCACGAGTGCGGGCGGCGTTATGACGATGGGCGAGCGTATCTTGGTCGTCGATGACGACGAGCAACTCGCGCGGATCGTGCGCGACGGCCTGACCCACGCCGGCTACGTCGTAGATTGCGCCGCTGACGGGCACGCCGCGCTGGCCGCCGCGCGCGCGCGGCCGCCCGACCTCGCCGTGCTCGACTTGATGCTGCCGGGGCTGGACGGGGTGGAGGTGTGCCGGCGGCTGCGCGCGATGGGCGGCCCGCCCGTGATCATGCTCACCGCGCGCGACGCCGTCGCCGACAAGATCGTGGGGCTGGAGAGCGGGGCCGACGACTACCTGACCAAGCCGTTCGTGCTGGAAGAGTTGGTGGCGCGCGTGCGCGCCG
>JAABUU010008428.1_pt1 | contig 10257 bp, 8 predicted proteins | sample 5559301 | NCBI WGS metagenome assembly JAABUU01 (sample SAMN10711884, study PRJNA513360) | rock metagenome | isolation source: Antarctica rocks | place: Antarctica: Victoria Land, Richard Nunatak white | reverse complement strand
CGACCTTCGAGAAGGGCAAGCTCGTCGAACGACCCGACGAATCAGGAGGTGAGCAACTGGTCGCGTGACACGCCGATCCACAGGTCTTGACTATTGCTCAAGATGCCGCGAGCGAGGGCGCACACGCCTTGACGCGACGTGGACCGCACCCGCGCCGATGCGGCGAGTCACTGAGCCCTGTCCTCGTAGGCGAAGGTGATGGCGAAGGCTAGGCGCTGGCCGCGACCTTGGGCGAGTGCGCGTTCGACGGGGGCACCGCCGCACCGGGCTACGGTCGGTCCATGGCTGTGGCTGCCCTTGTCTTGTCGATCCTCTCCCTGTTGGTCACGGGACTCGCCCTGCTTTACTTCAAGCGCCAAGCACAGGCCGCTGGAACAGTCGCCGCCATCGAGAGAGCGAGGCGTCACGACGAGCAGGTACCCAAACTGCAGGCTGAGATCGAAGCCGTCGGCGAGGGGGGCTGGCACCGGCTGTGGCTGCATCTTATGTCCACCGAGGCGCGCGTCACCGTGACGCTGGAGATCCTCGACGACTGCGGCATCGTGTTCGGCCGAGACCAGCAGGGCGTGGACCACGGCCCACTCAACACCAAGAGAACGACCGCGACGGGTGTGCTCACTCACGAGCACCCTGAGGCGTGGCGCGTCGAGTTGGGTGCTGTCAGACCGTCTGTAATGCGGTTGGTCGTCGCCGCGAACGGCGCAGGTGGGTGGCGGATCCCTTTGAAAGTCACTGTGCCGACGGACATGGCTCGATCCATCTGGTGACAGCGAGCGCCTTGACGGAGGAGGAACCGCGCCCACTCCAGCGACACCCTAGTGTCCTGCGCCAGTAGTTCGTTGAAGAAGTCGGCCGAGTGAGGCGAGGATCTGGTCGGCGGTCTTGGTCCAGATGAAGGGCTTGGGGTTGTCGTTCCAGGCTTTGACCCAGTCGCGGATGTCTTTTTCGAGGGCCTGGACGGAGCGGTGGTCGCTGCGGACGAGCAGGTCGCCGGTGACGTAGGCGAAGAACCGTTCGACCTGGTTGATCCAGGATGAGTACGTCGGGGTGAAGTGCAGGTGGAACCGCGGGTGAGCTTGCAACCACTTGTTGACGGTGGGGTGCTTGTGGGTGCTGTAGTTGTCGCAGATCAGGTGGACCTCGAGATCGTCGGGCACCTCGGCGTCGATCTTGGTCAGGAACTTCTTGAACTCGATGCTGCGGTGCCGCCGATGCAGACTGGAGATCACGGTGCCGTCGGCGACGTTGAACGCGGCGAACAGGCTGGTGGTGCCGTGCCGGACGTAGTCGTGGGTCCGCTTCTCCGGCATGCCGGGCATCATCGGGAACGCCGGCTGGGAACGGGCCAGTGCCTGGACCTGGCTCTTCTCATCAACGCTGAGCACGACCGCCGCCTCAGGCGGGTTCAGGTAGAGCCCGATGACGTCGTAGACCTTCTCCACGAACAGCGGGTCGTTGGACATCTTGAACCCGTCCGTTCGGTGCGGCTTGAGGTCGAAGGCCTGCCAGATCCGACCGATCGTGGACCGGCTCAGCCCGCTGCGCTCGGCCATCTTCGCCCGGGACCAGTGCGTCGCGTTCGCTGGCACCGACTCGAGCGTCGCGACCACGACGTCCTCGACCTGCTCAGCGGTGACGCTCGCCGGACGACCCGGCCGGTCATCGTCGGTCAGCCCGTCCAACCGATGCTCAACGAACCGCCCGCGCCACTTACCCACCGTCGCCGGCGAACACCTCAGCTCCGCTGCGACCGTCTTGTTGTCCGAACCTGACGCGCAGGCCAACACGATCCGCGACCGCAACGCCAAAGCCTGCGAGGACGTACGCCGACGGACCCACCGCTGGAGCTGATCGCGCTCTTCCTCAGCCAACTCCAGCACTGCCTTGGGACGTCCGCGAGGAGGCATAGCACAGCCTACCAGGTTATTCTACGAACTTAAGACGCAGGACACTAGGAGAGCACCAGCGCGTCCGCGGCGAGCGTGATGCCGGTGACGGTCAGCGTGCGGTCGGTGCCGAGCAGGAACTGCAGCTGGTTGGCGGCGGTCGGCGAGAGCGCGCTGTTGGGCACCTTGATCGAGGTGTGACCGGTCAGCGGCGTCGCCGAGACGACGTGGTCGGTGGCCGACCGCAGCAGGAGGAGCTCCCCGGTGCCGGTGCTGCTCACGGTGAGCGTGGTGTACCCGTTGCGGCCGGGCGCGCGCAGGTCGGGGAAGAAGAGCGCGACCGCGACGCCCTGCGCGCTGCCCGCGGGGCAGGAAGCGCTGCCGTGCAACAGGACGCGACCACCGGAGTCGGCGGCCTCGGCGCAGGAGCCGTGCGAGAGCTTGTGCGGCAGGGACGCGGCGCTCACCGTCGAGTGCAGGTGCCGCAGCCGAGCGACGCGCTTGTCGGCCGTCACCGAGTGCATCGCCGTGCGCCCGCTCTTCCCGCTGGCTCCGGTGAGCGTGACGTACCAGCCGTACCGGCCCGGCTCGAGGCCCCCGCCGGTGCTGAGACGGGTGACGGTCCGCGGCTGGACCGGCTTGGTCACGTGCGCCACGACCTTGCTGCCCTTGACGAGCACGAGCGTGGCCTTCCCCGGGAGGTCGACGGTGACCGTGACCGCGAAGGCGTCCTGGTAGCCGTCGTGGTGCGGGAAGAAGCGCGTCGGCGCGTCGAGCGCGAGCACCGTCGGGGCGGGGTACGGCTCGTCCTCCGGGTAGGTCGCATCGGTGCACAGCCCGGGGTTCACGTACGAGCACAGGTGGAAGGCGATCAGGTGCGAGCCCGCACCCAGGGTCGGGACGGTGTAGGCGTAAGGGGACGGCTCCTCGAAGAGCGTCGAGCGGAAGCCGTCGACCGAGAAGTACCCCGACAGCGCCGTCGAGGCGTCGGCGGAGCTGAAGGTCACCTGCTGCCCCCTGGACAGGCGGGTGCCGCTGGCCGGGGTGACGGTCGGCGGCGCCGCGTAGTAGGGGTCGCCCGGTCGGGCGGGGCCGTTGTGCAGCTCGACATCGACGCTCACGTCGTCGCACCCGCTGAGGTCGCACTCCCGGGCGGTGAGCGTCTGCTGGCCGTCGGCGCTCGCGGCGCTGTTCCAGCTGCCGCTCGCCACGCCCCCGCTGACCGTCGCCGTCTGCTGCTCGCCGCCCGGCAGCTCGAAGGTCACCGACGTCGCGTTGGAGGCGAAGCGCAGCGGGACGACGCCGCTGACGCTCTGCCGCTCGGTGGGTGTCTGCCAGCTCCCCTGGGTGACGGCCGCGTGCGCCGGCGCGGCACCGAGGGCGAGTGCGCCCGCGGCGAGCAACGGGACCAGTCCGGCGATCGCGACGTGGCTGCGGCGGGTCACCGGGGCATCATCGGGCCCAGGAGCGCCCGGCGGCGACGGGTTGGGTGACCTGTGGTCGAGCGGTGGGGCTCCGTTGGCTCCGTCCCACCGTCCGGCCCGGTCGCGCCTGGCTGCCACGCGGCTGTCCTACACCCGGCGCGCATCCCGTCGGGCCGCGCCGGGCAGAGGGTGGCCATGGAGCACCTCCCGCTGCCCGATGACATCGACGCGCTCCCCGGGGCCACCGTCCTGGACAGCGCCGGCACGCTGGTCGGCGCCGTCGTCGATGTCTTCCGCCCTGGCTCGGACGGCGTCGCCTGGGCCACCGTCAGCCCCGACGCGGAGCGCGGTGACGCCGTCTTCGTCCCGCTCGTCGGCGCCACCCGCAACGCCAGCGGGGAGCTGGTGCTGTACGTCACGGCCGAGCAGGTGCAGGGTGCGCCGCGGCCGACGACCGTCGACGACCTGTCGGGCGACGACGAGCTCGAGCTGCGCCGCTGGTACGACGGGGAGGGCTACGCCGGGGTCCCCACCGCGGAGGACGTCGAGGGTGTCGTGGGGGACGCGCTGCACCCGGCCGTCCTGGCGCCGGACGAGGCGGAGGGCACGGGCGCGGTCGTCTGAGCCCGACTCGAGCTCAGAGCCAGCCAGGGAAGCCGAAGCCGGTGATCGTCCGCTCGGCCCACGAGTGGTACGGGATGACCTGCCCGTCGATGACGGGGTAGAGCCACGCGAAGTCACCGAGCACGAGCAGGGTGAAGGCCCCCACCGCGCCCGCGGCCACCCCCCGGCGCAGCGGCGTTGCCGACGCGCCGCCGCCGAAGGCCCAGCCGGAGACGACCGCCACCGCCACCGCGTAGACAGGCACCAACGGCAGCGCGTAGAACAGGAACATCACCCGCTCGGTGTTGCTCAGCCACGGCACGAAGCCGGCTGCGAAGAGGGCGACGACGAAGCCCGCGCGCCAGTCGCGCCGGGCGACGAAAGCTGCGGCGCAGCCGATCACGGCCAGCAGGCCGCCCCACCACAAGGCCGGGGTGCCGACGTCGAGGACCGCGCGTGCGCAGGTGCTGCCGCCCGTGGCGGTGCAGACGTGCCCGTTCTCGCTCTGGCCGGCCTGCACGGTGTCGTAGGCCAGCGCCACCGGTCGGCCGAGCACCAGCCAGCCGAAGGGCTTGGACTCGTACGGGTGGTGGCTGCTCTCGGTCGGGCTCTGGCCGCTGCAGCGGGCGGGCAGCGGGTGCGGGTCGTTGGTGAGGTTCTCGTGGAAGCAGAGCGTGTCGTCGTGGAAGTGCCACCACGCGCGCAGGTCGGAGACGACGCCGCCGCCGTTGGCGACCGTCGAGGAGGCCGTGGCGGTGCGGTGGTAGTCGTACTGGTAGCCCTTGCCGGTCACGAACCACCCGGTCCACGACGCGGTGTAGACGACCGTCGGCACGAGGAGCAGGGCGACGCCGTACCCGCCCCAGTCGCGCCACAGCGCCGCCCGCCAGGGCGCCCGGACCCCCAGTGCGCGACGCGCTCCGGCGTCACCGCAGACGGCGACGAGGATGGCGAGCGGGATGTACGGGAGCCCCGACCACTTCACCGCGCAGGCGGCGCCCAGGCTGACCCCTGCGGCGAGCCGCCACCACCGGATGCCGAGCTTGGGGCCAGGCCACGCGGTGCTCGCGCCGGCGGCAACGCGGGCGGCGAGGCGGGCACGGCCGCTGTCGCGGTCGGCGGCAAGGCACGCGGCGGCGCAGACCAGCCAGAAGCACAGGAAGATGTCGAGGATCCCGAGCCGGCTCTGGGCGAACTCCAGGCCGTCCAGCGACACGAGCAGCCCGGCGAGCGTCCCCAGCAACGTGGAACGGGTGAGCCTGCGCCCCAGGCGCGCCGTGACGAGCACGATCAGGCTGCCGCAGACCACGGAGGAGAAGCGCCAGCCCAGCGGCGTGAGCCCGAAGACGGCCTCCGACGCAGCCATCATCCACTTGCCCAGCGGTGGGTGGACGGCCCGGATGCCGGAGTGCGGCTCGAAGCCCTCGACGCCGTGGTGCAGCAGCGACCACGCGTCGTTGGCGTAGTAGACCTCGTCGAAGATCTGCCCGCTCGGCGTCCCCTTGGCCACGTTGTAGACGTTGCTCACGTCCCGCAACCGCAGCACGAAGGCGATCGCAGTGATGAGGAGCGGCAGCAGCCAGCCCAGCGCGCGGTCGGAGAGCCCAGGGCGCCAGGTCTGCAACCGCGTGGCGATGGCCGCGGCACCGGGCCGGCGCGGCAGCACGGTGCGCTGGGGGGTGGCAGCCGGCTGGTACGCGGCCGCGGTCACGACAGGCAGGGTAGGTGGCGTGGCTGGACGGCTGGTGCTGTGCGGAGCGCCGATCGGCGACCCCCGCGACGCCTCCCCGCGGCTGCGCGAGGCCCTGCTCGCCGCCGACGTCGTCGCCGCCGAGGACACCCGACGCGCCCTGCGCCTCGCCGCCGCCCTCGGCATCGACCGGCTGCCGCCGCTGCTCAGCTACTACGAGCACAACGAGCGGGCGCGTACGCCTGAGCTCGTCGCCCGGCTGCTCGACGGTGCCACCGTCGCGCTGCTCACCGACGCTGGTATGCCGGGCGTGAGCGACCCCGGTTACCGCCTCGTCGCCGCTGCCGCGTCGGCGGGCATCACGGTGACGGCGGTCGCCGGGCCCTCGGCGGTGACCACCGCCCTCGCGCTCTCCGGTCTGCCGACGGACCGCTGGGTCTTCGAGGGCTTCCTGCCGCGCAAGGCCGGTGAGCGCCGGGCCCGCGCCGCCGCGCTGGCCACCGAGCCGCGCACCCTTGTGCTGCTGGAGAGCCCGCACCGCCTCGCGGCAGCACTGGCCGACCTGGCTGCGGTGCTCGGCGCCGACCGGTCCGGCGTCATCGCACGCGAGCTGACCAAGACGCACGAGGAGCTGGTGCGCGGGGCCTTGAGCGGGCTGGCGGCCTGGGCGGCGGGTCGTGAGGTGCGGGGCGAGGTGACGCTGGTGGTGGCCGGTGCCCCGCCGCGGGACGACGGCGACCTCGACGCCGCCGGCCTCGCCGCGCTGGTCGCCGACGGGGAGGCGGGTGGCCTCACCCGCAAGGAGGCGATGGCCGCGGTCGCCAGCTCGACGCGGCGCCCGCGGCGCGAGGTCTACGACGCTGTGCTGGCTGCCCGGCGCTGAGGGCGCGCCTCCGCGCCCACGCGGCTCAGGAGGTCTTGCGCAGGTCCACCGCGGCCGCGTCCTGCGGCGTGCCGGTCGGGCCCTGCTGCGCCGACGCGACCAGGCCGGCAGCCTCCTCGCTGGTGAGCTCGGTGACCGTGCCGCAGAAGGCGCACTGCATCGAGCGCTTGCGGGAGAAGGGGATCAACGGGATGAAGAAAAGCGTGAACCACCTGACCCGCTCGACCAACGTCTGCGCCGCCGGGTTGCCGCAGCTGCGGCAGATGAGCATGAGACGAGCGAGCACCCTGGACTTGGCCCGGAGACCCCAGATCAGCATGCGGGCAAGGATGCACCCCTGGACATGGTCGTGGGGGCGTTCGGTCGTAGCACCTCGGTGTTAGTGCTGGGTGGGAGCGGATCCCGTGGTGCGACGAATGGCGAGTGAGGCGGATCGTGAGGAGATCAGTCGGGGTCTGGCCGAGGGCGTGACCTTGGGGGTGATCGCCGCCCGACTCGAGCGGGACCCCCGCGGGACCCCTCGGTGATCTCCCGGGAGGTCCGCCGCCACGGTGGCCGGGGCGCCTACCGGGCGACGACGGCCGAGGCCGGGGCCCGCGCGGCGCGGAAGGGCCCCTTCAGGAGGTCTTGCGCATGTCCACCGCGGGGGCGTCCTGCGGTGACGCGGTCGGCTCCTGCTCCGCCGACGCGACCAGCCCGGCCGCCTTCTCGCCGGTGAGCTGACCGTCCCGCAGAAGGCGCTCTGCGTCGTGCGCTTGCGGGAGAACGGGATCAGCGGGATGCAGCGTCCCCGCGGTGCTGTACGGACGTCGCAGGGGCAACCCGGACAGGCTCAGGGGGCAGCGGGGGTGGGGAGCCAGGTCGCCCGGTCCCAGGCGCGGTGCAGGCCGACGGCCTTGATCAGCGCTGCGGTGAACGTCGTGTCGGCCGCGGCTCCCAGGACGATCCCGGGTGCCGTGGTGTCGACGAGGGCGGCGGTGAGTGCGTCGGCTCCGTCGCCCCAGGCGGCGAGCGTCTTGCAGTGCCGGAACATCTCTGCGAGCAGCACCGTCAGTCGCGGCTCGATGAGGCTGCCGGTGCCGCCGGCAAGGACGATCGCGTCGTACTCCACCGACCGGGTCGTCAGCAGCGTCCGCTCCACGAGCTCGGCCTTGGCTCCTTCGCCGAGGAACCCGCCGACGGGGGCGACGACCCGCAGGACGGCCCCCTGAGCCGCGAGGGCCTTGCGGAGCGTGGCGATCCCGGCCAGGTCCGCGTCGGAGGTCGCGACGACACCGATGACCCGTCCGGCGATGGGGCCCGGCTCGGCGTAGACCTGGGACAGCGAAGGCGAGGGGCTGATCTCAGCGACCGGTCCGCCATCGGGACCGGGATCGGGAACGGGCATCCCGAGGCCGGCGGCGACCCGCCCGACGAGGTCGGGGTGGATCCGCGCGAGGTTGACCAGCATCCGCTCACGGATCGGGGTCTCGAAGCACTTACCGAGCTCGAAGGTGTAGGCGACGTGGGTCTGCTCGACCTCGGTCAGGCTCAACCAGAACATCGAGGCCTGGGTGAAGTGGTCGTCGAAGGACACCGGCTGCGCGCGGGCCTTCTCGCCGTCGACCGAGGCCGGCAGAGTCACGTATCCGCCCTCGGCCTCGGTGGACAGCTGCGGCGCGCCGGGGTCGATGGTGTTCGGGAAGTACGGGGCCTGCCCGGTGTGCACGGCGGTCTGGTGCATGCCGTCGCGATGGTCGTCGTTCACCGGGGCGTGCGGCCGGTTGATGGGGAGCTGGGTGAAGTTCACCCCGCCCAGACGGCTGATCTGAGTGTCGAGGTAGGAGAAGTTCCGGGCCGCGAGCAGTGGGTCGTTGGTGAACTGGATGCCCGGAACGATGTTGGCCGTACAGAACGCGACCTGCTCGGTCTCGGCGAAGTAGTTGGTCGGGTTGCGGTCCAACGTCATCCGGCCGACGGTCTGGACGGGGCACAGCTCCTCGGGGATCAGCTTGGTCGGGTCGAGCAGGTCGATCCCCTCGAAGAGCTCCTCAGCGACGTCGGGCATCACCTGCACACCGAGGTCGTACTCCAGGAACGCGCCGTTGGTGATCCCGTCGGCCATGTCGCGGCGGTGGTAGTCCGGGTCGCAGCCAGCGGCGAGCTGCGCCTCCTCCCAGACCAGGGAGTGCACCCCCGCGACAGGCTTCCAGTGCCACTTCACCAGGCACGTCGCGCCGTCGGCGTTGACCAAGCGGAACGTGTGGATCCCGAAACCCTCCATCGTGCGGTAGGAGCGGGGGAGCCCGCGGTCGCTCATCGCCCAGATCACCTGGTGCATCGACTCGGTGTGGGAGGACACGAAGTCCCAGAACCCGTCGTGCGCGGTCGCCGCCTGAGGGATCTCCCGGTCCGGGCTGGGCTTCGCCGCGTGGATCAGGTCGGGGAACTTGATGCCGTCCTGGATGAAGAAGATCGGCATGTTGTTCCCGACCAGGTCGAACGTCCCCTCCGTGGTGTACATCTTCACCGCGAACCCCCGCACGTCGCGGGCCGTGTCGGCCGCGCCGCGCGACCCCAGCACCGTGGAGAACCGGGTGAACACCGGGGTGACCGCACCCTTGGCCAGGAAGGCCGCCTTGCAGACCGACGTGCCGGCGCCGTTGGCGACGAACGTGCCGTGCGCGGCGGCGCCGCGGGCGTGCACGACCCGCTCCGGGATCCGCTCGTGATCGAAGTGGGTGATCTTCTCCCGGAGGTGGAAGTCCTCGATGAGCACCGGCCCACGAGGCCCCGCCTTCAGCGAGTGGTCGGTGTCGGTCAGCCGCAGGCCCTGCGCCGTCGTCAACCGGTCCCCGCCCTGCGCCCACGTCGCCGGGGTCGCCGCGGTGTCGGGAGCGGACTGATCAGCATGGCTCTTCGGGGGCATCGGAGCTCCGGGTCGAGTGAGGTTCAGTGTGGCTGCGCGCCAGAGGACATCTCCGTCCTACCACCGGGCGGGCCGCGTCACGCCCCGCCTGAGCCGCGGCGCAGATCCGAGCGGGCACTGACGGAGGGCCGCACCGCTCGCGTCGGTAGGTTCGTACGGTGAACCGTCGGCTGCTCACCGCGGTCGCCTGGCCCTACGCCAACGGCCCGCGCCACATCGGTCACGTGGCCGGGTTCGGCGTGCCGAGCGACGTCTACGCGCGCTACCAGCGGATGGCCGGCAACCGCGTGCTCATGGTCAGCGGCACCGACGAGCACGGCACCGCGATCCAGGTCGCGGCCGACCGTGAGGGCACGACGCCGCGCGAGCTCGCCGACCGCTACAACCGCGTGATCGCCGAGGACCTGCAGCGCCTCGGCCTGTCCTACGACCTCTTCACGCGGACCACCACGCGCAACCACCACGCGGTCACCCAGGAGCTCTTCCGCCGGCTCTACGACTCCGGGTACGTCGTCGAGCAGCCGGCGCTGGCCGCGATCTCACCGTCGACCGGACGCACCCTGCCCGACCGCTACATCGAGGGAACCTGCCCGATCTGCGGGTACGAGGGCGCCCGCGGCGATCAGTGCGACAGCTGCGGCAACCAGCTCGACCCGCAGGACCTCATCTCCCCACGCTCCAAGATCAACGGGGAGACGCCGTCCTTCGTCGAGGTTCAGCACTTCTACCTCGACCTGCCCGCCTTCGCCGACGCACTCGGCGACTGGCTTGCGACGCGTACCGACTGGCGGCCGAACGTGCTGCGCTTCAGCATGAACCTCGTTGAGGAGCTCAAGCCGCGGGCGATCACCAGGGACCTGGAC
>JAABUU010008425.1_pt1 | contig 10259 bp, 9 predicted proteins | sample 5559301 | NCBI WGS metagenome assembly JAABUU01 (sample SAMN10711884, study PRJNA513360) | rock metagenome | isolation source: Antarctica rocks | place: Antarctica: Victoria Land, Richard Nunatak white | reverse complement strand
CCGGGCCGCGCCGACTTCCTGTCCCAGGCTCGCCGTTACACCGACCTGCTTGCCCTGCCGAACGTCGGACTGGCGTTGGACCCGGAGTGGCATTTGGAGCCCGGGCAGAAGCCGCTGGCCCAGATCGGTGGCGTCGAGGCGGGCGACATCAATGCCGTCACCGGCTGGCTCGCCGGGCTCACCGCCACGACGCACCTGCCGCAGAAGCTCCTCGTGCTGCACCAGTTCCAGCTCTCGATGATCCGCCACGAACCCAACCTCGACCTCAGCCATCCGGAGATCCAGCTGCTGATCCACATGGACGGCAACGGCACCCCCGCCCTCAAGGACGAAACCTGGCGGGCGGTGACCGCCGCCGCCCCGCCAGGCCTGCCGTTGGGGTGGAAGAACTTCTACGCCGAAGACACCCCCATGCTCACCCCCACCCAGACCATGGCCCACCAACCCGCACCGCTGATGATCTCCTACCAATAACCGCGGCTCCACGCTAGGAAAGTGGGCGAGAGCCACCGGCGGAATGGCCGCGACCTCGGCACTGATGCCAATGATCGCCATAGACCTCGTTGACCAAGGTCCCGCTCGCTAGGCCCCGACCGGTAGGGAATCCTGAGCGGGACGACCCGAGCGGACGGGCGCAGATGGCCGCGGGACACCTGGCGGAGCAGCATTGTTGGGTGGCGGGCGAGGATATGCGTGGACTGATCCTGGAGACCCTCGCCGATTATGCGGGTGTGATCGGGCAGGTGGACCCGTCCAGCCTGGTCGTACGTGCCGACCGGACGTCGGGTGCCTGCCGGCTGTATGATGTGACGTTTCTGACCGACACCGACCGTTCCGGATCGTTCCTGGTCGGCGCGGTCGTCGATGAGCGCGGCAGATTGAGGCCCGCCGGAAGTGCCGGTGGCGACGGCGCACCGCCGACTCGCGAGCGATTGTGGATCAATCTGGCGGGCTGGTGGGGCGGTGACGACGAGAGTGGCGGGAAACTGTGGGCCGGCGGCGAAGTCCTGGGTCCCGGCACGGAACGCGTGCACGATGTGCTGCTGCGGTTCCCCGACGGCAGCGCGCTGCAGGACACGCCCACCGCTGGGGTGGTGCTCTTCCTCGGCGAGGGTGCCCAGGACCTCGATGCCGCTGAGGTTGTCATCCGAGATGACCGCGGGCAGGTCTTGGCCAGGCACCAGGCCCGATAGATCGTCGATGAGGAGGACCCAAGGATCCCCAAGTGACACAGCTGCAGCTGCCCTGACAACCTGAGAATCCTCCGACCTCCAGCGTTCCCGTGCACCCCCTTGCACGGTGTCTTACATCCCGGTTTGGCCTGCACGGATGCAACAGGTGGGCGTTGGTAACCGGGACAGCCACGGTGCTCCGATGCTCGCCGACGAGGTACCGCAAGTGCCCCTCCGGCCCCAGCAGCCGGCCGACAGTCATGGAGAGATCGCCAGGTGGCCGAGCGGCTGCTGGATCAACATCGTCTGCACGTCAGCGAACTGCGCTACTCAGACTTACACACGGCACCTAGTTTAACTACCGGGTGCTGTTGGGTAATTTTGGCTGCATCTCGACAACAAAAGCCACTGTCGGGATGCAGTGAAGATTGATCGCCATCCTGGGGTGCAGATTGAACAAACGGGTCCTCGCGACGACCGTGTTCAATCTTGGCCGCATCAGGCGTGTTGGTCTTGACAGTCAGCGCGGAAGGGTGCCGTCCTCTTGCGGGACGGTTTTCGAGAGCGTGCCCGGCGACGAACTACGCCGGAGGTGGCCATGTTGAAGGATGAGGCGTGCGGATCCGGCTGGGTTTGATCCTGGTGTCGGACCCTTCGTGCTCATGTTGGCGTGCGGTCGGGCGGCCTGTTCGCCGCGGCGGCTGCATGGGTGAAGGGTCTTCGCGGTCCTGACCAGGGCGCCGGGGGCAGGTCGAGATGGCAGGCGATGGCATAGGCGGCGGTCTCGTAGTTGACCCGCCATCCCCCAAAGTGCGGCCACGCCTCATCGGCCGACAGTTCGGGCAGCCATCCGACACTGCGAAGACGCTCGAGGGCCTGGTCGAAGTCTTGGCGTCCGAGGGTGATGGGATCGTCGGGTCGGGGGTCGTCGGGCACGTCGATGCCGAGGTCGCGGGCGAGTTGGCGGATCGTGATGTAGCCCATCCGCAGCAGCAAGCGGGCTTCGGGTGGTGCGGTGGTTGGGCACAGCGCCACGTGCAGGGCGGCGGCGTCGAGGACAGCGACGAGTGCGATCAGCCAGGATCTAGCTGGCCCGGGTGAGCGGAAGTAGACGAGAGTGCGGTAGGTGGCGTGACTTTCGGATATGTCGGCGGCCCACTCCATCCAGCGTTCGTACAGGCGTGGGAGGTAGGCGAGGTTGCCGATGATCGATTGACGGGCGAGCAGTTCCGGGCCCCATGGCGGTGTGCCGGCGATCGCGTCGAGCATGGTGACGAGGGTTTCCCGGCGGTTGAACGCGGCGTAGAGGGCGGGGAGATAGGCGATCTGGAGAGCGACGACGACCAGGCCGCTGGCGGCGGCGAGGAACGCGATCGCCGTCGTTGATGGCGCGGTGGGTGCGGCGAAGCCGAGCGTGAACAGTGATGAACCGGCGACCCGAAGCGCCGTGGCGAACGAATCGTCGGTGAACGGCCACAGCACCAGGGCGAAGCCGAGAAGGAGCGAAACCAGCCAAGCAGCGAGCAGGCCGGCGAGGAAGGTGGGTGCGCCCACCGACCAGACGCGATCCCGGCGGGTGTAGTCGTCGACATGGTTGGTGACCAGCCGGAACGCCGCGAAGTTGACTCGCGCAACCGTGCTGGTCACGATCGACTGGTTGGCGCGCGGGACCAGCAGGGTCTTCATCACGCTGCTCGCCGTGACCCCCAGGACAACGACGCCGACCACGAAACCACACCACGCCAGCACTGCCATGGCCTCAGCCGCCTCCCGCCGTGACCGGTCGGTCAGAACGATTGCTACACCTGTCGTGTGTCGCGCCACGTGATCCACCGCTGGAGTAGTCCCAGGTCGTAGTCCGGCCCGTCGACCCCGACGATGAGCAGACTCGCGTCTGCGGCGACGACGCTATCGGCCACGCCGTCGGGCGGGGCCGAGACAAATATGGAGCGCTGGATCTGCGCTGGGTCTCGGCCCACGTCCGCACAGTGGGCGTCGAGGATGGCGTTCTTGCGAATGAAGGAGTCCAGGTCACCGAACCAGTGCCAGATGCTGGCGTACTGCGCGGTGTAGCGCAGCGTCTTCTTCTCCCCGCCGCCACCGATCAGGATCGGGATCTCGCGGGTCGGTGGTGGGTTGAGCCTCGACCAGCGGCGCGTGATGCGCGGCAGCGCTTGTGCGAGGTCAGCGAGTCGATCACCGGCGGTGCCGAGTTCATAGCCGTATTCGTGGTAGTCGCGTTCGGCGCCGCCGGCGCCGATGCCGAGGATCAGGCGTCCACCGCTGATGTGGTCCACGGTGCGGGCCATGTCGGCGAGCAGGTCGGGGTTGCGGTAGCTGTTGCAGGTGACCAGTGCGCCGATCTCGATCCGCGTGGTGGCCTCGGCCCAGGCCGCGAGCATGGTCCAGCACTCGAAATGCTTGCCGTCGGGGTCACCGTAGAGCGGGAAGAAGTGGTCCCAGTTGAACACGACGTCGGCGCCGATGGCTTCTGTGTCGATCAGGGCGCGGCGGATATCGGCATAGCTGGCGTGTTGGGGATGCAGCTGAACACCGACCCTGACCGGATGGTTCATAGTTGCTCCCTTCCGCGCCTGCCGCTCCAGTCGCCCGGGTCGCTGCGTCCGTCGGTGCGCTGATCGGTGGGGCCGAACACCCACGGCGAGGTGTCCGCGATGAAGTCTGTCGGGAACCCGACCTGGAAGCCGGTCGCCGCGTCCAACCGGTCCACGGCGGCGGGCGGCAGCGTCAGATCCAAGGCGCCGAGGTTGTCCAGCAGCTGGTCCAGGCGGCGGGCGCCGAGGATGGGGTGGACCGCGCCCGACCGCGCCCGGGTCCACGCGATCGCTACCTGCGCGGCGCTGGCGTCCAGGTCCACGGCCACCTCACCCACGACACGGGCGATCGCGTGGTCCTGCTCGCTGACCGAACCGGCGGTCACCCGAGTGCCTTCTTCGGCGCCACCGGGACGGGTGAACTTGCCGGACAGGACACCGCCGCCCAGCGGGCTCCACGCCGCGACAGTCAGCCCAAAGGACTCAGCCATCGGCAGCAGGTCACGTTCGATATCACGACGGAGCAAGCTGTAGGGGACCTGGAGCCCGACGAACGGTGTCCAGTCCCGCCACTGCGCGAGGGTGTTCGCCCGCGCCACCACCCACGCCGGGGTGTCGGAGATCCCGACGTAGAGGACCTTGCCGGCGCGCACCGCGTCGTCGAGGGCCCGCATCGTCTCCTCGATCGGGGTGTGGCGATCCCACAGGTGGACCCAGTACACGTCGACGTGATCGGTCCGCAGCCGACGCAGGCTTGTCTCGAGAGACAGCCGCAGGTTCTTGCGGTGATTGCCGCCGCCATTCGGGTCGACCGGATCGCGGGTCACCGTGTACTTGGTGCCCAACACGAAAGAGTCCCGGCGACCCTCGATCAGCTGCCCGACGATCTCCTCACTGGCGCCGCCGCGATAATTGATCGCGGTGTCGATGACGTTGCCACCAGCGTCGGCGTACGCATCGAGCATGCGCCGGCATTCCTCCAGTGGGGCGCCGACACCGCCCTGTTCCCCGAAGGTCATCGCCCCCAGGAACGCCTCGGATATCCGCAGCCCGCTGGCCCCGAGCAGCCGATAGCGCATCACCCGAAAGCCAGCGCCGCGCCGGACACCACCTGCTCATGCGGGACGTCGCGCAGGTGCTGGCTGATGTTCCAGTGGTGCCCGTAGGGATCTTCCAATTGTCCGTGAAGGTCGCCCCAGAACATCTCCTGCAGCGGCTGACGGACCTGAGCACCGGCCGCGACGGCCTGCGCGAAGACGGCCTCGGCGTCCGCAGCGTCGAGTGACAGCACCACCGGTGTTCCCCCGATCGTGGGCGGTGCCAGCACGCCCATCTCCGCGAACTCGTCAGCGACATGGAACACGGCGTCGCCGACGCGCAACTGCACCGACATCAACCGCCCGTCCGGCGTGGGGATCCGGTCCACCTCGACAGCACCGAAGGCGTCACGGTAAAAGGCAACCGCCCCCTCGGCACCCTGGACGACGATGTGCGGCGTAATCGGCATACCCGCGACGCTAGGCACAGCCCGCCTGAACGTCTTGAACGTTATTGCCGCCACATCTCACGCCAACGCGGACCCCTCGACCACAGCGCGGTCGGCCGTTCGTGCGGCATAGTTCAGTCATGGTTACCGAGTCGGTGCGCATGTGGCGCGCGGACAGCGTGCTGTTGATGGCCGGGCACACCACCTGCTACGCGATCGAGCCGCGCGCCGAATACGTGTTCGGGATCATCACCGACCAGCCGATGCAGGCGCGACGAGGCCGCGACAGGTGGTTGGTCACGCCAGGGCAGGTCCTCGCGTGGGACCCCTCGGCAGCACACGGCGGCACCGCCGTGGACCACCGGCCCTGGTCAGCGCGCTTGATGATCATCGACGGGCAGGCGCTCGCCGCGCTCACCGGCGATCAAGACTCCCGCACCCCCGTCGTACTCACATTTCCCGACCCGGTCCTATCCGACCCCCACCTCGCAGACACCTTCCAGCGCATGCACGCCGCCCTCGATACACCCACCACCAGGCTCGAACGCGACGAACGACTCGCGCACTGGCTGCAGGCCCTCATCGCCCGCTCGGGCGCAAGCCACCTCGCGCCAGCGCTGCTGCCCCGCCGCGACGACCGTGCCCTGCGTCTGGCCCTGGACTACCTTGGCGATCAGCCCGAACGCAACGTCAGCCTCGACGAACTCGCCGCCGCCGCCGCCGGGATCGGGAAATTCCGCCTCCTGCACCTGTTCCGCGAACACGTCGGCCTGCCGCCCCACGCGCTCCAGATCGCTCACCGCATCCGACACGCCCAACGACTGCTCGAAGGCGGCCGTACCATCGCCCAGACCGCCGCCGCGACCGGTTTCGCCGACCAAAGCCACCTCCACCGCCACTTCCGCCGCAGCCTCGGTATGACACCCGGCACGTACCAGAACCGGATCACCGCCGATTCACCTCACGTCAGTCTTGAATCCGCAGGCCCAATGCAAGCGGCGATACCCAGCCAACTCGACTCCTGAGCGAGACTCAATCTGTCGAGTTGACCGTGAGACCTGTCCTGCGGTCGACCAACCACCAGCGAAATCGACAACACCAAAAGAGCATTTCCGCGACGGCATCATCGACTATCGAAGCGCGGCGGAACCCGGGCTCATCGTAAGAGGAACGCCGGGCACGGCACGCGCGCAGTCGCGGGAGACGTGCTTCTTCAGCTGATCTTCGACGTTCCGCAAGCGGATCCCCAAGTGACACAACTGCAGATGCCCGCAGCCTGAGAATCCGCCGACCTGCAGCGTTCCCGCGCACCCTCTTGCACGGTGTCTTACACCCCGGCCTGGCCTGCACGGATGCAACGGACGGGCGTCCATAACCGGGGCAGACACGTTGCTCCGATGCCCGATCTCCAGCCTCAGCAGCCGGCCGCCCACTGTCGGAACGGACGTGCCGCACTCACCGGGCCGCACCTTGGGACCGTCGGCCGTGGGCAGTACGGCGACTTCGGGGGGAGCTGAGGGGAAACGGCGGCCGGAACTCGGCCAGATCAACGTTGCGGTCTCGCGCCCTCGCCTCCGTCGGTTACCGGGCCGAACACGCCGCCGCGAAACCAGGTTAGGGTCGCCTTATATTAAATACAAGGGCTCGTTGGCTCATTTTGGCTGCATCTCGACAACATCACTGGGCTGGAGTTCGTACTGAACCGCGGCGAGGGTACCTATGCCGCAGCGTCGGGCGTTGACGATCGAGCTGGCCGCCCAGCGATGGTGGTGCCTGCTGAGGTACTGCAGATTTCTCTGTGATCGGCCGGTCACCGTCACGCGGCGAAGATTACACGATTACAAAATTACACAAGTGTCGGGATGCAGTGAAGATTGACCACGATCAGCGGCCGAGATTGAACAAATCAGCCGTCCCGGCGACCGTGTTCCATGTTGGCTGCATGCCGGGGGCTGGCTCACCTGCGGTGTGCGCGGCATCGGAGTCAGCGGTGAGGTCGGCTCGCCGGAGGGCGCGGGAGACGGTTGCGGGGGAGACGGTGAACAACTCACCGATCTCGAGCGACCTGTCCAGTAGAGCCCGACGATGTGGTGCTCCTGTCGGTGGTTGAGCTTAGGTGGCCGGGCCCGGAGCTGTCCGCGGATGCGCGCGGCGGCCCAGCCGACTCGGGTACGTCTGCTGTCGAGGCCGGTCCGCAACTGCGCTGTCCGGGCGAGCACCTCCACAAAGGGGGTGGGTGAGGGGCAGCGATGGCGGGTAATGATTTTTGCCGATTGCCAGCGTGACCTCACCGGCGGCCAGTCCGTTCAGCAGCGCGTGCGCCTCAGACACCGAACGCGCAAGCCGAGACAGGGCCCCAGGGTTCAGATTCGGGGCGTGGCATCCTGACCGGATGCTGTTGCGCGACGCGCTGGGAGCGTGCATTCGACGGGCACGTCTGGATCGAGGACGCTCGCTACGAGAGGTCGCAGAACAAGCGGGCGTGTCGCTGTCGCACCTCTCTGCGGACAGCATTCCCGGTGGCTAAGCGCCTCAACACGCTCGTGCTGGCCGCCGAAGCGACGGTACCTGCGACGCACGCGGCCCTTCCGGATGCTGTGCAAGCATCCATCGAGCAGCGGTGTATGAACCCGGTGTGCACCAAGCTGTGCAACTGGCCGCGGACCGGTCGGCCGAGACTCTTCTGTTGCCGCGAGTGCCGGCAGGCCTACGACTACGAGCGAGCCGAGCTGCTGGCCGATACGAAAACGATTGCGGAAGCCCTCGACAGGCCTGGCGGCACCTACAAGCAGCGCCGGACGCTCCAGACAGAACTCGCCCGCCGGCGATAGTGCCTCATTCGCTACGGCGATCCCCGCGGCGAGCTCAGGGATCCAGAGATGCCGTAATAGGGCTGGTGACTGGGGTCCCTGTAGGTGGTGGTGCCAGGCACACCCTCGGGGACTGCCTGCCGCGCCACCGACGTCCCAACCGATGGACCGCCGCGGGTCTCTTCTTTAAGAACAACCACTGATTTCTCAATGTTGGCTGCATCTGTCGGTGGCCCGGACTATCAGTGGCAGCAGCATGCGGCTTGTCGAACGTTGACGGAATAGGCACTGTGACCCGATCCACGCCTGGGGAGCAGGTCGACGTAAGCGTCCGCTACTCCAACCCCACCCAGCAGGTGCGCATCTGCGCGAGCTGCCCCGTCCGCCGACCCTGCGTCCAGGACGCCTTGATCTACGAGGACGAAGACCAACTGCGGGCCGGAGTCCTCATCCCTCCCCGCACCCGCCCGGCATAGCCACGAGGGCCAAGCGGCGGCTTGCGTTAATCCTCGGTGTCGTACACGAACACGGTTCGGGGTTGACCACACGTGCGCTACACGGCGTCGCTCGACGCCAACGTCCCTACACACTTACTGACATCCTGCGGCGCCGGGCGGAAGCCGGATTTATCCGCCCGCTGGGGTTCACCAAAGTTCTCGCGGAGACCGCACGCACCCGCTCCCACCTCACCTTGTCGAGAGTCCCGCTTCCACGATCGGCACGCCGTGGTGGATCTGTTCTGCACCAGCGCCCGCCGTGACCGTGACCGGGGGGGGAGGCACTCGTTGAGTCCATCGACCTTCCCCTGATCCCCGGGGGACCGCCGCGTCGTCGCTGCCGCTGTCGTGGGTGGGGCAGATGAGAAGATGTGTTCGGATGAGTAACCCACAACCCCGGTGCGGGGATACCGAAGTGCCGCCGACTGAGCGGCGGACTGTGCAGTTTCGCCATATTTTGCGGGTGCGTGAGTTTCGGTGGCTGTGGCTGGCGGACATGCAGTCGCTGGTCGGGGACCAACTCGCCCGGGTCGCCCTGTCGGTGTTGGTGTTCACCCAGACTGGGTCGGGTCTGCTGACCGCGGGTGTGTACGCGTTGACGTATCTGCCGGCGTTGCTGGGCAGCATCCTGCTCGGGTCGTTGGCTGATCGGATGCCGCGGCGGGCTTTGCTGGTTATCGGTGACCTGGTGCGGGCAGTGTTACTGGCGGTGATGGCGCTGCCCGGGGTGCCCTTAGGTGTGATGGCTGGATTATTGATCGTTGCGGTGGTGGTGGGAACGCCGTGGAAAGCGGCCGAGTCGGCGCTGGTCGCCGACATCCTCGACGGTGAGGGATACGCGCTCGGCGCCGGGTTGCGGGTCGCCACCACCCAGGGTGCGCAGCTGCTGGGCTTCGCCGTTGGTGGTGCAGTGGTGGCGTTTATCGGTCCGCGGTCCACCCTGGGTTTCGACGCGGCCACGTTCGCGGTATCCGCGGTCCTGATCCGACTCGGGTTGCGACACCGACCCGCAGTGGGCCACCCGGTGTCTTCCCATAACGGTGGTCGTCGGTGGATCGACGGGGTCGCGGCGGTCTTCCGGGACCGGCAGCTGCGATCGCTGCTGGGGTTGGCGTGGCTGGCAGGCCTCTTCGTTGTGCCCGAGGGACTCGCCGCCCCCTACGCCGCCACGCTGGGCGGCGGAGCGGCGACGGTCGGGCTGCTGCTGGCCGCGTCGCCGGCCGGGGTGCTGCTCGGCTCGGTGCTGTTTGTCAGGCTGCTACCGGTAAAGGCGCGTACTGCCCTGGTGGGGCCGTTGGCGGTAGCGGCGGGGGTGCCGCTGTTGTTCTGTGCGCTGCAACCAAACCTGGCGGTGACGATGCTGCTCTGGGCGGTGTCCGGGCTCTGCTCGGCCTATCAAGTGCAGATCATCGTCGAATACGTCACCGCAGTACCGAACCCGCAGCGGGGGCAAGCCATCAGCGTGGCCTCCGCAGGACTACTCGCCGCCCAAGGGGTAGGCCTGCTCGCCGGTGGGTTTCTCGCCCAAGCGTGGACCGTGACAGCTGCGGTCGCGGCCGCTGGCGCGGCCGGCATCGTGCTCGCCGCCCTCCTCGCGACCGGAAGAGCTCACAACATCCGACACGCCCAAACACGAAGCCAACATCGGCACCGCCGCGACGGACCGGCCTGGTAACGCGCTCCTCCAGGCCCGCGGTCCGCCAACATTCCCCCGGCTGACCTACGGCGGCCCACACGGT
>JAABUU010008424.1_pt1 | contig 10260 bp, 9 predicted proteins | sample 5559301 | NCBI WGS metagenome assembly JAABUU01 (sample SAMN10711884, study PRJNA513360) | rock metagenome | isolation source: Antarctica rocks | place: Antarctica: Victoria Land, Richard Nunatak white | reverse complement strand
AGGAACACGGCGCCCAGCGAGTCCAGGCGCATCCACCCCCCGGCGGCGTGCAGGATGCGGCCATGTTCGACCGTGATCGCGATCCAGATCGCCAGCGCAAACGACACGATCGCCGCGGCCAAGGTGACGGCGCGGGCCAGGCGCACATCGACGAGCGTGACGAGCGCCGCGACCAGCGGGACCAGCGCCAGGACGATCAGCGCCCAGTTCATCCGGTGAGCCGGTCGAGCACGTCAGTGCGGACCGCCGTCCGGTCGATCGCCAGGTACTGGACGAGAACCACGAACACCAGCACCCCGACCAGCACGTCGAACAGCAGCAGCAGCGCCAGGATGATCGGCAGACCGGGCGCGATGACCAGGCTGGCGACCGAGGCGGCGTTCTCGAGCAGCAGGAAGCCCAGCAGCTGCGACGGGGCGTAGGGGCGCAGCACCATCAACAGCAACGCGACGAGCACGCCGCCCACCGCGACCGGCAGCGCCGACAGCGGCAGCGCCGCCACCGCGCCGATGTGAATCGGGCGCAAGGCGACAAAGGCAAACGCGGACAGCCCGACCGCGATCAGGATCGAGCTCGGCACCCCGAGCGTCGAGGGCACGCGGGCGTCCACCTCGAGGTTGCGCAGCACGTAGCGGATCCCGAGCGGGAACAGCAGCGCCTTGAGCGCGATCGTGACCGCCGCCAGCACATACAGCGAGCTCGAGCCATGACCGTCGGCCGCGGTCACGAACGCCAGCGCCGCGACCACCACCGAGCCCAGCGCGTACAGGCGCAGCTGCTCCCACACGTCCTGCGAGCGCAGCATTCCGAGCTCGAGCAGCAACACCAGCACGGCGGTGATCGTCGCCGAAGCGCCGAACACGGTCAGGCGCACGTTGCCGAATCCAGGCTGGAACAGGAAGATCACGACCGCGAGCACCGCGAGCATGAAGCTCGCCACCGTGAATTCGGGGATCTTGTACAGCCGAAGCTTCGCGAAGCTCGACTCGATCACGACGACGGCGGCGCCGACTCCCAGCGCCTTGACGAACAGCAACCCGATCGCCAGCGCCACGACGTCCAGGCGGCCGCTGCCGGCCAATCCCCAGGGCACGACCAGCACGTTGACGAAGATCGTGAACAGCACCAGCTGCTTGACCGTCGACCCCCAGCGCAGGAAGGCCAGCCCGGGCCCGGAGTGCTCGGTGACTCGACCCTCCTCGATCTGCCCGAACTCGAGCGTCGATCCGTGGTTCTGGACCGGGATCCGACCCGTCTCGGTCAGCACCAGCATGAAGAACGCGGCCACCATCAACAGGTGGCTCGGACGCACCACCTGCACCACCGACGAGCGCAACGTCGCCCCGAACGCGTAGGGAAGATCCGTGTGCGTGGTCAGGGCCAGCACGAACGTCACGAAGATGACGATCGGCTCGTTCAGCGCCCCGAACGAACGCAGGCGACTCGAACCCAGCTGCGCGTACGGGCTGCCGCTGTCGATCGCCGCCAACGACACCACGAAGCTGGCCAGCCCCAGTATGAGGCCGACGCCGAAGAAATCCGCGATGTAGCCCAGCGGCAACGGGAAATTGGTCAGCGCCGGAATCAGCAACGGCACCGTCGCATAGGCGGCAAAGCTCACGTACGGCGCCGCTCGGAAGACCGGTCCGGACGGCTCCGGCAGCACGGTCTCCTTGCGCAGCAGCTTCAAGATGTCGTAATAGGGCTGCAGAACCCGCGGCCCCGTGCGCTGCTGCACGATCGCCTCCGCCCGCGCGATGATGCCGTTGACCAGCGGCGCCACCGCCAGGATCGTCACGACCTGAAGAACCTGAACAGCCCAGTCGGGCAGAATCGGCACGGGACGGCTGGCTCCTTTCGCGAAACGTCGATCAGCGAAAAGAGGCCATCATCCGTTGCCGGCGGTTCGGATGACCGAAGCCACCCGCCAGGACCTCATCTGGCCGGCCACAGGATAGCCAATCGGCGGCTGGTCTGCTCGCCTGTGGCCTGTGGCCCTGTGGCTGTCCCGGCGTCAGGCGGCTCGGTGATCCGACCGCGGTTGCGCATCGGCGCGGTCGACCTTCATGCCGCACGCGGGGTCGGTGACGCCGCCGCGCCTGGTCAAGTACATCAGGGTGGCGAAGATGAACAGGCCGAGGATGTTCAGCGCGAGCTTGTAGTCGAGGTGGATCGCGCCGAAGATGTCACCGCGGCTCGGGCGTGCCCCGGCGGGAATCAGGCCGAGGCCGCCGAAGACGACTTCGATGATCAGCGCGGCGAGGACCATGGTGACGAACATCAGGGCAGTGATGCGCAAGGCGAACTCGGTGCCGTAGTACTTGCGGTAGGCGATCACGATCGGCAGGACGATCAGGTCGGCGAACAGGAACGCGACCACGCCGCCGAAGGAGATGCCTCCGGACCACAGGACCGCGGCGAGGGGAACGTTGCCGACCGAGCAGACGAAGCTCAGCACGGCGACGATCGGCCCGAGGATCACGTTCTCGATCGCGCGGGGCACGGCCGCGGCGTGCTTGATGAACAGCGCGTTGAAGACGCCGTTGCCGAGCAGGCCGATGAATCCGGCGAGCAGGAACCCGGTCGTGATCTCCCTGTAGAGCATCTGCCAGTCGCCGCGGAAGTTATGCGCGACGTCTGACCATGCGTCCGCGCGGGTCAGCCGCTGGCGCCAGGACAGTTCCTCCGACGCCGCTGTCTGGTGCTGATGGCCGCTCTCCGCTTCGGCCGCGTACCGGCGCGCGACCTGCTCCAGCTGCGGGGAGACGAACAACCGCAGCAGGACGGTCATCAGCACGATCATCACGATCCCGCCGACGTACTCGGCGAGCGTGAACTGCCAGCCGATCAGGACCCAGAGCACGAGCCCGAGCTCCCAGACGAGATTGGTCGAGGCGAACTGAAACGCCAGCGCCGCGGTGGCCGAGGCGCCCTTCTGAAACAGCGACCTGGCGATCGCGATCGCCGCATACGAGCAGGAGGATGAGGCGGCGCCGAGCCCGGTCGCCAGTGCGATCGGTCGTGGACCGCTGCCCGACAGGGCGTTCTCGATCTTCTGGCGCGGGACCCAGGCTTGGACGATCGCCGAGATCGCGAAGCCGAGCACGAGCGCCCACCACACCTCATAGGCCATCAGGAACGACTGCTTCAATCCCTGGATCAGATTGTCGAACACCACATCCATGCCTCCGACTATACCCGGCGGGGGTATACTTCAAAAACTATGGCGAAAGCACAACGTCCAGCGTCCGAGCCAAGCCGTGGCTACTCGGCCACCAAGGAGCAACTCGTCAAGCGGCTGGCGCGTGTGGAAGGTCAGGTCCGCGGCGTGGCCGGAATGGTCGAGGACGAGCGCTACTGCATCGACGTCCTGACCCAGATCGCAGCTGTGCAAGCAGCTCTCGACAAGATCTCGCTTGGCCTACTCCACGACCATGCCCGCCACTGCATGCAGGGCAAGGGCAGCGCACCAACCGATCCCGAGAAACAAGCCGATGAGCTGATGGGCGCGGTCGGCCGCCTGATGCACCATTGACGCCCCGATGGCACTCACCGGATCCACGTCGGTGATCATCTAAGCCATTCTGACTCTCTGAATCCTCACCGCGATAACCCGAAGCACGCTGAGGCTGAACCGGCCGGATCCTCGACTGCTTACGCCCGCGGAGGGCGCAGCGCTCGCGGCCTGGCCGATCGACCTGGTTACAGGTCGAGCACGAGCCCGAGCGCGTCATCGACGGCACGCTCCTCTTAGGCACTCAGACGACCGGCGAGCTCCCCGAGGCGCCCGCTGTCAACGACACGCAGCTGCTCGACCAGCACTCGGGAGGGTTGGCGGCCGAGCTGGATCTCGGGCCGGAACGTCGCCGGCGCGGCGCAGCGAGATGTTGGGGCGAGGATCGCGGTCGAGAGGCCAAGAAGTTGGTCTGCCTGGACGATCACGCCGTACCGAGGCCCTGCTTGCTCGCGGCCGCGTCGGGCCGGCAGGCGCACGCGGTAGACCTCGCCGAGCAGCAAGTGCTGAGCGTTGGGCGCGGCGTCGGCTTGCCTCGAGCAAAGCGGTACGCACGGCTTCTGACTCGTTACGCCCCCTCCCACATCAGGATCGACAAGCCTCGCTCTGACTCCTCATCCAATCGCGCACGGACGACTCGGGTGTGCGTGCCTGTGAGGACACCGAGCCGATCATTCGCTCAAGGAGGTCGATCTCGCCGACGAGACCACCCGCGAACGTCGAGCGCAGAACTCCCGTGACGGACCACGGCGACGTTCGTGATGTCTGGGCTGCAGTGCAGGTTGCGGGTGCCGGCCGGCTGGGCTAGGCTTCGGTGTGGGCGTGGTCGACCCCCGAGCGAAGCGCAGGTCTTGGGACTGATGCCTGCCGCGCAGCTTGCCCCGCAGAGGGCCTCTTTAGTCGCGTCCCGTTGGCGGCGGCCACGCCCGGCTTCGCTTCCGACGGGTCCTTCCTTGCCAGTCGGCGACGAGCTGTCGATAAGCGTGCTCGGCCTGCGCGAAGGTGACTCCCGCGACCACGCGGGCTGGCGTGAAGGCCGTCCTGCAGAAAGAAGGTCAAGACGACGAACAGGCCGGTGTTGGACGCGTAGAACGCGAGCGTGAGCGCCAGCCCGATCCGCACCGGCGGCCAGGCAGCAGCGCTCCGGGCAGCAGCGCCACGCCGCCGCAGCGCTCGACCGAGCGCTCCACCGCCCGGGTGCCGCCTGCGCCGTAGGCGCCGATCGCCGAGGTGCCGCTGCGCCGGCATGGCGACCTGGATGATCGGCAGCACCTGGGGACGCATCGCGGCCGCAGAGAAACCCTGCAGCGCGCGGGCGAGCACCAGCTCCGTCGCGCTCGTGAGACCGCACACAGCGCCGAGCTGACGGTGAACGCGAGCATCCCGCCGAGCAGCAGCCGGCGGCGGCCGAAGCGGTCACCCAGGCGCCCTCCCAGCACCAGCGCGATGCCATACGCGACCACGTACACCCCGACCACCAACTGCGCGGTGGCAAGGCTGGTGTCCAGATCGGCGCGGATCCTCGGCAGCGCGACCGTGACGATGAACAAGTCAAGGAACGTATACGTCACATCGCCCGCGAGATCGCCGGGCCGCAGCATGCCGGGCCGCAGCATGCCGGGGTCGTTTGAGCTCAAGTCCCTACTGGCTCGAGCAGTCGATGCGGCGTCCGTAACGCGACGGCGACTGGGTCGTCTCGGAGGTGGCCGCGGCGACGGCGCGGCTTGGTCAGGATGTCCTCTGGGCCGGGCGTTAGCTCGCAGGCAGTGCAGTAGCCGCTGTCGTTAAGGGTCGTGCCGCAGGCGGCGTGTTGGAACAGGCGGCTGTTGGGGTGGCGGTGGTGGTCGCCCCAGACCAGCAGCGCGTGGAGCACGGGCCATAGGTCGCGGCCCGCGGCGCGCAGCTCGTAGAGATGCCGGCCGGCGTGGCTAGGGTCCGGCCGGCGCTCGAGGACGCCGTCCTTGACCAGGCCGCCGAGCCGGTCAGAGAGGACGGCCTTGGGAATGTCGAGGTGGGCTTGGAAGTCGTTGAAGCGCTGGACGCCGTAGAAGGCGTCCCGGACGATCAGCAGCGTCCAGCGCTCTCCGATCACCTCCAGCGCGCGGGCGATCGAGCAGTCTTGGCGTTCGTAGTCCTTACCGAGCATTCTCCACCAGGATAGCGGTTGACTTCGGTCATCGAACTCGTGTGCTACCGTGGCCGAGCGGTGCAATCAGCGAACTCATCTCTCCGGGAGGCGCGATGACAACGTCACCGGCTGCGATCGCGGGCACGACCGGCCGCGCGTCGCCGCGGATCGCGTGGCTGCCGGTCGCCGCGGTGCTGCTGGGGACCGGCTGGGGCGCTAATCAGTTCGTGCCGATGCTGCTCGTCTACCGGCCCGCGCTTCACCTCAGCACCGGGACGCTGGAGGCGATGTTCGGCTTCTATGCGCTCGGACTGATCCCGGGCCTGCTGCTCGCCGGACCGGTGTCTGACGCTCGTGGCCGGCGCTACGTCGTGATCCCTGCTGCAGGGCTGTCGCTGCTGGCCAGCCTGGTGCTGCTCGCGGGCGCCGACAGCGTCACGCTGCTGTTCGGAGGCCGTCTGATGGCCGGGGTGAGCAGCGGAATCGTCTTCGGCTCCGGTACCGCGTGGCTGCGCGAGATCTCGGCGCGCGCCGGCGCTGGTGATCAGGCGTCGGCGCGACGCGCCGCGGTGGCCATGACGGCGGGCTTCGGGCTGGGGCCACTGGTCTCGGGGCTGCTCGCGCAGTGGGCGCCGTCGCCGCGGCTGGTGCCCTACCTGCCACACATCGCGTTGATGGTCGTGGTGCTGATCATGCTGCGTCGCGCTCCGGAGACCGTCGGCGGCGCCCGCCGGCGGGTTCGGCTCGCGGTGCCCGGCGTGCGCAGCAGGCGTTTTCGCCGGGTGGTGGCGCCGATGGCCCCGTGGGTGTTCGCCGCCCCGGCGATCGCGTTTGCGCTGCTGCCCAGCGTCGTGGGCGCGGGCAGCGCCACCAACGGCATCGCCCTCACTGCCGTGGTCACCTGGCTGACCGCTTTCGCGGGGGTGCTGATCCAGCCCCTCGCGCGCCGTCTGGATGCCGACGGCCGGCGTAACCGCGCCGCGATCACCGGCCTGCTCGTGGCCGCCGTCGCGCTCGGGCTCGCCGCCGTCACCGCCCAGGCCGACGCGATTTGGATGCTCGTGCCGTGCGCCATCCTGTTCGGCAGCGCCTACGGCCTGTGCCTGGTCGCGGGGCTCGTCGAGGTCGGACGCGTCGCCCCGAAGGGCGGCCTCGCCGGCCTCACCGCCGCTTACTACGCGATCACCTACCTCGGCTTCGCCGCGCCCTATCTGTTCGCGCTGGCCGCCCACGTGGCCGACTACCCGACGCTGTTGGCGATCGGCGCGGCGCTGGCGCTCGCCACGGCCGCGATCGTCAGCCGTCCCGGACCAGAGGCGACCCGGTGATGGCGCCTGAGATGGCATTCACGATCAACCCCGTCGGTGAGCCCGACCTCGACGAGCTGCTCGTGCTGGTGCGCGCCTACTGCGACTTCTACTCGGTCGCGCCGACCGATCGCGACCTGCGCGCGCTGATGCTCGGCCTGCTCTCCGCCAGCGGACGCGAGGGACTGCAGCTGCTGGCCCGCGACCGGTCCGGCGAACCCGTCGGGTTCGCGACGCTGCTGTTCACCTGGTCGACGACGAGCGCCGCCCGGGCCGCGGTGATGAACGACCTCTACGTCGCCCCGCACGTCCGCGGAAAAGGGCTCGCCGAGGCGCTGATCGTCCGCTGTCAGACCGAGAGCACGCAACACGGCGCCGCCAAGCTGACCTGGATCACCCGCCCAGACAACCGCCGCGCCCAAGCCGTCTATGACCGTGCTGGCGCACACCGTGACCCTTGGGTCACCTACCGCATCGACCTCGCCGCCGGATCGTGTCAACCGCCGGCCGCCGAATCATCCCCGGCGCCTGATCCTGAGCCTGTCCAGCATCTGCCCGGTTTGCTCGGCATCGAGCTTGACCAGGTCGACGCGCAGACGGTAATTGCACGGCTGGCGATCCGCCACGAGCTGCTGACGCCCACCGGCTTTCTGCACGCGGGGACGCTCGTCGCGCTCGCCGATACCGCCTGCGGCTATGGCACGCTGGCCGGACTGCCCGGCTCCGCGACCGGTTTCACCACGCTTGAAGTCAAGAGCAATTTCCTCGCCACCGCCCGGCACGGCATCCTGCTCTGCCACGCCCAGCGACGCCATAACGGAAGCACCACACAAGTCTGGGACGCGAGATCACCTGCGACCAGCAGGTGCTCGCCCTGTTTCGCTGCACCCAGCTGGTGCTCGACGCACGGCAACAGCCGGGGCGGCAGGAGAGAACGACATGACCCGCGCACGGCGACCAGGCGCGGTCCGCTCGCTTCGAAATCCCGGTGGCACCGCAACAGGAACGCTGCGCTACGCGAGCCTCGAAAGCCCGTTCGGCGAGTTGCTCTTGATCGGCGACGGCCGGGCCGTGCACGGCCTCTGCATGCAGGGCGGTCAGACATCGAGGACGGTCGAGCCCGACTGGGAGCAGGATCCCGAGTCGCTCGCCGAGGCCAGCACGCAGCTGCGCGAGTACTTCGCCGGTAAGCGGACCAGCTTCGACCTCGAGCTGGTCATGAACGGCACGGCGTTTCAGCGCCGCGTCTGGCGCGCGCTGCAACGGATCCCCTACGGCGAGACGATCAGCTATCGGGAGCTGGCGCTCCGGATCGACCAGCCGTCGGCGCGAGCGGTCGGCTTGGCCAACGGTCGCAACCCGATCTCGATAGTCGTGCCCTGTCACCGGGTGATCGGCGCCAACGGCGCACTCACCGGCTACGGCGGCGGCCTGGACCGCAAGCGCAGGCTGCTTGACCTCGAGGCGAACACGCTCGACCGCCAGGCGCAGAGAAGCGGTGATGAGCATGCCTGATCCCGGAGGCTGCGCCGAGGGTCCCGGGCGCGCGCACGCTGTCGCTGACTTGCGCCGCGGCACGATCACCGGGCAGTCAGCTGCGCAGGCCTGCATCGACTCAGCCGACCGTCACCAGGCCCTCAACGCATTTATCGCGATCCTCCGAGGTCGAGGTCGACATCGACCAGCTCGACCAGCTCGATCAGCCGACCGGCGGACCACTGGCCGGGCTTCCGGTCGCGGTCAAGGACAACATCGACTTCGCCGGCCTCCCGTGCACGGCGGGCACTCCCGCGCTTGGCGACTGGCGACCGCAGAGCGACGCCCCGGTCGTGCGTCGACTGTGCGCAGCCGGGGCGATCGTGATCGGAAAGACGAACATGCACGAGCTGGCGCTCAACATGCCGCGCTGGCTCGCCTGGCTGATGCGGGAGCCATGTTGATCGACACCGAGATCCCAGAGCTCGAGGCCCGCCTGGCGCCGATCTCGCTGCCGCTCACCCTGTTGAATGCCTACGCGACATCGGCACCTATCTGAGCGTTCACCGCTGCCCCGTACGTATCTGGGAGCTCGTCGAGGCGGTGGCCAGCCCGGTCGAGCGCGGCTGGCTCGAGAACGAGCTCTGGGGCGACCCCGTCAGCTACGACACCTACCGGCACATCATCGCCCATGGCCGACCAGCGGTCATCGGCGCCTACCGCAAGTGCTTTGACAGCGACCGCCTCGACGCGCTGGTCACCCCGACCACCCAGACGACATCGTGGAACTTGACGCCCATCACCTACCAGGTTGGCAGCCCCATGCCCGTGTGCCCGTGTGCGGTAGTGCAACGGTGCGCCAAGTCTCGGCATCGACTTCTTCAGGTGGACAGCAATCGCTAGCGATTGCTGTACGATCACCAGCATGAGCGAAGCACGGGAGATCGCCGCCGCGCTGCGCCAGATCGCTCGCGGCTTCCACGCCCTCGCGGATGCGATCGTGGCTGACGAGGCGGGTGTAGCAGCTCCGGGTGAGCGAGAACGTGCGGTGCTCGGGGAGTGGGGCCAGCGGGGGCTGACCCGCGCCGAGGCCAGCGCCCTATTTCGCCGCCACGGCTTCGCGCCCCAAGCCGCCGGCGGCTGGGCGCGCGGGAACTGGATCGAGAGTCGCGAGGACGGACGGCGCTACATCACCGAACGATCGCGCCGCTGGCTCGCCGAACAAAAGGAGGCTGATGATGGCTGAGCGCTTCGAGGTGCGGATCGCAGTCCGCGGCTATGAGCTTGACTCAAACGGGCACCTCGCCGGGACGGTGTTGCTGCAGTACGCCCAGCACGCCCGCTTTGAGTGCCTGCGGTCAGCCGGCGTGGACCACGGCGCGCTGCTCGCCTCTGGCGTCGGGCCGGTGAGCCTGGAGGAGCGCATCCGCTTTCACCGCGAGCTTCGCGCCGGCGACGAGGTCAACGCTCGTGCACGTTTGACTTCAGCGAGGGCAAGACGTTTCGCGTCGAACAGGAGATCCAGCGCGCTGACGGGACCCTCGCCGCCAAGGTCACCAACGTCGGCGGCCTGCTCGACCTCGACAAACGCCAGCTCGTCGCCGATCCCGGCGCACATTGGCGCTCAGTCGCGACCACACCCGACCTGCTCGGGCTCTGATCGCCCACCACCAGGCTCCGCCGATGCTACAAGCCGATCGGTTCGCGGGGCACTCTGGATGGTCGGACGCCCGTCTATGCGCCCGATGTGATGAGCCGGAGCTCGCAGGCCAGCCCGGAGGCCTTGAGCCATTGCTCGTCGCCGGTGAGCACGACATCAGCGTTCAGGTCTGCGG
>JAABUU010008423.1_pt1 | contig 10261 bp, 8 predicted proteins | sample 5559301 | NCBI WGS metagenome assembly JAABUU01 (sample SAMN10711884, study PRJNA513360) | rock metagenome | isolation source: Antarctica rocks | place: Antarctica: Victoria Land, Richard Nunatak white | reverse complement strand
ACGGGGCGGCGGCGCATGGGCGCAGTCTGCCTTCGGATGGCATGAACGGCAGCAACGGAGCCGTCCCCGTATGAAAGACGCCCGTGTCGCCAAACGCTATGCCGCCGCCCTGTTCGGAGTTGCCCAGCGCGACGGTATACTAGACTCTGTCGCCCAGGACATGGCATTAGTAGAGCGCTTTGTGGGCGAAGTGCCCTACCTGCGCGCCGTCCTCTTGCAGCCACTAGTCACGGAAGACCGCAAGTTCAAAGTGGCGGATGATGCGTTCGGCGACCGGGTTACGGCACCGTCGCTCAACTTTGTCAAGCTGCTCATCCGCAAGCGCCGCGAGGACTTAATCAGCGAGTGCATAGAGGAGTTCCGGCACCTGCTGGCGGAAGCACAAAACCAGGTCTCGGCCCGCGCCACGACCGCGGTGCCTCTCACCGAGCTGCAAACGCAGCAGATGGTTGCGAGCCTAGAAAAGATGACCGGCAAAACAGTCACCCTGACAACAGACGTTGACCCTGCCGTGCTGGGCGGCGCAATTATCCGCATGGGCGACACAGTCATTGACGGCAGCGTACGCGGCAGCCTGGAACGCCTGGAGCGTCAGCTTATGGGCAGCGCGTAACCCCAAGTCCGCACCCCAAAGCAGGGGACACAAAGGAAAATAGAGACTATGGCAATCAGGCCGGAAGAAATCACCTCCATTCTGGAACGAGAACTGGCAGGCTACAAATCCGAAGTGGAAGAAGTCGGGGTCGGCACCATCCTGCAGGTCGGCGACGGCATCGCGCGCATTTACGGACTGCGCGATGCGATGGTCGGCGAGCTGTTAGAGTTCCCCGGCGGTGTGCAGGGCATGGCCCTGAACCTGGAAGAAGACAATGTCGGTGCGGTGCTGCTGGGCAGCGAGGTCGGCATCAAAGAAGGCGACGAAGTTAAGCGCACGGGCAAGATTATCCAAATCCCGGTCGGCGAGGCATTGGTAGGGCGAGTCGTTAATGCCCTCGGCGCTCCGATTGACAATAAAGGCCCCATTGCCGCCACCGAGTTCAGCCTGCTGGAGACGGGTGCGCCGGGCGTGGTAGACCGCCAGCCCGTCAAGGAGCCGTTGCAGACCGGCATCAAAGCCGTAGACTCCATGATCCCGATTGGGCGCGGCCAGCGCGAACTTATTATCGGTGACCGGGGCACGGGCAAGACCGCCGTGGCCCTGGACGCTATCCTGAACCAAAAAGACACCGATGTGTACTGCATCTATGTCGCTATCGGCCAGAAGGCCAGCACAGTCGCAAACCTCATCCGCGTGCTGGAGCAGAACGGCGCCATGGAATACACCACGGTGGTTGCCGCGACCGCAGATGACCCCGCTTCCCAGCAGTACATTTCTCCCTATACCGGCGCGTGTATCGGCGAGTGGTTCCGCGACAATGGCAAGCATGCCTTGATTGTCTATGATGACCTGTCCAAGCAGGCCGTAGCTTATCGCCAGGTATCGCTCTTGCTGCGCCGTCCTCCGGGGCGTGAAGCGTATCCCGGCGACGTGTTCTACCTGCACTCCCGTTTGCTGGAACGCTCGGCCAAGCTGTCTGCGGAGCGCGGCGGCGGCTCGCTGACCGCCCTGCCGATTATTGAAACGCAGGCAGGCGACGTGTCCGCATATATCCCGACCAACGTGATTAGCATCACTGACGGGCAGATATTCCTGGAAAGCGACTTGTTTAACTCCGGCGTGCGGCCTGCGGTTAATGTCGGCATCTCGGTTTCGCGGGTGGGCGGCAGCGCGCAAACCAAGGCCATGAAGAACAAGCTTGTGGCCGGACAGCTAAAGCTTGCCCTGGCCCAATTCCGCGAGGTGCAGGCGTTCTCGCAGTTCGCGAGTGATCTGGACAAGGCCACCCAGGCACAGCTTGCGCGCGGCCTGCGTTTGGTGGAAATCCTCAAGCAGCCCCAGTACCAGCCTTTGCCTTTGGAAAAGCAGGTTCCCGCCATCTATGCTGCCAATACAGGCGCCCTGGACGACATTCCTGTGGAAAGCATCCGCCGCTTTGAGGCCGAGTACCTTGCCTTCCTCTCGGACAAGTATCCCGAAGTGCCTGAGACGATCAAGCGCGACAAAGACCTTAGCCCGACGACCATTGATGCCCTTAACCAATCCCTGACCGACTTCAAGGCGCAGTTCACGCCGTAACAACGCAGTGCCCACGGGCCGCACAGCAGCACATGACCACGCCATACAACAAAGGCATCTTCTTCGGAAGATGCCTTTGCGACTTTAATCAGCGCAGCCTTTGGTGAAAGGATGGTCTCGCATGACAACTGAAACGGCTGAGCAGCGCGTAGTCATCGCCCATGGCTTGTATGAGCAGGGCCGCTTGGAAGACTGCCTCCGTGAGTGGCACGCGGTCATTCGCACGAGGCCCGACTGGGCTGAGCCGCATTTCCATCTTGGCAGCACGCTGTGGTACAGCGGCGACAAGGCAGGCGCGGCTGCGGAGTGGCAGCAAGCGATCCGGCTGGACCCCGACTACGCCGCCGCGCACTCTTCCCTCGGCAGCGCTTTGATGAACCAGGGCAACACTGATGCGGGCCTTTTAGAGTTCCAGCAAGCTGTTCGTCTTGAGCCAAATGATGCGCGTTATCGCCGCAATCTAGCGCGGGCATTAAGCGACAAAGGGCACGCGTCAGAGGCGGCGGCGGAGTATGAGGAGGCGCTCCGCTTGGAGCCGCAGCACGCGCCAACCCATCTCAACTCAGGCCTTATTCTTCAGGCGCAGGGGCATCTGGACAACGCCTTGCCCGAGTACCTGGAAGCGCTCCGCCTCCATCCTGACTACGCCGCTGCGCACAACTCCGTGGGCAGCGTGCTGTGGAAACAGGGGCACCGCGATAAGGCTCTTGTCTCGTTCCAGGAGGCGGTGCGGCTTGAGCCGGGAAACGCTTTGTTTCGCCGCAACCTGGCCCGCGCCCTGAAGGACAAAGAAGACTGGGTCGCCGCCGGAGCAGAGTATCAGGCGGCTGTGCAGGCCGACCCTCAAGACCGCTCGTCTTTCCTTTCTCTAGCCCTGGTTCTGGAAAAGGCGGGGCGATATGCCGAAAGCGCCCAGCAATACCGGGCCGCTCTGCGCCTGGGTGCCGACGATACGTACACGCATTCTTGTCTTGGCTACGCGCTGATACAGGGCAAAGACTATCGCGCTGCCGAGGTGGCGTGCCGCGAAGCCATTCATCTCAACCCGGAGTATGCCGAGCCGCACAAATTGCTGGCCTGGGTCTTGGCGAAGACAGGCCAGCCGGAAGAGGCGATTGCAGAGTACCAAATTGCCGCGCGCTTGGCCCCCGAAGATGCCGAAATACACATGGCTTTGCTCTGCCTGCATGGGCGACGCCGCGAGTGTGAGGCCGCCAGCAGGGAAGCGGAGGCCGCCATTGCGGGATACGAGGCAATCCTGCGCGATGACCCCACTCAGGCCGAAGCCCGCCGCAAACTGGGCAAGCTTTACCTGTCACAAGGCGACATCGGATCGGCATGCAAGCTTTTGTTTGGCGCAAAGAAAGTCAGGGGCCAGGGTTCGGCTTGAAACCCTTTCCCCAGGCGCTTGTTTTCATGCCCCCAGGCGCTTGTTTTCATTGTGCTACGCTGAGTTTCTATGCATGAGCAGAGCATTAACGAGCGGCAGGGCCATCTCTTGCCCGCGCAGGGCCGCGCGCCAGCGGGCAGGGATGTTTCCCGCTCCCCAGGTCAGCCCGGCGATGCCGCCCGCGATGCAAGCCGTCGTGTCGGTGTCATTGCCCAGGGCGACAGCGGATTTGACTGCTTCTTCATAGCTCGGCTTGCCCATCGCCCAGCGGGCCGAGCGCAGGCTGTCCACCACGTAGCCGGAGCCTGTGCCCTGCGTCGTGTCATCAGGCCGCACGGATTGTTCCAGCTCCTCGGTCATTGTCTCGTCGCCTTGATAGATGCTTCTGAGCGCAGACGCGGCTTCTTGCCACGGCGACGGGCTGCCCTGCAAAATGCGGCGTGCCCACAGGCAGTACAACGCGCAGCACGCCAGCGAGCGCGGATGGCCGTGGGTGACGCGGGACTGCGCGTGCGCATCACCGACAAGCTGAGCGTCCGTGCCGGTGTGCCACAGCGCGAGCGGCAGAACGCGCATCAGCGAGCCGTTGCCGTTGTCGTATTGGCCCGACGGCCCCGCGTCCCTAGCGGGCACCCCGCGCTTGATCGCGCCCAGTGCCTTGCTTGTGGTGATGCCGATGTCAAACACATGAGCGTCCACCGCGAGATACCCGTTGTCCTGCCAGCGCACCAGGCGATGCCCGAAGTCGTCCGCGTCAAACCGCCCGCATTCCAGCAGGGACGCCAGCAGGCACAACGCCTGCGCGCCGTCATCCGACCAGGTGCCCGGCGGAACGCCCCGGTGCGCCCGCGCGTAGCCCGGCGGCGGCCCAAACTCAATCTGCGCCTGGGGCGGAATGTCGTCCGGCCCGTGAAACTCGTAAGGCACGCCCAAAGCGTCCCCAACAAGCAGGCCGATAATAGCCCCTTCCAGCCGGTTGCGCGTGTCCGCCATTGCGTTTTCTCCTGTTCAGATTAGTCATAGCCCACTCGCCGTCTGGGCTTTGTTTGCGGGTTTGCCCGTCTTGCCCAGCGCGTTGCAACGACGGAAGAAATCCGTCCGTCGTTGGTTGTGGCTTGAAACACCCTGGCAATGCCGTAGAAACGCCCAAGTCACAAGGCGGCCTGCCCCTCGGCGCAATGCCGGTACGCGGGCGCTCAGCCAGACTCGCGGCTCGGATGCGTTGCGATTTCACGTTGATTGTTGCATAATAAGCCAAGCAAGCACCCCTTCATGCCCCCAGGAAAGATGCCATAATGACTGACCCCCGATTAACCAAATGGGCCGATACGCTGGCCGCCTACTGCCTCAATCTGCAAAACGGGGAGCAGGTGCTTGTTCGCGCCGACGAGGCGGCGATCCCGCTGGCCCGTGCCGTCTACCGTGCCGCTTTGGAATGCGGGGCGCACCCGCACGTACAAATTGTCGTGGATGGACTGGATGAGCTGTTTTTAACCCATGCCAACAACGAGCAGCTAGACTGGGTCTCCCCCAGCCGCTGCTTGGAGTACGAGACGATAGATGCCCTGTGCGCCATCACCGCCCCGACCAACACCGCGAGCCTCGCGGGTGTAGACCCGGCCCGGCAGGCGCGGGCGCAGAAGGCCAATAGCCGCATGCGTCAGGGATTGTTTGAGCGGGCGGGCGGAGGCGGGGCAAAGTGGGCGCTGACCCTGTACCCAACAGCCGGTGCGGCGCAGAACGCGGGGCTGTCGCTGGCGTCCTATGAAGAGTTTGTGCTCGGCGCAATGTTCCTGGACAAAGACGACCCGGCGCAGGCGTGGCGCGACTTCTCGCAGGCGCAGCAGCGTTATGTGGATTATCTGGACAACGTGGACACGCTGCGCTTCACGGCCAAAGACACGGACATTTCCATGCGCGTGGGCGGGCGCAAGTGGATCAACTCCGACGGCCATCGCAACTTCCCCAGCGGCGAAGTGTTCACCGGGCCATGGGAAGACAGTGTCAGCGGCCATGTGCGCTACACATTCCCCACCGCTCATTTGGGGCATGAAGCCGACGACGTGCAGTTGTGGTTTGAGGAGGGCAGGGTGGTGCGGGCGGAAGCCGCGCGCGGGCAGGAGTTTCTAGCGGCCATGCTGGAAACGGATGCCGGGGCAAGGACATTAGGGGAAGTGGCGATAGGCAACAACTACGGCGTGCAGCGGTTCACGCGCAACACGCTGTACGATGAAAAGATCGGCGGGACATTCCACCTCGCGCTGGGCAATGCGTACCCGGAAACAGGCGGCGTCAACAAGTCATCCCTGCACTGGGACATGGTCTGCGACCTGCGTCCCCCCGCAGGCGGCGGGGCAATCTATGCCGACGGCGTGCTGATCCACCAAGATGGGCAGTGGGTGATTTGAGAGCGAACAGAAGGGGAGTTTAGCGAACCGCGTATTCAACGGTCACAACAGCGGTAATGCGCTTGTCCAGGGACGATGTATCATCCACGCCGCCATCGGAAAGCGCATTGGAATACAGGGGCGTAATGACGGGCGTGCTCATGTTGGCATGGCGCACAGCACCTAATCGGCACCCACTGCTGGAGGCGATCTGCTCCGCACGCGCCCGTGCATCGCGGGCAGCTTCGGCCTGCATCGTCACCTTCAGGTCGCTCAGCTTGGTGCTCAGATACTGCGGCGGGTCGGACTGAAAAGGAATGCCTTTGCTGATTAGCTCAGTAGACTGGCGCGAAACGCTGTCCATCAAGTCTACCGACGGCGAGCGCACCGACACTTCCTCCGACAACTGGTAGCCGACAATAGGGCGATAAAGCGCGCTCTCCGTGCCATCGCTAGGTGGGTCGCTACTAGGAGTGCCATTGATGCGTGCGTAGAGCGTTTTGGTCACAATGGCGGCAGGAACAATCTCCGCAGGGGCAATTCCCTTCGCCCCAAGGTAAGCCCGCACCTTGGCAACATTGGCTGTGAGAGTTGTGTAGGCCGCGTCTACCGTGGGCGCAGACTGCGTCACCCGCCCCGTCCAGATGATAAAGTCGGAGCGGATCGGACGGCGCGCCGAGCCGATCACGCGAATGGTTTCCTCGGTGCTGTGGGCGCGCACGAATGCCCCGGCCAGCACGCAGGACGCGACCACAAAGGCAATCCCCAGCAGTGCCGCCGTCCACACATGCGAAGTTTCCCGTGTCATTGAAGTTTCCCGTGTCAGGCTGTGATGTCTAGGTGAGAGGCAGCGAGGGAGGCAAGCTCGCTGATGGTGGGGGCGTCAAAAGCAAGGCGTGCCCCAGCAGCGTCATACAAGTCGGGCAGGGGACGCGTATCACCAAGCGCCAGCGCGTCACGATACTTCTGCACGGCCTGCGCCTGGTCTGCCAATGCATTGCGCCACACCTGCAATGCGCCTAGCTGCGCCAGGCCGTATTCCACATAATAGAATGGGTTTTGGAAGATGTGCAGCTTGCGGTGCCAGCCGGTCATGCGCATGGCCTCCAGCCCTGACCAGTCCACGCCAGGCATGAAGCGTGCCCAAAGCTTGTCCCAGTGGGCATCCATGTCAGAGGCAGTGACATCGTCGGGGGCCTGGACGTATACCCAGTGCTGGAAGCCGTCCACGACCGCCATGTAAGGCAGAAACTCTATCGTGCGCGCAAGATGCTCCTGGTGCGCGCGGGCGGCATCTTCGGGCGTATAAAAGCCGCCCTTGTCGCGGGCAAGGTACGGCGCACCAAGCAATTCCATCGCCATAGACGCGACTTCGCAGAACTCCATCGGCGCGCCCTGGTTCCAAACAAGCGGCTGGCTGGCTGCGGAAGCGATGTCATGGAAGGCATGGCCGCCCTCATGCAGCAAAGTCTGCACGTCGTCCTGCGTGCCGACTGCGTTCATGAAGATATACGGCAGCCCCGTCACAGGAAACGACGAACAGTAGCCGCCCGGCGCTTTGCCCGCACGCGAAGGCAAGTCCAGCATGCGCGCACGCAAACGCCCAAACTGTTCGCCTAGAGCCGGGGCGACCTGCGCAAAGATGCGCGCCGTGCCTTCTTCCAGTTCAGCCGCTGTGTCAAACGGGTGCAGAGGCGCACGACCATGCGGGTCTACTTGCAAGTCCCAGGGACGCAGCGCGCTCAGGCCTAGTGCCTCGCGGCGACGCTCCAACAACTGAGAAACAAGGGGGACAATCTCCTGCGCGATGGCATCATGGAACGAAAGCGCATCTTGTGGGGTGTAGTCACGGTGCTTTTCCTGCCACATATAAGCGCGGAAATCGCTCTTGCCGGCATTGCGTGCCAGCGCGCGGCGGAGCGGCAGCATCTGCAAATACAGCGCATCCAATTGGGGGCGCACGGACAGCCACTTGTCCGAGAGGGCCTGCCATGCCTGCTCGCGCGCCGCGCGGTCTGTTTGTAACAGGCGCAAGCCCGCTTGCGGCAGGGTCATCTCCTCGCCGCCAATCGTGACCGCAAGGCTGCCCGCAATTTTGTCGTACTCGTTTGCCAGCACGTCCAAATGCGACTGAATGGGAACATTCTCCGCACGAAATAGGTCAGCATCACTGCGCAGACGCTTCACCATCTGCACATGATTAGGGGCAGGGACATAGCCCGGCACGGCCAGCAGCTTGGTCTTCAGCGCCTGAGACGCTACTTCAGTCTGCGGCACAACGGTTTCAATATGATGCAGGAATGCCGCTTCGGCCTCGGTGTCAGTCGTGTCCTCGGACTTGGCGCGCTCAGCCCGTGCGCCCGCCTCATAGATGACTTTCAGCAAGTCGCTCCACCGCAGCAGCCAATTGCCGACGCCGCCCGGCATTAATTCTTCTGCTGCCAGCGCGTCAAACAGGGGCCGAAGACCCTCCCAATTTGTGCCGTCAATCGCCTTTAAGTCCAGTGTCGTCACGGTGCTTGTCAAGTCGGTTTATTTCCCTTCATCGGTGTCCAGCATGGGGCCTTTCTGCTCAAAGGCGGCGGGGTTCACGCGCATGGCCTGCTCCAAGGCGGCCTGCGCCGCTGTCAATTCCCCCTGATGGCGCAGGGCGTACCCTAAGTTAAAATACGCCCACGGGTGATACGCATCCAGCCGAATTGTTTCCTGCCAGCGTGCAATCGCCAGCGCAAACTGCCCCTGCTTGTACAATCCATTGCCCAGGTAAAACTGCGCCGCGACAAAATTGGGGTTGACCCGCACTGTCTCCTGCCACTGCGCCATCGCCGCCCCTAGCAAGCCTTGATTGCTCAGCACCACGCCCATGTTGAAGTGCGCCCACGCATTATCCGGGTCCAGCCGCACGGCTTCGCGCAGCTCGGCGACTGCTGTCTGCGGCATGCCGCGCAGATACAAAGCCGCCCCCAGGTTATGATGGGCGTCGGCAAGGCGCGGGTTCAGTTCAGTCGCCTGATGCCACTGCGCTATCGCGCCGTCCAAATCGCCCTGCGCCCTGAGCGCCAGCCCCAGGTCATTGTGTGCGGAAGCATCAGCCGGGTCAATCCGCACCGCCTCTTCAAACTGCCTCGCCGCCTCGTCAAAATGACCTTGATCGCTCAGCACATTCGCCAGATTATGCCGCGCCACGCTCAGGGCAGGCTGCCTGCGCAGGGCTTCGCGCCACTGCTCCATCGCCCCGTCAAAGTCTCGTAATGTGTACAAGCCCGCGCCTAAATTGTTGCGCGCTTCGGCAAAGTCCGGCAGGCGGATGACAGTTTCGCGCCACTGCGTCACCGCTTCCATCAAATCGCCCTGCGCTTTCAACGCCAGCCCCAGATTGTTGCGCGCCCACGCATGGTTTGGATCGGCCCGCAGGGCTTCTCGGTACGTCGCCGCTGCCGTGTTCCATTGGCCCGCGTCCGCTAGCGCCACGCCCAGCGCATTGTGCGCCTCGGCATCGTCCGGCGCACTGCGCACCGCCTCGCGGTAGGCTTGCGCCGCCGCCTCGGCATTGCCGCGCGCCCGGAGCGCATCGCCCAAAGCAACATATCCCGCCGCGTCGTGCGGGTTGCGGGCGGCTTCCTTGCGGAGTTTGGCAATCTGCCCGTCCAGCGCGGCCTTGTCCTTCAGCGTGCGCGCCTCGGCAGGCGAGCCGGAAAATTGAGTGGCGTCTTGTATCTGCGGCATGGAACCAGCCTCCTCTTTCACAAATCGCGGCACTTCATTTTAACACATTTTGGTCCGATTTGGACGGCGCGACTACGGCCCCACTACCAGCCCACTATGGCAACAACAGAGCAATCAGCACTTTTTGCGGCCAAAAACAGCCCCTGCAAACAGGCCCGACAAACAGCGCAGGAAAGCCGCCTGCCTTGCGCGAACAGGCTTGTCAAGTGCGAAAGGCTGCCGACTATGAAAAAACTCCATAAGCCGAGTACCGCCGCCGTAGACATTCGGCAAAACTTTGACTTTCGGTGGAAAGAACTCTGCTGGAACTTAGGGTTGCAGATTGTTTTCGCCCGGTTGATGTTGTACGGCCTGCTTCCTGCCTGCATTTTGCTGGGGCCGGGCAACATTGCCTGGCTGGATTACTGGCCGCCACTGTTTGATAAAATCGTGCTGGTCGGAAGCGTGGCGCTGTTTGCGCTGAGCGTGGGGTCTAATCTGGCAATCAGCAGATACCTGCGGCGGCATCAAACCTCGGCATCACCGTATGAATACCATGCGGATTATATTGGGCCGAGAATGACCGATTACTTTCGCATTTAC
>JAABUU010008420.1_pt1 | contig 10264 bp, 12 predicted proteins | sample 5559301 | NCBI WGS metagenome assembly JAABUU01 (sample SAMN10711884, study PRJNA513360) | rock metagenome | isolation source: Antarctica rocks | place: Antarctica: Victoria Land, Richard Nunatak white | reverse complement strand
GTGAAAATAATTGGCAAGTATGATCACGCATTCCGTGGCTAATTAAATATCTAGAGATCAATTCTTGAATCATCCCTAACCAGCCACACACCACTTGCACATTTTGCGGAAACTATAACGTAGCTCCGCTGTGAGAGTGTTGTTGCGAAAAGACCCCACCGCCAATACACGGCGCAGTACGGCAAGTTCCGATTGCTCAGCATGCCTGGCAACAACATACAGCAGTGATGGCGCTATTCAGCTTCCAGTGCAGCAGCTAACAAAGGCAAGATAATGCACAGCAGCACCGAGGGTGCACTGCAGTGGCACTGCATGCAAGGCTACATACTTGTTCGACCCCAGATTGGCGGTGATGCAACTGAGATCCCTCGAGTATTCCTGGCCTGATCACAGGCTGCCGCATCAAGAGGATTGCAAACTGTGCAAGGACCTGAGAGGCTCAACTCGAGGAGCTGTGGGGAGACCCGTAGATTTGCGGTCAGACACCTACGTTTCAACCTTACAGTCATCAGTAAAGAAATCAAGTCACTTTAAGTCTTGTTAAGGTCAGCACAAGTCAATGAGCGCAAAAAGAATGTCTGCAAAGTCAGCCAAGTTGTTGTGGGGTATACATGTGTAGCTTATGTCTGCACATCTAGTCTGCAGCTGTGAGCCTCAACCCAAAGCTGCGGCGCAGCAAACCCACTGCATCTGCTGTGGTATGCCAGTTCTGCATGGCTGACTCTTTGTGCACACATACAGGCTTGTCTAGCGTATGGCCATGTATACTGTATCTCTGTATCATCTACTTCACTGCATGTGATAGACACCCTTGTCTTTCCTTTTCACGGGCCCAATTGCGATCCTGTATTTTGTTGTATGCATGGCAGATATGCAGGACAAGCTGACAGCCGTATGTGGCATGTCTCTTTATACATGTCATCACTGTATGCTGCCCATCATGACAACACCTACTCTTCAGCTGGCAACCGCTGCCTGAATTTCAACTTACTCTTTTACCTGTGCAAACTTGTGCTAATCAGCATGGTGTGTTTAGGGCCGCATACAGAAAGTCACAGCGTGCAGTCCACACTGTCTAGGCTGGTGCAGATCTGCAGCAAGCAAGGCAGGGTACTTGCAGGTGAGCATGTTGTGTCAGACACTATGCAGCACAGCGTTTGACCACAGCACTTATGAATTGTGACGCCTACAGCAGCATACAGGCATGGGTTGGACATCACGCCCTTGAGATTTGTGGCGCAAAGACTTCAGCTGAATGGGCCCCAACGTACCCTGCAGGGCTGTGGCGCTTCCTCAGTGACTTGTGCACACTCTGGAAGTGCTAGGTTACCATGCGTTTGAACATCAACTGCAGCTGATTCTCACCTTGATCCCTAATGCAATGTGTGTCGCATAATGGCTGGGAAAGAGCATCACTAGTAGTTCATATTGTGCTGATCTTATGATGTAGTTATAGCCTCCAAGATGCATTTCAATGCATATCAAGGCACTGCGCAGCCTGACACAACCTTGCCTGCATGACTGCATTGTACTAGACTCTCTATGATCCAGGCATTTTACCAGGCCCTGCAGATCAGTGCATCCTTGGCAACATATCTGAGATGCAATCTATCAAGGAAACAGGATGACGGCAGCAGACAGTTCTTGCCTGCAGTAGGTACTGATAGGATTTCCTGCTGCAATGTCTCCCGGCACTGCTTTCAGTGCCTGTTGTAATGTTTTTTAGCTCATCTGTTGCACCTGTCTGATTGGCATGTCTCTTGCCTTTGTTGTGAACCCGTTCAATCTTGTCCAGCGCCAAATGCAGCCAACCATGACAACATCCGAACTCCGGGCCATAGCACCAGTTTCTCAAATTTGTACATACTAACAACCCCATTGTCTGAAAGGCAAATAGGTCACTTCCTAGCAAACCTAACGCTTGCAGTGAGCTGTGAAACGAGCAGTCATGACCACCTATTGCATCAGCGTTACACAGATCAAGTGTGGTCAGATGAGGCAGTAAATCAATATTGGCATAGCATCCAAGCTGAAGGCATAGGTGATCATGTCTCGAAAGAGCCTGGAGGGCTGACAAGTCTAAAGCACCCTTGCCCATACTGTCAATTGCAATGCTCCTTGGAGGGTGGCTGCTGACAGTGAGCTGATGGTGTTGTGCGTTGGTACGACCAAAAAGGATGCAGATAGGTTGGGCATAAGGTCCACTGCTGCCAAGGTTCCCTGTGCACAACAAGACTCTGCTTTTGCAACGACAACTTTGATGACGCAGCCGTCGCGCTGTAGCCAGTTGAGACTTGGTAGCAATCGAAGAGGAAAGCCTGGGTCAAGCAGAGTGCCTGAGGACAACTGCTGGTGCTGCCGAAAGACTCGATTCGGCAGCACCAGCAGTTTTCCTCAAGCAAAGCTGCTCGCATTTGGTGCAGCCGAGGGCAGTCTCGTAGGCTGCTTGCATGCAACGCGTGACAGACTCCTGGGGACACTTTCTGCTCTTCTGGCATCATGACCTTGAAGACCTTACACAAAGTGCCTCTTAATAGAATATATTGTTCAGCCTGCTCTTTAGGCATGGCAGGAGCTGGCCTCTGTACGACGACCTGCGTTGCAGGCCAACTTCCCAACGCAAAGATCTTCCGGCTGCTCAAGCCAATTCAAAACACGCTTAGCGGTCATTGCTTGAAAGTCAAGTTGTTTCGCTGGCTTGGTCTCGGAGCTCAGGCTAGTGCAAAAACATGCGCTCAAATGCGCTGCGCGGCATGTACCACCGTGGTCATGAACTTCCTGCAGCGAGTCCCATATGCCTAACCGCACTTAAACCAGGTTTCTGAGACGTGTCCAAGCCCGACGTCAAAGGGACTGATCTGTCAGTCAAGTTGGCTGCTGATCCAGTCAGTAATGCGCTTTCGCAACGCACCGAAGGGCAATTTCAGGCCTGTGCTTCCTCAGCATGGCAAACAAATGAAGGCAAGGTAATGCTGTCAACATGCAAAGCTTGGAAGTGCGCTGGCAGACGGCTCATCACTGTGTTGGCCCTAATACAGGCCCACTGGCAGCTCCAAGCTGAAGCTTGCAGCGGTGGTGCAGACGTATCTTGCGTTGAGCCCTGCAATTGAGCAGACTTCCTTTTACTCTGGCTGGGTTGGCAAATTACTAGCCTTAGCAGGCGATCACTGGCCCGCACAGTATAAATGCTGCTGTTGCCAATGCTGTTGCTGCTGTCATCAGCCCTGCTTATATCTGTACTTTCTACTGCACTGTGTTACAGCTCTTGCAGCATGTCTGAGTAATCATCTCAAATGTGATAAACGCCTGAGCGAATTTGGACTGATGGATGCAGGTGCATGCCTGCTCACACGTGCTCTGCTAAGCTTTAAAAGGTGGGGTGATGAGACGCCACAGGCAGGCAGGTTCTTTGCCATCTTTGCAGCCTTACTGGTGGAGCTCACCATTGACAATGCTTTCACCTGGTACATGCACAGCTTAGTAACTTCTACAGGCATGCCATGTATGGTTATACACAATTTCACTGTGTTTGCATGTGAGATGTGCACATCACACAGCTGAACTTACTCATGTGCAGTCCATACACATCTGCACTGTCCTCATTTGTAAGCAACCTTCTGTATGCATGCAAGTCAGTCTAAACAAAGTGGAATTGCCAGTCAGGCTTCGTGCGCCTGCCTCAAAGGCTATATGTCTCACTGCAATGGATGCAGGGCTGTTGCAGCGTCTGATGTCAACAAGTATGCATGGACTCCACCACTTCAAGACAATGTGGAGATCTGGCTGAACAGTCTAAAGGCTGCTTACCCTTGGACAGAGATCCTATGGCAGCATGAGTGGATCAACATCAAGCACAAGCTGGTCTCCCTGATTGCGTTGGCTTTCTCAGTGCTCTTTGACCAGGTGTGCTTCATTGCTGTGTCAGCATGCACTTTGCTGAAGCAGCACAGTTGTGTTTGCAAAGGGGTTGACACAAGTTGTCTGCCATACCAACATACATAGCATTTGCCATCACTTGCTGTCCAGACCCAATGTTCTGTTGCAGAAGGCAATGGCGAGCAGCAAGCAGCATGTCCTTCCATTCACTTGAGCTCTGCTATGGGCTGCAGGTACCATACTCCGGCTTTGCAATGATGACAAGAGTGGCAGCATGCATCGGCATCTGCAGAACCATCAGGACCATTGCCTTCATGCTGACTGTGCTGCCCAGCCCAAGACCAGGCTGTTACAGCAGGAGATTCCCGCCTGTGCCTGACACATGGGGTGAGTATCTGAGGATTGGGTTTGGAGAGCTGCGAGGCAGAGGCGGCTGCAATGATTTGATCATTAGGTAATGCAACAAGCCACCAGCTCCTTTTGCTATGTTGAATTGCAGGGTACTGACTCATGCACACACTTTGTGATGACTTTCTGCAGTGTGCAGGCTGCCCCATGATAAGTAGCAGCTGATGCAAGCTCTGATGTTTGCATGCAGTGTGTCATTGATTCTTGCTCACAAACGTGTATGTTGGCGATGGTCATCATTGCTGCAGTACGACCCTGCCATGCAGATCTGAGCAGCGCTGACACTTTTGCAACAGCAATGTGTACCATGCAATCTGACATGTACATCCTCAAGGCCTGAACACCTTCTGTCGCAGCTGCTGCTCTCAATCACCGCCTGTTTTCGTTCTACTTGACTGCTGCATTGTTGTGCAAGTTTTCTGTCATGACCTGAGGTTGTGCTGTGAATCATGTTTGGCGGTTCCTCCCAAGCAACTATGGTAGCTTTTGCTGCAGCTGGCATGCTTAGGCATAAGCTTGTGCATATATGGGCACCTTCCAAATCAGCTGCTGAAGTGTTTTACTGGCCGCTTATCATAAGCATATGGGCAGTATATCACATCACCAATCATGGGCTCTGTGCTGAACGCAGCTCTGTGCACTGCAGTGGGCATTGCATAATTTATGTGATGGCGCCTCTGGTGTTCCACACATACTACCCTGGCTGGACAGCCGCCTTCCTATGGCTTGCTGTCATACGCACATGCTTCAGGGTAAGCCTCCACAAATGTTTTGGCCTGCTGTTGTGTGTGCTTGCCTGCCTGCCTGCCTGCCTGCCTGTGTTGTATCTGTTTGTCTGTCAGTAACCAAAGCCAGGCATCCCTGCTGCTAGGTATCCATCAGTGTCCATATCATGCCACCTACGACACGTCTTGTTTGCATGCAGGCTCCAATGACCCACCAGCATTATGCTGTGGACATGTTCCTGGCAGTGGTTGTCACAAGCCTGGTGTGGATGCAGCTTGATTGGATCTGCCCTGCCTGTAAACCCTTACCACCACGCCACCCTGCAGACCCACCTGACAGAAGGGGCCCCGTGCAGTGGCTGTTCATCGCCCTGATATTCATAGTTTTGATCAGCCTTGGTGTGATCATTATTGGTGGAGGAGCTTGATTAATATTTTTAGGCAAATTGTGATTGCCATGTGATGCTTAATGTAATAATAGTTTTCATGCTTTCCAGCTCATGATGAGGTACGTGCAGGACAAGTCTTGTCTCTCCAGAGCATCCTGTCTTGTGCATCCCTGTATGGCCTACCAATACGACAGTTTTGACAGTCACATAATGCAACATCATGGAAACTAGACATAGGGCGGCCAGGTGGACGAAGCCCCTTAACTTCACCAAACAAAAGCTTTCTAGGCAATCTATCATCAGGCATCCTGAAAACATGACCTAGCCACCTGAGTCTTTTGCTTTGCAGCTGAGACTCCACAGGTAAGGTTTTGCACCTGTTCAGTGCGACAACGACATGTGGTGCTTGACTGCATGATATTTATTTCTTGTTCTACATGTTTGATTTGTCAGCATCAGCAACTCAGCATTAGCTGCAGCAGCATAGCATTGTGCTTGATGTGGAGGATCAAGAAGAAGACTGTACAGGAATGGCTGTACGACAGTTGAGCGTACGCTGTCCGTGAGAGTCTCCGTGGCAATGTTTCAACATGCAAAGACTGGCATAGAGTTGCGGAAGGCGGGAGCCACCTGTCTTGTACGTCCCAAGCTTCATTTACTCTTTGCATCGAGGTCTCAACTGCCTGGCATGATCCGATGCTGGCACTCAGGACTGTAACTGTCATGGAGGCAGCGTTACAGATCCGCCTAATACCTAGTCTACCTCTTATGCTTGCTGCCTGAACTCATGTCGACGCAATTTTAAGCAATGATCACTTAGAGCATATCAGACCAGATGCAGTTGCGACGAGGCGCGTGCAATAGATTCGCGCGGGTGCTTGCTTGCGTTTTGGCTTGCTTGGCTTCGGCGTTGCGGAGCGCCCACGGGGGCGTCTTGCTCCCGATCAAGCGCCGGGACGGAGGGTTGCATTCGCGCGATTTGTTGCAGAATGCCACAATACCATTGCATGGCGCTGTGAGGGATTACGGGTGCGGATGTATCTGTGTGTCTGTAACCGTCTACAGCTTTCACCTTTGGGTTGTCTCATCGTGAGACATGCATGCATGCAGGTACTTCTATGCGACACTGCAGCTTGGAACGCCTGCTAAAAGCTTTGAAGTCATTGTTGACACTGGAAGCACCATAACATATGTGCCATGCGCTCAGTGCGGAGACCAGTGTGGGTCTCATCATGCGGTGCGTTCAGTGCAACCATTGCCAGCAAGCCTTGTTATGTATAAGTGTTATTCATAAGCAAACTGGCTGCCTGACCTGCATGTCATGTGTGCATGGACAAAGGCTCTACGTGTTTGTCACAAGCGCCCAAGCACTCTGTCAATCCAGATCCAGTTCCTTTTGCTGTTCACTGCAGGATGCTGCCTTTGATCCTGCTGGATCGTCCACCTCAGTAGAGATTTTTTGTGGGGATCCCAGATGCTTATGTGGGAGCCCAGCATGCTCATGTGCTGCACAAGGCCAGTGCTCATATGTCCGCAACTATGGTGAGCATCTGCTCGCAAAAGTGTCTGCTTCTGATACAACCTGTTGCATGTCTGCGCAGTGCACATAGCTGCTGCACACACAGCCTGTCTTTAATCTCTGTGAGCAGCTCATGCAGTCAAAAGGACAGCCCATGATGTGCACAAACATCCTATTCTGCCTGACACCATCAGTGCAGGCAGCAGTGTACGCTTCAACAACAATTCATGAGATGCAACCTGATGTTTACCATAGTGATGCATGAGCCGTCTAGACACTCTGCCATGCGAATGCAGCAAAGCTGAAAAGGATTGCCTGCAGCCTCAACTCAGCCTGATGACTAATAGCAAGCTTGACAGGAGTTGCGCAGCGTATCAAGAGTCAACTCAGTTACACACAATTTAACCAAAACCAAAACCAAAACTTATGCTGAGATTTGAAAATGGTTTTCATGTGCACTGTTGGTGTTTCAAGCTCATGAAAGCAGAGTGCACTAGCAAAGGGCCAGGACAATTGCTGCAACACGCGACTGCTGTGGAAGTGAGAGCACTGGGCATGGCCAGATGTTGTGGTGACATGTTGTACTGACACTCTTGAAACGCCAAAATAAGCATTGTCATGTACCCGCAGTTCTGATGTCAAATCAGCCATGAGGATGCACACACTCATTTGCTGATTACCTACCACCTAGGGTCATGCTACACATGTTGCTGCTATTGCTCCACGCTTGCAGCTGGACACAGCAGCACTTGGGCCATCAGGTCTTCAACAACCCACAGCTCTCCTGTGTCCATTTTTGCGCCTCAAACTCAGGCAGATCTGTGCTCAACAACGCTGATGTACCATCATCGCTGAGACAACACAAACGCAGTATTGTAACAAAACCACCACATGTTCTGTTGTGCCTGCAGCTGAACAGAGCAGCAGCTCCGGCAATCTGATCCAGGATGAGCTGCAGCTTTTGGGAGGGACCTCTCCCGTGGTGTTTGGCTGTGAAACCCTAGAGACTGGAGAGATCTTCTCACAGGAAGCTGACGGCATCATGGGACTGGGCAACAGCGAAGTTTCTGTCATCAATCAGGTCTGTCAGTCTGCCATACTGTCAGTATAACTGCTTCATGAGAAGTGAAAAGAAACCAACGATTAAGCCACTTGTCCAGTGACGCTGTATATGGAGGACAAGTGTGTGAAACATGGCCTTCTGTGACCTCCTGAATGGATGTTGTACACAAGCTGAGGTGACAGACTTGTGGGGTGTTCAGAAACTTCAGCTAGGACTCTTACTGAGATAATTTGCTCGACATGCTGAGCACACACTGTTGCAAAGGATGCCCTGTTTCTCTACACGCCGGTTGAAGATGTGCTGCATCTTGTACGCACATGCCGTTACACATGCCAACAGAGCCTTTTCATGTCCTTGCGTCCTATCTGTTTTGGACCATTGGCATGCTTGTGCACCAGGCTGTCTACATGTGATGCAGCGCACCATCTGCCCTTAACAAGCAAGATTTTGCTTGTAGTGCTGAGGTCACATCCCATGTTGAGGCTGACCTTGTATGACACACATGTATTGCTTCATTGACTCCAGTCTCTGTCAGCCATAGCTAAGCTGTGTGACTGGCCTGTTGTCAACATGATCTGCATGCTGCCTTGGGCTGGAGCTGGAGCAGCAGAAAGTGTTTCCTCCTTGTGCATCTGAAAAATCACTCCAGCCAGCTCTCAAGGCTGTTTTTCAGCTATACAATGTACATAAGGTTGCTGTGCTAGAACTCAGCTGGTGACGCTTTTGATGCTGTCTTCAGCGGTACAATTCAAACAAGCTTACTGGTGCTGGTGCTGGAGCTACAGCAACCCAAAAGCCTTTCTCCTTGTGCTTCTGAAGGCTTTGAGGCTGTCTCCAGTATTTTGATGTACATAAGCTTCTCATGCTTGCAGTTAGCTATTGCTAAAGCAACACAGGCTGCTTTCTCCCTTTGCTTTAATAGTATCAAGGGTGTTTCCAGTAAAGCAATGTGCACAAGCTTCTCATGCCTGCAGTTGGCTTGTGCTGGAGTATCCTCAGACACGTCCTCCCTGTTCTCCTGCAAGATTATAGGTTGGTGTGAGTGTACACCAGTTTCTCATGCCTGCAGGTGGCTGGCGCTGCAGCAACAGACGATGTCTCCTCCCCGATCCTCTGAAAATATCAAGGCTATTTTCCAACGACATAATTTGCACACATTCCTCATGCCTATAGTTGGCTGGCGCTGTAGCATGTTCTCTTTTTTTGACCGCTGAACTTATTGAGGCTGACTCCTGCAGTACAATGTACCCTAGCTTTGCACGCCTGCAGTTGGCTGGTGCTGAAGCCATAGAGGATGTCTTCTCCCTTTGCTTTGGAGGCGTCGAAGGCAATGGAGCTCTCATGTTGGGAGATGTGCCCCCAGCTACTTTCAACGTGGAGCTGCAGTACACACCACTTGTCTTCTCTGCTGTGCACCCCCATTATTATTTAGCACGCCTGCAAAATGATGGCACCATTTTGCCTGTAGACCAGGTGAGGGCGTTTGAGCCTGTGTGCGTCGCATCAGAGTCATGTTTGATGATGAGCGTTGCGTGGGGACTAGACCGTTTGCTTGCTTCCATGCTGTCAACCTTGCAAGCCCATGCATGCAAATGATTTTTCATGCATGCTCATACAACCCTCTGCTTGCTTGCTTGCTCAATGTGTTTCAGATTCAAGAGTGTATCATCAAGCGTTTCACTTGTGCAGACATTTGCCCAAGCACGACATTTGCACAACGGTCTTCTAAGTGTGTTGCTTGGCCGCTCACTCACTTCCTGTTGCACTGAACAGCCTCTACTCAGGCTTCCTCTTGATGGGCACAAACTTGCAAAACACACTTCACAGGCCCCATGCATGCCACGTGTGCATCTGACTCAAGCCTAGCCAACATATCTCCCTTTAAAGTAGAAACGCCTGACACCAGTCCCCAGGCGCTTCTGACATTAGACATACATTATAAATCAGGCGTTTCTGGGAACATAACATGATGTTTCTGCATCACAAACCGCATTTGGTTCTGCAGGGCTTGTACGACATTGGGTATGGGACAGTTCTAGACAGCGGCACGACCTTCACTTATCTTCCCTCACAAGCCTATGACCAGTTCCATCAGCACGTGTCTGACTTTGCCTTGAGTCATGGCCTGCAAACCATCCCCGGGCCGGACCCCAGGTACCCTGACAGCTGCTTTGGGGGCGCCCCAGATGCTAGTCACCCAGACCAGCTGAAAGAGTTCTTTCCAACAGTGGATCTGTACTTCGAGGTGAGCCTGGGTGCCAGTTTGGTCTCTTGCAGGCCTTAA
>JAABUU010008419.1_pt1 | contig 10266 bp, 8 predicted proteins | sample 5559301 | NCBI WGS metagenome assembly JAABUU01 (sample SAMN10711884, study PRJNA513360) | rock metagenome | isolation source: Antarctica rocks | place: Antarctica: Victoria Land, Richard Nunatak white | reverse complement strand
TCCCCATCGAGGGCCCAGATCCCCCGCGTCCTCTTCCAGCGCGTGTCCGAGGGCAAGACTGTCAAGAACCGGCTCCACCTCGATGTACGTGTGGCGGCGGGCCTCGAGGGTGACGAACGGATGAGCGCCCTCAAGACCGAGACCGACCGTCTGGAGGCGCTTGGTGCGACTCGCGCCTACACCGCGGCCACCGCGTCCCCTTCATGGTTCGTGTCGCCCGCTGGCGGCTGCTCAACCCTCGAGCAGAGCATTGCACAGGTGTGGCATGGTCCTAGGGGCGGGGAACGGAATGTTGGGCTGGCCGTTGAGGACCCGATCGGTGATGGCCTTCCAGATGGGCGCGGCGATGCTGGCGCCGTAGACAACGGGGTAGAACTGGCCACCGAGCGTGACGTTGTCCAGTACCTGGGTGTTGTCGAACGGTGTCCCGACCCAGACGGCGGTGGACAGTTGCGGGGTGTAGCCGACGAACCACGTCTCATTGTTGCCGTCAGTGGTTCCGGTTTTCCCGGCGGCGGGGCGGCCGTCCGCGAGGGCGCTCGCCGCCGCGGTTCCTTCACCGGATACGACGGCGCTCATGATGGCGGCCACGCCGTGGGCGACGTCCGGATCGACGACCTGCTGACAGTTGGTCGTGCCGGGCTTCGGCACGGGGAGGGCCTCGCCGCCCGACGTGGTGATTGCTTGCACGGGAACGGGCGTGCAATGTATGCCGTTGTTGCCGAGGCTTCCGTAGGCGCTGGCCACGGTCATCGGTGAGACTGAGTCGGTGCCGAGGGTGATCGCGGCCGGGTACGGCTTGACCGGCTGACCGTTGCTCTGATGCAGACCAAGCCGGGTCTCGGTGCCGCGGACCGTACAGGCACCGAGCTGGGAGACCAAGGCCACGAAGGCAGTGTTGATCGAGCGCGCGGTGGCGTGGGTCAACGTCGTCGGCCCTCCCGGCACGAGCTCGTCGTTGCGCACGGACCAGGTCTGGCGACCGAGCCCGCAGGCGTCCGGAAAGTCCGCGCCCGTGTACGTGGCGGCCAGCTGCGGTCCCGCGGTCTTGGCGTCCACGGTCGAGTTGATCGGCATGCCCTTCTCGAGGGCGGTCACCAGGGCGAACGCCTTCTCGGTCGAGCCGAAACCGAAACCGACCGACCCGCCGTACTTCGTGTCGACTGCCCAGTTGACCTCTGTCTCACCGCGGTTCTGTGGCTTGATGCTGTAGCTCGTGTTCTGGGCCATGCCGCGCACCTCGCCCGTCCTCGGGTCAATGGCCACCGCTGCCGAGCCGATGCGGCGATCGTTGTTCTGCGGAACTTTCGCGAGGATCTGCTGTCGGGCGGCTGAGGCAACGTCCGGGTCCAAAGTGGTGTGGATCGTCAAACCGCCGCCGAAGATCTTGCTTGTCCGCTCGTCCGTGGTCGTACCGAGCGCGGCATTGAGTGAGGGATCGGTCTCCAGCCACTTCACGACGTAATCACAGAAGTAGGCGTTGTCGCCGGAGCCTGCGCACGAGTTCGGCGTGGCGGTAACGTGCATCATCTGTTCGAGGGTGACCGCCTTGGCGGCGGCGAGGTCATTCGCGCTGATCAGACCGAGCTGGCGCATCCGCTCAAGGACGACGTTGCGGCGGGCGAGGGCCTTGTCCGGGTAGTGGACCGGGTCGCTCGTGCCCGGATTCTGGGACAGCCCAGCGATCATGGCTGCCTCGGGCAGGTTCAACTGCTTGGCGCTCTTGTTGAAGTAGTGGCTGGCCGCGGCCTCGACGCCGTAGGCCCGGTCGCCATAGTAGACGAGGTTGAGGTAGCCCTCCAGGATCTGGTCCTTGGCCATCGTTTTCTCAAGCTGGATGGAGAACTTGAGCTCCTGCAGCTTGCGGGTCACCCCAGCCACTCCGCTTCGGGCCGTGGCGGCCTGCGCGGCGGCCTGATCCCCAGACTTCAGAGCCGTTTCCTCCAGCAACAACTTGACGTACTGCTGGGTCAGGGTTGAGCCTCCTTGGGTGCTTGTGCCGGAGGCGTTCGCGACGAGCGCCCGTAGCACCCCGCGAACGTCGACACCACCGTGCTCGTAGAACCGGCTGTCCTCGATCGCCACCTGGGCCTTCTGCATGATCGGAGCCACCTGGGCCAGCGGCACGACGACCCGGTTCACGTGGTAGGGCGTCGCGATGACGTTGCCCTTGGCGTCCAGGATGGTGGACCGCTGAGATACGGGCGCCCGCGTGAACTCGTTCGGCAGAGAGTCGAAGACATCGATGCTTGAGCGGGTCAGGGCACCCGCCGCGCCAACTGTAGGTATGAAGAACCCGGCGCCGAGCAGGCCGGTGACCACGGCACAGGCCACGAAGGCCGCCAGCAGGCTGACGAGGGTCGCGGCCCTGGATCGGCGACGGCGGTTCATGAAGCCAACATAAGTCGTGAATATGAGTGGTCGCTGACATCGGCGAACGCCTGACGCCGGATGGCTGTCCAAGGCGCCGGTCGGGCCAGCTCTCGATGTAGGGGCCGGTCGCCGTTCCCTCCTGCCGCCCCCGTTCGAGGGGACATGCCGCGGACGCGCCACCCGAAACGCTCCGAACGGTGAAGGTGCTCATGGACGCCGGCCCTTCAGGTCCCACAGGGACCTCACAGCGACCGCCTAGTCATTGTTGACGGCAATAACGTGTGGTGAGGCGTATGCGAAGGTACCTGACGTTGAGGTTTGAGGAGAAGGCGCTGCAGGGCTCACGGGCGACGACACCCTCATTGCTACCGACGCTCAGGTCATCGACCGTTCCATGGCGCAGCGGCCATGGTGCAACAGGGCAAAGCCGGTCGGTTGACCATGCTCGTCCTCATCCGTCGCCGAGCCAGAAAGGACGGCAAAGACCCTCACGGCCCGGAGAGCTGAGCAAGACGGGCACCCACCGAGTCAAGCAGCATCCGTTGCTGTCCTGAGCGGTGAGCAACCATCGCGATGACGTGGTGAAGGCCGCGGATGGCGCCCGCGTGTTGTCCTCGCGAGACGGATGGCGCCGGCATACCGTACTCAGGGCGTGACGCCCCGACATCGCTTTCGAAGGAGAACCTGTGCCTGATCTGCGGTTCGCGACGGGGACTACAGGTGTCGGCGTTTCCACACTGACGGGCCCGCTCGGGCGGCTCCTGTACGTGTGGACGGCCCTGTGGGGGATGGTGACAGCCTGGGGCGGCGGCTACTCGTGGCACTACTTCGCCCAAGGCGCTGACCTGCTGAGTGACCCCGGCAACCAAGGAGGCGGTCTCCATGTGTACGCCGCTCACCCTGACCTGCAGATCGGGCCGTTGGCTCTCCTCGTGGCGATGCCCTTCCAGGCGCTCGGACCGCAGTGGGGAAGGTTGCTGGTAGAGGTCGTCCTCACCCTTCTGGGGCCGGTCCTGCTGGCCGTCCTCGCCGTGGCCCGGCAGGCCCTCACCGGACGGCGGCCCACGCCCGCGCTGTTGATCTGCACCGGGCTGCTGACCCTGCCGATCTGGTGCGAGGTCGCCACCCACTTCGCCCACCTCGATGATGCTCTGGCCATCGCGTTCACCTGTGTCGCGGCCCTTGCCGTGACCGTGAGGCGACCCTGGCTGGCGGCCTTGGCTGTGGGCGCCGCGATCGACTCGAAACCGTGGACGCTCGGCTTCGCCGTCATGCTGCTGGCGCTGCCGTCGCGTCAACGTGGGCGGAGCCTCGCGATCGTCGCCGCCTGCGTCGGCATCGGGTGGGCTCCCTTCGTCATCGCCGACCCACTCACCCTGGCAGCTGGACGCTTCTCCATTCCCAATGTCGCGGACTCGGCGCTGCGGGACCTGGGCGTCAACGCTGCCAGCACCCCCGCGTGGGACCGGCCCGCCCAGCTCGCCCTGGGCGTTGTCGTTGCCCTGGTCTGCGTGAACGCGGGACGCTGGGCCGCCGTGCCGCTGGCGGTCGTCGCAGCGCGACTGCTGTTGGACCCGGAGACCTACCCCTACTACAGCTCCGGGCTACTCATGTGCGCGGCGATCCTCGATCTCCTCTCCCCGGGGAGGCGTATGCCGGTATGGACGGCAGCAGCCGCCGCCTGGTTCCTGGCCGACCGGGCCGGTGCCGCCTTCTTGCAACCACACCAGCTGGGGGTGTTGCGGGCACTCTTCTGCGGCGCGGTGCTCATGACTCTGTCAGTTCAGGGCTACCGCGCGCGACGGACCGTCCCGTCCAGCACCATCGAGGATCACACCACGATTCGAGCTCATGCTCGCGACCTTCAGGCCGCCAGCGCCGCCTCCGGTGCGGTGCGCCACGATGGACTTCGTCCGTCAACACCAGCAGCAGGAAGGGGCGAAATCCGTCCATGACCACGCCCGGACCCGGTGTCGGCCCAGCCGAGTCGCTGCAAATGCCACTGACGTCGAGGTCCACGAGCAGTGTTGCCACGACCGGCTCGGGCGCCGGAGGCGCAGGTCAGGCACGTGCCAGCCACACGGTGCCCGCTACCAACGCTGCCAGCGCGACTAGATAGGAAGTCGTCGCCGCAGGCGAGGTGGGCATGTGCTCGTGCAGCACCGTGGCGCCAAGGGTCACGGACACCATCGGAGCGGCCACTTCGTTCGCTGGGAAGCTGGCACTGAGGGGACCGACCTGGAACGAAACCTGTGTCAGGACAAGCGCTGCTGCGCCGACCACGGCCACGCCAGCCAGAGGCGCCCACCCGGATATTGCACCCAGGCCCTGCCAGCCGGCTGCCCGCCAGGCCGCGGATGCGGCGTCCAGCAACACACCGACCAGTCCGAACCATCCTCCGGCGACAGCGCCGTAGACGGCGGCGCGGGTCGAGGGTGAACGGCCCCGGACGGCGCCGCAGAGCGCGGAGCCCAGCAGCAGAGCGAGAACGACGCTCGCCGCTGCCATTTCTGCCGTCAGCGGCTTCGCCAGTCCGGGGTTGCCGACAACACCGAAGAAGAGGCTCAACCCGGCGATGATCGCGGCACACGCCAGGTAGTCACTTGGTCGTGGCCGCTTCCCGCCGAGTAGCCGGCCAACGGGCAGCGCGACCGGGACCGCGAGGACCAGCAGTGGTTGGACCAGGACGACAGGGCCGGTCGAGAGGGCCACCACCTGCAACACCAGGCCGACGACGTCCCCACCGACCGATAGGAGCCAGCGCGGATCCCGGAGCAGCCGGACCAGGTCTGCGGCGTCCCCCCGCTCGGCACCTGCGTGGGCACGCGTGTGCTGCACAGCGGTCGAGGCCCCGTAAAACACCGCTGACATCGCGGCACATGGCAGTGCGACGGCCAGCGACATGAGCCAGACGCTATACCGGTGATGCCGGCATACGTTCTCGGCGTGCGTTGCGGCACCACCCTTAGGCTCTTGTCTCGTGATGACCGACGCGCAGGCCGCGCCATGACGCTGACCGGCATTCCATTCTTTGTGGTGGTCATCGCGGCGACCGTGGCCGCCTTCGTCGCGGCAGCCGCGTGGGTTCCGCGCACTGGGCGGTCGGTGCGCGGATTCGCGGCACGTCTGCTGACCCAGGCCGGGGTCAGCGCGATGGCGCTGTTGCTGGTCGCGGTGGTGCTGAACAACGCGAACGGCTGGTACGCCGGCTGGGGGGATCTGCTCGGCGGGGACGCTCCTAGCGTGCAGAGCGACACCGGTGGCGCCAGTGCGGCGAAGGCGTTGCAGGCGAAGCCTGCCGGCCCCGGGGTGGCGGCTTCGCGGCCGGCGACGCTGCCGGCGCTTCCGTCACCGGGCGCGCGGGTGCAGACCTTCGCGTTCACGGGTGCCCGCAGCGGCCTGGCCGGTCGGGTGGTGGTCAGCCTGCCTCGCGGCTACGAGGACCCGGCAAACGCCGGGCGGTCGTATCCGGTGATCGAGGCGCTGCACGGCTTCCCGGGTAGCCCGGAGGTGTGGGTCCAGGGCGTGAACCTGGTGCCCTCGATCGACGCCTTGTCCGCCCAGCACGTGATGGCCGACGTGATCGTCGTGGCCCCGCAGATCGAGTTCCCGCCGGGCAACGACACCGAGTGCGTCAACGGGGGCACGGGCCAGCCGCAGGTTGAGACGTGGCTGTCAACGGACGTGCCAGCGCAGATCGCGTCCCGGCTGCGGGTCGCCACGGACCGGGGGTCCTGGGCCGCTCTGGGCTTCTCCTCGGGTGGCTGGTGCGCCGCAATGGTTTCGATGCTGCATCCGGACGTCTTCGGCGCCGGGATCGTCCTGGGCGGGTACACCACGCCGGACTTCGGGCGCGGCTACCAGCCGTTCGGGGTCGGTGACCCTGCCGCAGCCCGGTACGACCTGGTCGCCCTTGCCAAGTCCGCCCCTCCACCGGTGGCCCTGTGGGTGGAAACCAGCAAGGCGGACGGACTGTCGTACTCCAGCAGTGCGGCGCTGCTCAAGGCGGCCCGACCGCCGCTGTCGATCCAGTCGCGGGTGGAGATCAATGCCGGCCACCGGATGAGCGTCTGGGCCGACGTGGTGCCCGACGCACTCAAGTGGCTAGGTGCAACCGTCACCGGTTTCAAAGCCACCACATGACCAGCCGGCCTCCCCGCAGCCGAGGATTTCCCCGTTTCGGCCTCCACTCCACGACCTTTCTGACGAGACCGTATGAAGCCCGTCATGGCGCCACCGGCCCAGGCCGGCACTGGCGTCGCTCACCGCTATCCGTCCTCGTTGCCTTGATCGCCGCCGCGGCCCTGTCCTTGGCGGGCTGCGCGTCCACCGGCGCACCCAGTCTTCCTTCGGGCACGAGCGCAGGCGTGGCCGCGACGACCGGTCCCGAACCGTTCACGCCGGGACTGGTCGCCCCGAGTGGGGCATCAGGTTCGACGGCGCCAACCGGTGCTGAGCCCTCCACCCCCGCGCAGGCGGTCCTCAGCAACGGTGCAAGCCCCGCGGCGCCGACCGGTTCTCAGCCCTTCACGGCGCAGAAAGTCGGCACCGGGCGACTGGCCGTGACGACGTTGACCGGCAGGACCTCGGGGGTGACCATGAAGGTGTGGGTGTGGGTGCCACCGCAGTACGACGACCCCAAGTACGCCAGGACCGTGTTCCCGGTGTTGATGCTCTATCCCGGCGGCGACGGGGCCAGCTACACCCAGTGGTACAGCTTCGGCCAACCCGAGCTGGTCGCCGCCAAGTCCGCCACCAACGAGGTCAGCCCGTTCATCATGGTCGAACCGCAGATGCAGCTCAGTGCCGGCTTGGACACCGAATGCACCGACCTGGCCGGTCAACCCAAGGTGGGAACGTTCCTGGACACCGACGTCCCGGCCATGATCAAGGAGAACTTCCGCGTTCTGCCGGCCCGCACGGCCTGGGGGGTCGCCGGTGCCTCCAGCGGCGGGTACTGCGCCGCCCGGCTGCTCTTCGCCCACCCGGACAGATTCTCAGTCGGGGTCACGCTCGGCGGATACTTCCAGATCGACACACCGCTTGCGGCCGGTCACAGCGCCGCAGCCAAGGCCACCAGCCCCGCGGCCATCGCCTCAGGAGCCAACCCACCAGATGTCTGGCTCCGAGCCTGGACCAGCTCAAGTGAAGGGCTCTCGGTGAGCCAGAACCAAGCATTCCTCAATGTGGTGCGGCCGCCGACCAAGGCCGACCTGAAGCTGCTGCCCGGTGGAGCTCACACCTGGACGACGTTCACCAAGATGTTGCCCGACACGTTTGCCTTCTTCACCGAACACCTCGACAAACCCTCGCCAAACGGCTGAGCTCGCGTTCCGCGAGCACCGTGCTGGAGCGACGCCCGGTACGAGCCGTTTACATGCGCCGCGCATCCTGATCTGCTCGGCCCGCCGACCTCAGAGAGACTCTTCGCGCCGGAATGTAGTGGTCAATGGTGTTCGCGGACGAACGGGAAGGCGAGTGTCTGGCGGATCTTCGTTCCGGTGAGGAGCATCACGAGGCGGTCGACGCCGATGCCGAGCCCGCCGGTTGGAGGCATCCCGTACTCGAGGGCGGTGAGGAATGACTCGTCGACCTGCACCCGAGTCGGGTCGCCGCTGGCTGCGTGGATGGACTGGCTGGTCAGCCGTTCACGCTGGTCGATGGGGTTGATGAGTTCGGAGTAGGCCGTCCCGATCTCCATGCCGAAGGCCACGAGGTCCCAGCGTTCGGCCAACCGGGGGTCACCGCGGTGCGTCCGCGCCAGCGGTGAGGCCTCGATGGGGAAGTCGGTGTAGAAGGTCGGGGTGGTGGTGTTCGGTTCGACGAGCTGTTCGTACAGGTCCACGACGAGCGCACCAGCGCTGGCCTGCGCCGCCGGCGGGATCCCATGCCGTTCGGCGGCGGCCCGCCGGCGCTCGAGCGGCGTGTCGGGCGTGATGGGCGCGCCGAGAGCGTCCCCCACTGCGGCGTGCACGGTGACCGTGGGCCAGGCCGGCTCAAGGCCCACCGTTCCCGGCCTGCCATTTTCGTCGGGGCGCCGTGCGATCGGGCGGCCGTGGACCGCGGTCGCCACTTCGAGGATGACCTCTCTGGTCAGCTCACGCGGCGGGTCGAGAGCCCGGCCAGCATCCGCTCCATCGCCATCTTCCCGAGCACCTCGGTGCCCGAGAACAGCTCATAGGACGGCACGGCCAGCTCACCGGCACCTTCGACAGCGCGCACCCGCGGGCGGGTCACCGGCACTTGTCGCCCGCCCAGGGTGACCGAGCCGGCCTCACGCCCGTGGCGTACCGCCGAGCGGGCCGGGTCGTGCCTGCCGCGCGGCCCGCAGACCGCGGTCACGTCGGCCTCCATCAGCGACTGCATGACCTGCAGGCCAGCACCGACAGCCAGGGCGAGCAGCCCCTCCCGCATGTCGGCAGTGATCTCGTTCGTTATCACGCTCACCGCCGCCGGCACGGCCAGCTCCAGCGCGTCGTTCGTCTTCGCATCCTTGATCTGGTACTTCTTGGTCACGGCGGTCCCCTTCTTGAGGTGGTGTCTTGGTCGACGCCCAACACCTACCGCAAGGTCAGTGTCAGGCGGGGGACCGCCACCTCAAGTTCCACGACATCCGGGACAACCTCCAGGTACGCGCCGCCCTGGGACTGCTCGCAGGCCGCCTCGTAGGCGACGACCGCAGCCACGTCTCGAGGCGGCGCGGGGAGAGCCAGTCGACCTTGTCCTGGGTGGGGAACCGGGTGAGGAACGCCAAGCCGATCGCGGAGTCGATCTCAGAGAACAACCCGATGGCCCCGGGTAGCACGTTGGCCAGGTGGGCCCGTAGCTGGTTGGCCATCGCTACCCGAGCGACCACCAGGTCCTGACGCGCCCGCACCGTCATCCGCAGGCTGACCGTGGCCGGGGTGTCCGGGGTCAGCGGGGTGTGCCGGTCGGTGCGCAGTGTGTCCGCAAGGACGTAGGCGTCGAAGTGGTCGTCCTTGTTGCCAGCCGACCCGTACCGGCGGCGCAGGTTGCGGATCTGGTTCGGGGCGATCACATAGATGGTGAACGGCGCGGCTATCAACGCCTCGACCAACGGCCCGTCGCCGCGTTCGATACCAACCTCGGTCACGCCGGCGCGCGACAGCATGGCGACCAGCTGACCGATCCCGGCTTTCGTGTGTGCCACCGTCCGCCGCTGCCGTTGGATCCCGTGCTCATCGACGACCGCGACAGCGTGCTCACTGCTGGCCCAGTCGATCCCGGCGGTGACCGCTGGACTGACGGGCACATCGTGTTGGACAGTCATGGTGTTCCTTCCTTGCTGGTGACGCAGCAGGTAGGCACCCGGTGGTCTTAGGACGCGGAGCCGGTCGCTCACTGATCGGCGCTCAACCAGGTTGGCGCGCAGCCCTGTCGCCAGTCATCCACGTCCTGGGACCGCCGGACCAGCAGTTCTCATGCAGGACCTCCCGCGCCATCCGACGCGAACGGTCTGCGGACATTCGGCTGTGATCCGACGGAACCAGGTGCACCAGCAGGGACTTCCAGCTGGCAGAACAACTCTCCAACAGGAACCCCACCGACAGGGCCACTCTCACCAGTGAGCGGACGTATGGGGCGGAGCGGACGCATGCACAGTCCGCGTCTATCGCGGCGGTGTGACGCACTTCGACGCGCACCGGTGAACGGCGTCGACGGCCAATTACACCGAGCTCCGGGCATGACGCGTTGGTGTTTCCGTATCCGGCACGGGGGTGAACGCCGATGTAGGCCGCGCGCTCAGCGAGCTAGCGGTTGATCATCTGTTGCATGGCCTCGGGGTAGCGCTCGCCCACGATCTTGACCTGGGTCGAGGCCTCATCCAGTTCGGCGAGATCCTCGGCGGTCACCGCGCCGATGTTCTCCTCG
>JAABUU010008417.1_pt1 | contig 10268 bp, 11 predicted proteins | sample 5559301 | NCBI WGS metagenome assembly JAABUU01 (sample SAMN10711884, study PRJNA513360) | rock metagenome | isolation source: Antarctica rocks | place: Antarctica: Victoria Land, Richard Nunatak white | reverse complement strand
GAGCTGGGCGGTGGACAGACCTGTGGTGGCGGAGTGGGCGGCCAGCGCGTGGCGTTGGCTGTCGGCGAGAGGGACGACAACGCGAGGGGATTTGCCTTTGCCGGGTTCCAAACGGTGCGCACTCATGGGGATGCACGATCGCGGAAAGCGGCGGGCGAGGCGCGGATGGTCGCGTCTCACCCGTAACTCCGGATGCTCCACGGCACGCTGGACCAGTACGGGTCGCCGATGATCTTGTCGAGTCGGACGAACCCGCCGGTGTGCGGGGCGTCGATCATCCACCCATTGCCGGCGTAGATCCCGATGTGGTCGAAGTTGCCGCCACCGCTCAGGGCGAACGCCACGACGTCGCCGGGCTCGAGGTCGGCGAGGCTGACCGCCTGGCCGAGCGTCGCCTGGATCTCGCTGGAGTGCGGCAGGACGATGGCGCCGTGGCTGGCGGCCTCCACGGCGACCATCACGAGCCCGGAGCAGTCGTAGGCCTGAGGTCCGGCCCCGCCCCACAGATACGGTTTGCCGAGCTCCGCGGCCGCTGCGGCGACGACGGCCAGGCCGAAGGCGGACGGCCCGCTCGAGGAGGTGAGGACCGCATGAGGCGTGGCGCCCGTCGAGTTGTTGCCGCTGATTGAGTTGCCCCCGGACGTGTCGATGATCCCCGGCCCGCCGGTCTGGCTGATCGTGTTGGCGGTGACCACGACGCTGTTCGACGGGATCCCAGGCTCGTGCCCGGAGAAGAGGACCACGTCGTCCCAGTTGCCGGTGAACGTATTCTGCTCGACGACGATCTGCTGAGGGCCGGGCATCGTCCCCGGGTTGAACGTGCTGCACGGGGCGCGGGTGTTGTTGCCGGAAGCGGAGACGCGCACGCCGCTCCCCCAGGCCCTCGAGCCGGCGCTGGCGTCGGCCCACCCGTTGTTGGTGATCGTGTTCCCCTCGATCCACGCCGGGGCGCACGACAGTTCGTAGAAGATCCCAACCCGGTTGTTGGTGACGGTGTTGCCCTCGATCGTGGTCGACACGTTGAATACGTCGAACCAGATGGCCGTGTCGTTGTTGTCGTGGACGTAGTTGCCGACGACGCGGGTGTTGGCGTCGACCGCAAACTCGCCGATCGCGGCGACGTCGGCCTCGATGTCGACGTTGAACTGGTCGGTACGGGTGACCTCGTTGTAACTGACGGTGTCGTTGGACCCACCGGCCACCAACGTCCCCGAGTAGCCGACGTGGGTGATCAGATTGTGGCTGATCGTCGAGTTGGACACTCCGGCGAGGTATGCGGCGGGATAGGAGCCTGGCTGGGAGCCGTTGCCGAACCCAATGGCTCCGCTACTCGACGGCCCGATGACGTTGTCCGACACGGTGACACGATCCCCATGCTGGATCTGGATGGCGTAGCAGGCCCCCGAGGTCCCGCACCCGCCGTCCGAGTAGCCCATCACGGCGAAGCCGTCGATCGTCACGTTAGAGGCACTGTCGGCGTAGAAGGCGTGGCCCTGGCCGTCCCCCTGGAGGGTTGCGTGGCCGCCGCCAAAGAAGCCGTCTCCGTTGGCGGGGCGGAAGGAGGCGCCGGCGTAGGTGCCCGCCCCGAAGCAGTAGTTGATGCCCGGCCGGATCGGGGGCACATTGCTTGGCGTGACCTGCACGGCGCCGTCGGGGCACGGGAGCGGTGTACCAAGTCCAGCCGGCCCGCTATCACCGCCTGCTGAGGCGAGCACGATGGTGAACGACGCCTCGAGGGCGTCGATCCTCTGCACGTACTGACTCGTTTGGCCGTTGTTGGGGATGCACCCGCAGGCGAGCACTGGCGCTGAGCCAGCGTTGTACGCAGCGAGGGCCAGGTCGACGACGCTGATACCGGATTGCTGGGCGAGAGAGGACATCTGGCCGGCTAGAGCGCACATGAACTTGCCCTCGGCGGCGATTGAGGCGCCGGGGTCGAGCGGTGACCCTGCCCCCCACGTGGCCCACGTCCCAGGCTCGAACTGGGCCAGCCCCTCCGCTCCGGTCGGTGACACCGCATTGGGGTTCCAGCCGGACTCGGCCTCGATCTGAGCGGCGACCAGCGGGGCGGTAATCTGCGGGCAAACCGACCCGGCCGCCTCGATGAACGGGATCCACTGCTGCGCGGCGGCAGGTAGCGCCGCGGCGTCAAGGGTGCCCGTCTGCCCCGAAGGGTTCGAGGCGGACTGCTGTTGTGCTTGCTCGGCGGTGATCAACGCCACTCCCCCGACCAGGGCGAGGAACGCGAGGAGGATGGCGACACCGCCGGCCACCAGGGACCGGGTGGCGCTCACTGCAGCGCCCAGGCGTGTCTAGTTTTCGGTGTCGCCCTTCGCGAGCCATTCGAGGAGCGCCGCCCTCGAGAATCGGAAGTTGCGCCCTGCTCGCCGCATGGGGATCTCGCCTGCTTCGACCAGGCGCCGGAGCGTGCGGGCGTCCACACGGAGTAGGGCCGCTGCCTCTGACGTCGTGAGCACCTCGCCGCTCGTATCGATCCACACCTTCTTTTTGGCGCCCTTCTTGCTTGGTTCGGGCGGCGCCATACGTACCAGATTGCCCCGCCACGCGTAGTCCTGACCGGCATGTGCCGCAGGTTACCATCCACTGTGCCTAGCATGACCACTCGACGCATCAGACCGTACATGTACTGTGACGTCTCTACCACAGTACCGCCACGAAGGGACGCTGAACGTGTATCGCAAGACTCAACACGTCCACATCGAACACCAGCCTCGAGAGCATCCGGTCGACTGTCGTGTGTGCTTCCGGGCCGAGACCTGGAACCTCTCGGCGATCTGCGAGGCATGCGAGGCGGACGCCGATATCTACGCTCTCGACCTGAACGAGTGGGTGGTTACACCTAGTCACCACGCCGAACTGGCATGACGGGCCTCCTATGGCTGAGCGCCCACGGAGGCGCCGGGACCACGACCCTCCGCCGCTGCGTCGGGTTCGGCACCGAGCTCTCGAGCGTGAGGGCCGCCGACCCGGGGTCGGTGGTCGTGGTAGTCGCCAGGACCGACGCCCGAGGTCTGAAACGAGCGCAGCAAATCGCTGCACTCCACGCCGACATCACCTCCGACCGGCTTCTCGCCGGCCTCGTCTTGGTCGCCGACGCCCCCGCCCGCCTCCCGAAACCGCTCGAGGACCTCGCCCGGCTTGTCAGCGGGGCGTACACGGACACGTGGCTGATCCCCTGGCAGGAAGACGTCCGCCTCGGGTCGCCGCCCGACCTCGCCCACGCCCCCAAAGTCATCCGGGCCATGCGCGACCAGCTCCTGTTCGTGCTCGCCGAGCGCGCCAAGCCGCCGAAAGCGCTCAGCGCCCCCGCCCCAGATCTGCGACCCGTCGCCGCAGTTAGCAACACACCCCACCACTTGAATGGAGCCACACCATGACCCTCGCCGCTTCACTGGTCGCTGTTATCAACCCGGGCGCCGGGCAGCCGCCCCCCGGTGTCGCAGGGAAGTTGACCACGATTCTGCAGTGGGCGTCGTGGTCGGTGCTGTCCCTCGCCGTGCTCGGCATCATCATCGTCGGGGGCACCATGATTCTCAATCACCGCTCCGGCAGGGGCGGAGAGCACGGCGCCGGGCTGGGCTTCGTACTCGGAGGCACGGTGCTCGTCGCCGCCGCGTCGGGGATCGTGGGAGCTATCTCGTGACAGACGTCGCCGACCATCCCCCACTGCACCTGGTCCGGCCCGGGAAACGGCCCCGTCAGCCCGAGGCGATGTATCAACGGCTCTTCGCTGTGATCATCGTCCTGCTCCTCGCCGCGGTCGGTTGGCTGATCGTGGCCGGCACTCCGAGCGGGCATCACGTCAGCGCGCCCGTCGTGTCGTCCCCGCCCCGCCCGGTAGTTGTCCGGCCGTCGGCCCGGTCTGGCGTGACGGCGGCATGCCACCTCCCCGCGGGCAGTCAGGTCGTACCGACGCCGGCGCCGGTCGGGGTGACGTGGGATCTGTTCAACACGGTCGCGCTCCCCTATTCGGCGACGGCCGGCCCGGAGTTCGTGTCGCCCGATGGGCAAGTCGCTCGCTGCTACGCACACTCCCCTACCGGGTCGCTGATCGCCGATGTGCAGATTTCGGCGAGGCACCTGATCTCATACGACTGGCGGGCCGTCAACGCCGCCCAGGTCGTGCCCGGTTCAGGTGTGAAAGTGTTCGACGCCGACCGGGCGCTCGTGACCGGCAATCTCTCAGAGCCGGGACGGTATTGCGAATCGGCCGCCTACAGCTTCCTGTCCTACAGCTCGGTCGCCGCCTCGATCGAGGTGGTTGTGCGGTGCGGCGCCAACCTCGAGGCGATGGTCACCAACGTGGCATGGTCGCCGACCGATTCGGATTGGCGGCTCGTTCTCCTCCCTGACGGGAGCGAAGCACGCACCGCGACGATCGTCGACAATCTGACCGGATTCGTACCGTTCGGGGGCGTGTGATGGGCCTGCCGATCCCGTCACCGTGTGACCTTCCGCCGCTGGGGCCTTTCTGCGGCGCGGCTGGCAGCATCACTAGTTCGGTTGGGAACAGCGTGCTGACCGACATTGCGAAGACGTTCGTTGGTGGGGAGGTCGAGATCCTCAAGCTGCTGGCGACGTCGTTCACCCGGGTGAGCCCGCCCGATGTGTCTTCGGCTGGGAGCACCGTCGTCTGGTTGCAAGGCTCCCTGCAGTCCCTCACCGTTTTCGCCGCCGTGCTCGGTGTGATCGTCGCCGCCGGGCGGATGGTCTGGTCAAGGAAGGCGCAGCCGGCATCGGAGGCGTTCTCCGGACTCCTCCGACTGATCTTGGTATCCGGAGCGGGGACGGCACTGGTGACGCTGATGACTGCCGCGTCGGACAGTTTCGGGTCGTGGATCCTGTCGCGATCGACAAAGGACCCGTCCGCGTCGCTGTCGGCGTTGTCGACGTTGACAACCGGGGCGTTCTCCAGTCCCGCCCTCGTCCTGGTCCTCGCCGCGCTGGCGATCTTCGGTGCGTTCGTCCAGCTGGCTCTCATCTTCGTGCAGGGCGCCCTGGTCGTCCTGCTGGTCGGCGTCTGGCCGCTGAGTGCCGCCGCCTCGATCATCGGCAGCCCTGTCTGGTTCCGGAAGGTGACCGCCTGGCTGGTTGCTGTGGTCCTCTACCGCTTCGCAGCGGCCATCGTCTTCGCCACCTCATTCAAGATGATGACGTCGTCGTCGTCGTCTGGAACCGGTGCGATCGACGGTGTCGTCCTGCTCGTCCTCGCCGCCGTCTGCCTGCCCGTGGTGATGCGCCTCGTGGTCCCCGCTGTGGCCGCTGTGGGCGCTGTAGGGGCCGCGGAGGTTGCTGGCGCGGCCGCCGGCGTTGCGATGGGCGCCGTGATGGTCGCCGGGACCGCCGGGGCGGGTGCTGCAGCTGGCGCCTCGTTCGGCGCGGCGAAACAGTCGGCGGCGATGATCCCGAAGTCGGGTGGTGGCGCGCCCGACGGTGCTGCGAACGCCGGACCGGCCCCGTCGACACCGAGCAAACCGTCCTCGTCGGGGCGTGGCATCGCCGCCGCCCAGGGCGTCACGAAAGGCATTCACACGACCGTGGAGAAGCTCGCCGACGGCGCCGCCGCAGGAGGAGAACAGTGATGACCGACGCAACCGTGGAGCGCACCTACGGCGGGTGGCGCCGGCCGGCCTCACCCGGGTTGTGGACGTTGGGGACCGTCGGCACCGCCGTCATGTTCGGCGGCATGATCGTGACGATCGCCGTCCTCATGTTCGCCGGTCTGATCGTCGCGATCCCGTTCGCCTTCGCCACGGTGCTCACGACCGCCCCGATGGCGTGGCACACAGAGGACGGTCGCAACGTCGTGCAGCTGCTCACGGCCCGCACCGCGTGGGGTCGAGGGAGGTTGGCCGGCGCCAACCTTTACCGCTCCGGTCCCCTCGCCCGCCACGGCTACGGAACCTGCGCCCTGCCCGGTCTGGCCGCCAGCATCGAGGCGCTCGACGCTCGCGACGCCCGAGGCCGCGAGTTCGGGCTCCTGTCGAACCGATCGGTCGGGCACGCCTCCATCGTCCTCGTCGCGCTTCCCGACAGCTCGTCGCTGGTCGACGCCGACCTGGTCGACCAGCAGGTCGCCCACTGGGCCGGATGGCTCGCCAATCTGGCCTACGAGCCGGACCTGGTGGCCGCCCAGGTGCTCATCGAGGCCGCCCCCGACTCCGGGATACGGCTGCGTCGTGAGGTGCAAGGCCAGCTTGTCCGCACCGCCCCTCCCCTCGCCCGCCAGGTCCTCGGAGAGGTCGTCGACGGGTACCCGGCCGGCTCGGCGGCGATCTCGTCCTACCTGTCTCTCACATGGTCGACGGCGGCCCGCCCCGGCCAGAAGCGTCGGACGGTGGATGAGATGGCGCTGGAGGTCGCCCAGCGTCTCCCCGGCCTGACGGTCGGCCTGGCAGCCACCGGCGCCGGCCCGGTCCGCCCGTTGACCGTCGCTGAGATCGCCGCATCCGTTCGGGTCGCCTTTGACCCTGCGGTGCACGCCGTGGTCGACGAGCTCGGCGGTGCTAAAGCCGGTATCGAATGGTCGGAGTGCGGCCCGGTCGGCGCCGAGGAGCACCGCGGCGACTACCTGCACGACTCGGGCACGTCGGTCACATGGTCGATGGCCGCTCCCCCCCGTGGTGTCGTGTTCTCCTCCGTCCTCGCCCGACTCCTCGCACCCCACCCGGACATTGCCCGCAAGCGGGTGTCGATCACGTTCCGGCCGCACAAGCCGGCCACTGCCGCTCGGGTCGTCGAGAACGACCGGAAGACAGCGATCTTCCGGTCGCAGTCCCGCAAGGTGGGGCGGGCCGCCGACGAGGTGGAGGTGATCGCCGCCAAGCAGGCCGCCGACGACGAGGCCCGTGGCGCCGGCGTCGTCCGATTCGGGCTGCTCGTCACCGCAACAGTCCTGAACCCGGCTGAGCTGCCCGCTGCGGTCGCCGCCGTCGAATCCCTGGCCGGTAGCTCCCGGCTCCGGCTGCGGAGGATGTGGGGCTCCCAGGCGGTCGCGTTCCAGGCGAACCTGCCGCTCGGCATGTCCCTCCCCTCGCACGTGAAGGTGCCCGGCGTGATCCGGGAAGCGCTGTGAACCTCACCTCCCGCGGGTACCGCGGCCGTGGCGGCGGCATGGCCGCATTCGTCGACGCGCCGGGCGAGTTCCGGGGCACAACCAACCAGGTCGCCGGTTTGTGGCCGTGGGTCGCCGGGTCCGGTATCCCATCGGTCGGCGTGCCGTCACCCGGGCGGCGCTTCTGTCCGCACCCACCGTGCTCATCCTCGGACGCCCGGGGTTAGGCAAGAGCAGCCTGATCACAAGGATGTGCGTCGGGCTCGCCGGTTTCGGGGTGACGCCGATCATTTTGGGAGATCTCAAAGGTGAGCACGTCGCCCTCGTCGAAGCCCTCAACGGCAACGTGGTGAGGCTCGGCCGGGGCAAAGGATCGCTCAACGTCCTCGACCAGGGCGTGTCGATGGCCGCCGCGGCACGACTCACCGGCCAAGCCCGCCAGCATCTCCTCGCCGACAGTCTCGGCCGCCGGCTCAACATGCTCGGCGCCCTCGTCGAGCTCAACCGCCGAAGCGCCGTGACCGACCTCGAGGAGGCCGTCCTCGTCGCCGCCCTCCGTTTGTTGGATGAGCGGCACAAGCCGGGTGACGCGGTGATCGCCGATCTGATCGCTGTCCTCGAGGAGGGCCCCGACCCGGTGCGGCGGGTGACCCTGTCACGTGACCGTGATGACCGCTACCGGGAAGCGGTCGACCCGATCGAGGCCAGCCTCCTCGCCCTCACCGACGGGGCGTTGGGCGACGTGTTCGCCCGGAAAACGACCGTGCCGATCGACCTGACCCGACCGCTGTGCGTCGAGTTGGCGTCGATTGGCGAGTCGGACACGAAGCTCGCCGCCGCTGCCCTTCTCGCCACGTGGACGGCCGGCTTCGCCAGCGTCGACGCCCGCCACGCCCTCGCCGACGCCGGCCTCGAGGAGCCGGCGAACTTCTTCTGCGTCCTCGACGAACTCTGGCGCGTCCTCCAGGCGTCGGAACACATGGCATCCCGGGTGCGGGCCCTGACACGCCTCAACCGCCAGTCCGGGACCTCCCTGGCAATGGTCACCCACTCACTCGCCGACCTGTCCGGGGGGCTCGCAGAACGGGCCGGTTACGTCGTGGCGTTCGGTGTCCCATCCTCCGAGCTCGACGCCTTAGAGACGATCGTGGGCCTCTCCCAGAAGGAGCGGGCCCTGCTGGTCGGGTGGGCGTCACCCCCGACGTTCAATGTGGAGCTCGGCCGTGAGTCCGACCCTCCCGGCAGAGGGAAAGCGCTGATCAAGATCGCCCAACGCCCAGGCGTCGCCGTCGACATCCAACTGACTCGGGCCGAGAAGGACTTGCACAACACGAACCGCCGCTGGGAGATGACATGAGCACCCATAGGCCGTCTTCTGCCGGCTCGAGCGATGGCCTGATGCTGGTTCTCATCTTCCTGCTCGCCGGTACCGCTGGGGCGGTGTGGGGGGCGGTACGACTGGCGACGATCGGACAGCATCCCGCACCGCCCGGTAACCCGTTCACCCTTGCCTCTGAGCTCGTCAAGGGGAGGTATCCGTGGCCCCCGTCAGCGACGGTCTGGCTGATCGGTGAGTGCGTCGTCCTGGTGGTCCTCGCCGCCCTGGTCTTCCTCGCTGTCAGCCGTGGACAAGGTAGGCGGCACCACGTGGACGTGACAGCCCGGCACTTGATCCCCGATTCTGGTCTGCGAAAGTACACCGATCCGAAGGCTTCGCCACCCCACTTGCGTCACCTCGGACCCGGTCCGAAGGTCGGAAGGATCGTCAGATGACCCGAACTCGTGGGACCTGGGTCCATCTTCCGTGGGAAGGTTCGTTCGTTGCCGTCGCCGGGCCCAGGACCGGCAAGACGACGTCCTTGGTTATACCGGCGATCATCGACGCGCCGGGAGCCGTGTACGCCACTTCGAACAAACGCGATGTGGTCGACGCGACGAGGGGGATACGTAAGGACTGCTGGGTTTTCGATCCGCAGCAGATCGCCGGTACCGAACCGACATGGTGGTGGGATCCCCTAGATGTCGCGCATGACGTGACCGGTGCCCGGATGCTCGCCGGCCTGTTTGCCGAGGCCGGGAGAGAACGGGGGTCCGCCACTGACAGCTATTTCGAGCCGGCCGCTCAGAACCATCTCGCCATGCTCCTCTTGGCTGCTGCCGGAGCTGCAGTGCCTCTTTCACGGGTGTTCACGTGGCTGAACGAGCCGCGTGACGACCAGGCCGTCTTTCTCCTCCAGGCCGAGGGCCACGCCCTTGCCGCTCAGAGCGTCCGGGGCGTCCTCAGCCTTCCCGACAAGCAGCGAGCGGGCGTCATGGGAACCGCAGCCAAGATGGTTGCGTTTATCGCTGATCCCCGCCTCGCCGCATGGGTCGTCGATCCTGGGGACGGCAGGCCCCGACTCGACGTGGAGAGGGTCCTCGCCTCCGGCTCCACGCTGTATTCGCTGTCTAGGGAGGGGCCGGGAAGTGCGGGTGCCCTGACCGCGGCGCTCACTTCGGCCTTGTTGGGCGCGGCCGAGCGCACTGCGGCCCGCTCGCCCGGCGGGCGGCTCCCGGTGCCGCTTCTTGCCGTGCTCGACGAGGTGGCGAACGTCTGCCGGTGGCAGGAACTACCCGACTTGTACTCGCACTACGGGAGCCGCGGGATCGTCTTGATGAGCTTCCTGCAAAGCTGGTCGCAGGGCGTCGAGTGTTGGGGACATGACGGGATGCGGAAGCTCTGGGGGGCCGCGACGGTTCGTGTGTACGGCGGTGGCGTCTCGGACCGAGACTTCCTCGAAGACGTGTCCCAGCTCTGCGGTGAGTTCGACGCCCCGACGAGCTCCTCGAGCTACCGGAGCGGTCAGCGGACCACGACCGCCGGGGACCGGAAACAGCGAGTCTTCGACGTCGCCACCCTCGCCGCGCTTCCCGCCGGCAGAGCCGTCGTGATGTTGTCCGGTGCCCGCCCGGTCCTCGTCGCCACGGAATCCTGCCACGACGGGCCGCACGCTCAGGCCGTCCGCCAGTCGATCGCCACCCTCGGCAAGCCCGGTACATCTGTCTGGGTCGGAGACGGCGCGAAGTGACCGACGTTGAGGAGTACGACGACTCAACGCCGGACGCCATGTACGACTCTGTGGAGTCGTTCGTCACCGACCACCTGGCACTGCTGATCCAGCGGCATCTCGAGGGTGCCGTGACGTGGTGCCCG
>JAABUU010008416.1_pt1 | contig 10268 bp, 11 predicted proteins | sample 5559301 | NCBI WGS metagenome assembly JAABUU01 (sample SAMN10711884, study PRJNA513360) | rock metagenome | isolation source: Antarctica rocks | place: Antarctica: Victoria Land, Richard Nunatak white | reverse complement strand
TCTGACCTTGGTTTTGGGCAACCAGATGGCTTTCTGGCCTGATGGGTCTGGGATGTTGAGCACTGTGCCTAGGCCTATCAATATCTTGTTGAGAGCTTTTGACTGCAAACTGGCTCTGGCTCTGCTGCTTTCTGCTGCAGCCCTGCAAGCATCCAAGTCACTCAATAAATGCCCCTTAGCGCCTGCTTCACTCATGCCTATTGCAGATGCCAAGCTGATACTACTCACTGGCTTGTTTTTACCTGTCATCTATCAAGAACCCCAAGCACAGCCCCCTAAGCCCAAGGGGTCTATAAATCTCCTGCTTGACTGTAGAGTAGATCCATGGAATCACACTGATCCCAAAGGCTGCCATGCGCCAGACCAGGTATCTGTTCTTCCATGCCCATGTACTGCCACATGTCCGGGTGCAACTGCCAGTAGCCTGACTTGTCATTCGAGGTGCACATCAAGTCCCTGCGCTGTATGATGTCCACCAGGTCCCGAACCCCTTCATACTTGACTGGGAAGTATTCATGAATACATTGATGTACATGGGGTTGATGCATAGCCTGTTTTTCTTGCCTTCCACTACCTTGAGGCTATTGACAACCTTGGGAGGCTCAGCAAAAGGCCATTCCACAATGACTCCCTTTGTTTCAGCCTTGGCTCACTCTGCGTCCACAAAAGCTTCATGGCTCTGAGCTGACTTTTGGTTGGGGAATTGCTTCCTGGAGGGTGTTAACCCCCCTCAGTATGCAAGCACCTGCTCTGCTCCTACTGCCTTAGCTAGCATGTGCTTAACCACCTCCAGCTTCTTTCTGTAGTCTGGGGCTGAGTCATGAGACCGGTGGTTGAGTCCCACAAAGGGCAGAACATGCCCTTCTGACCCAGCTGAGCACCTTTGCGGCGTTGGCTGATCTGTTGCCTGTTAATCTGACGTAATCCTGTAAGGAGAGCAAGCAGGAGTGATCATGCCTGCCTGAAACTGCTCTGGATCAGGGGCATATGATAGCAAGCGAGCTGTCCAAGCCTCATGATCATCTGACTCTTGGTACTCTGCCATGGCATCATACCCAAGATCTTGCAGCTTGCTGATGTCTGCTAAGCCGTGCCTCATCAGCTCTATCATCTGCTTGATCTATGCCTGTTCTTGGTGATGATGCTGGCTGGTAGCTGAAAGAAAGCACTGTTGTCTACCTCTGAGAACTGGTTTGCAGGTCTGAGCTGACTGCTGGCAGACTGCACAGACGGATCAGTGTCCTCCCAATTCAGCGTGTCTGTGAAAGTCCCTGATCAGCATTTTGGAGCTGATGTCATGCAAGTCCTCTTCTGAGGATGGTCTTTCTGGTGCTCTGCCAAATGCACTCCTGACAGGAAATTTCTCTGCCATGGCCTTGGACCAGCAATCACATCAAATGTTGCTTGCCGTGATTCCTCTGTCTTCACTAATGCATGCATCGAGCTGCATTCTGTGCGCTCACTCTTAATGTTTTCCAGATGTGCAAAGATCGTGCATGCATGAGCCATGCCATACTGTTGACATGCATGCGTCTCTGTTACATTGCTAAGATCCTGTCTGGGCCACATTGTGAATTCATTGCATCATGTACCAAGCTCCATTCAGATTTGGACACATCTAACAAGGTTAGCCTGTTGCACCGATGACACACACTGCTGAAGTCTCACCACAGAATTCACGTCATTCAAAATTCATATTCTCGATTGCACTAAGTTTGATAGGCTTAGACTTGAGTCTATGCCATTTCTGTGAAATCCAGTGACTCCATTCAATGAAATAAACATGTCACTCTGTCCCATGCTAGCTGCTACTGCCGGCTACCTACATAAACAGAAGCCTGACACTGCTCAACCCAAGCTTTCCAGCAAGGTGTGAACTACTCACTTAGGCTGCTGTGGCGCTTTGGGCACCTGCAGGTGCATGTTGAGGTGCTGAGATGTGCTGACACCTGCAATCTGGTTTTCTGCAATTGCCATATTTAATGCAGTTCTTACAAATTGCAATTGGCCATGCTTGTTGCTGCTGCAGCTGACTATGATACCCAGGGTTCTGCTGCAGCTGGGAATCTGGCCATGCTGCTTGCTGCTTTCACCATGCTGTATTGACGGTAAGCTGGCTGATAGCTGCCCATGGGGGGACCTGCGCTGTATGGCAAAGCTCGTGCCATGGGTGGGTAAGCCAAAGGCTGGTATGCTGGTGGTGCACCCAGAAAAGGCATGCGCTTGTAATAATCATCAACTTTGTCAGCAACCTGCTGGACCTCAAATGTCAAAAGTCATTTTGCTGTCTGCAGCTGGGTTGTCAACCCTGACCTGTTTTGTCACCTTTGCTGTCATAATGCTGCGCGCAGACATCACGAAGTAGACTCCAGGATCTTAGCATAACCAATGCCAGTATGTATCAGCAAATAAGTCTTGCAACACCTCATACTCTGCGCTGACATGCGACTCATTGGAATCACATGTGTCACCTGACCAAGGTTGCAGGATGATCTTGCTTCCCTGACTCAGGATGACATTTTCATATTTTTTGCATCCTACTAGGCTTGTATGCAGCCACAGCCAGATCTGCTTGACAACCGTCAGCAGTCATACTCATTGCATTAGCAACTCTCTATGTTGATCAGCCATAGCATTCCACACCATTGCTGCCTGTATCAACTATGGGTCAACCTTGTCCCTATGCTGCTGTCTCCTGCCAAACCCAATCTGCAGCCTGACAATGAGCTGTTCTGCAGGCCACAAAGTGAATAGAATCAGAACAGTCAGCTTGGCAACAGTTGTTCAAGATGAAATATTCAGCAGCAGACAGTCCAGTGATTGACTGCTGACTTTGTATGCTCTTTGTACCCTCTGCTGAGTTGTATACAAGTGCTTCCATAATGCCAGGTGCTTGAACTGCACCACTGCTACCACCTGCTTGTGCGTACTACAGATGCTCTTGCAAATGATTCTCACAGCCATTGTCTTACTTGCAGGGCAATAGCAGTTGCTGCGCCAAGACGCTTTGGCTGTGCTGGGCAGCCACGTTGTCGGGGGCGTGTGCATGCTTGTACAGGGCGTGACTCCGCAACGTCGCCCTTACGATCAACCTGGACACCTACAATATTGCCTGTAACTTCCTGCCTTGGCGGTTGCCCGGCTGATTGCCACCCACTGCCTGCCCATATGCAGCTTATCAGGTCTTTCCAGCCGGTGCTGCCCGGTGGCTGACCCGTGGCTGGCTGATTGCTGATTAGCCGGCTAGTTGCTGGCCGATTGCAAAGATACCAGCTGAGTTCGGCTGGTGACCCATTGGCTAGCCAGCACCCGCCGGCCTGCCCGCTAGCCAGCTAGCCAGCCAATGGCCAGTTTTGTCGCCTTTCACCCGGCTGTGCCCTGATGAAAGCTGGCGTGAAGCCGATTGTGTTGCTGCCTGTTAGCCGGCCGGAGGTCACGCAGTTGCACTTTAGGGCCTAAAGTCTTTAGCTGACCCGGATTTTGCCGGAAATACGACCGTATACCTGCGTGTCCAGCGAGCAAATACATTCAGTTCTTATCTGGTAAACAAGGTCCGGAACAATTTACTGTGGCTCTTTCCTATGTCTACGAATGTCTCCTTACACAGATTCTGTATAAGGAGACATTCTGAATTGCAGAAGCAGGCTCCAGTCTTGCTGCTGGACTACGGCTTTCACTGCATCAAACGCTATACAAGAGCACAAGCATGTGACTTGAACACACTGACAGCTACAGTGGATGAGCTGCCTGCAAAGGAGCGCAGAATCTCCTTCTTCCTTTGCCTTCTTGCAGCAGGATTAATTGCCTATAATCTTGAAGTGTCGACTTCTGTATGACTGATGGGGTCATGCATACCCCAAGATATGCATGACAGTAAAAACATACCAATTCCAGGGCTGACCAAGATAGCGGGACCTCATGTGCCAGTCCAATTTTTCATGCAATTGATCACCGCTGTTCAGCCTGATGGCCCCAAGCACCCATCCTGAAAATCGCTCAGCTGAGTTGCTGAGGCTGGGAAAGCGTGTAGCAACAGTCTTTCACCAGGCACCAGCGGACACATCCAGACGAAGTGCACAGCATTACTCAGCTGGAAGATGGCATGTCAGATGGACGGTTTAGTGCTGCTGGTTCCAGTTCAATGCTGCTGAAGCTGCTCAAGCCACATCTGCACTGTTGCTTCTGAGCAGATGGCCACCGCCCTTGCCAAGTTGGCAGGACAGCAAGACACCAACTGAAGGGCCCACCCTAATGGGCGGCCCATTGCTCACAGCATGTAAATGACAGTGCTAGCGTAGCTTATTGCAGCGCTGTGTTTCTTTGCAGTGGTGTAACCTAGGTCACTTCATAGCTAGCTGCAGCACTGCTGTTTCATAACAGCAGTGTAGCTTACTGCAGCTGCGTAAAGCACTGCAGTGCATCCCAGCCCTATAGTGCATTGCAGCCTGTACTCTGTTGGGGCTGCCGCAGCATAGCTTACTGCAGCAATGTTATTGTGTGCAGTGTATAGTGGCACTGCTGAAATGTGCCTCTTGCTGCACATCAGCTTATTGCATTGCTGTGGCTTGTTTTAGCAGCATAGGTCGTTGCTCCACATGAGTGCATTGGTGAAGCTGTGCACTTGAAGAGCTCCTCTGTAGCTGGACTGCTGGTTTGTGACTACATGGCCATGATGTAGCATTATTGCTGCTACATAGTTTTACTGAGTGGCATCTGTTGCTCCCAGCTGCTTTACTCGTGGCCTGACAGTCGTAGATGCAGTGTGCTTTCTATACGCTTTTTGATGTTTATATCTCGGTGACAGATAGCTGCCTAATGCAACTAGAAAGGCTCTACTAGTTCCTGCATGCTGTGGATACTTCTGAAGGAGTGCTGTGCTGGCAGAGGCTTGTTGCCAGGTCTGACTGTGAGAGCAACTTGCCAGCCAGCAGTAACAGCAGCTTCGGCTTCCAGTATGCTGTCTGTTGCAAATATTATCTGGGATGGCTTGTCTACACCCAATGACAGTGCAATGTTGTCATAGCTGCTGGAATCCACCTGTAGCAGCATTGTCATGTAAGCCTTTGTGCCAATGCTGTCTTCAGCTATGCTCCCATGCTGCATCTTCAAGCTGAACCTAGTGTCGCGATCCTCGTCAAAAAACCTTTTGCATCGTGACAAATTACACGTGCAGTCCAATCTTCGCCAATCAACATTGCTTGACAGAGAGTCATTGGGAAACAGATACACACACATGCAAACCAGCAAGCGTGTATTGAACAAAGAGTAATGGCCAACCTTAGCGCCTGAGGAAGTGTCAAAAAAGCCAGACAGCAGACCACGCAGGTCTCCCATGCTGGTATAGCCAAACAGGTTTTTCTGGGCTTGTCTGGAGCCACTGCTGTAGATGTAGGTCTTGAGGCCTTGGCTGACCCAGGCAGCCATGGCAGGTTGTACATCATGAAACAAGTCTGCAGTCAGCTCTCCGCTGGCGAAACCTTCCTGCCATATGTGACCCTGCAACGCGTGGCCCAGCTGCTTTGTGGGTGCAGGTAGGATACACACACAATGCTTTGGCTACAGGAGCCATGATGCACTACATCATGCATGATCCTGCAGGCCCGTCAACTACTTTGAGTAAGTCTGTTCTTGACTGCAGCAGGTGTGTCTGCTGCATTGAGACCAGGACTGTCAAAGCATTGCCACAGCGTTTGTGATGAACAGAATCTCACAAGTATCTCATTCTGTTGAACAGGCAGCGGACTTGTCCAGCCATTGTATGCCACAAACAGCATGTGCCTGTATTGATGAGTCAATGTCAGAGTTCCTCCTCATACCAATGAGCTCTACCTGCAAAGTCTTGAGGATAGTGAGCTTCTTGTCTTGCTGCATCAACTCCCCAACAAACTTCACAATGCCTGAAATGGCTGTGGCCGTATCAGATGACGCAACATCCTTTGCGCCAACTAGTGTACTGTCTAGCTTTGCCTGCACATGCACATGGCTTTCAAGTGCCGCCTGTAACAAGGATGAACAGAACTCAGGAACCAGCCATTTCCGCGTATGTCAATCTTGCCCACAGCATGCTGAGAGCAAAGCATACAGCACTGCATGCGCAATTGGCATGTGCTGCAAGCAATTGCTGTGAATGTGAAATGCACTGCAAGAATCTGGCAGAAGCAAACCTCTGCCCGTAGCTGTTGAACCTCGCTGCGCATTTCAGCAGTGTCCCAGTTCTTCTCCAGGTAGGACTGCAGCTTCTTCTTGGCATATGGGAACATGATGTCATACACAAAGGAGATAGGTGCCACAGTTCCCTCAATGTCTAAGACCACCACCTGCGGGGCATCTTGGGCCTGGCCCTTGTGCCTCTTAGAAGGTCGCTCAGCATCTGCAGTGATGGGATAGCTGTGGAGATCGTTTGCTGTGACACACGCTTTCCAGAGCTCTTGTTGTCAGAAAACAGTTGACCACAGCATGCTGGTGTCATGCTGTCCTGAACATGAAGGCAAGGGAGATCATAATTCTGACTTTGGACACCATTTCAACAGTGTTTGACAGGCCATGTAGTAGCAAAGACAACATGCAGCAGGTCTTAAACAGTGGACCTGCTGCATGTTGTCAAAGTCAAAAGCACTAGGCTTGCACACACACAACTCACTCACCTGTATGTCCGTTCTGAGCATGCCCATTGTGCGACGCACCCTTGACTGCTGCACCATTGGCAAAAGCAGCAGGGGCGCTAGCAGAAGGCTTGGATGCATCAATGCCTAGGCTCCTTAGCTTGATTGCTGACTCAAAGAGGTAGTCATAGCATTCAGCCTGTGTTTTGGCTTGGATCCAAGTATTGCCCCAGACGTACACACCATGTCGTCGCACCAGGACAGCTTGAGATTTGGGGTAACTCTTGATGGCTTGCCTCAAGCGATCTGTCAGCTCGCACTCTCTTGCTGTGTTTTCAATGATTGGTACAGTGCAGTTGTCATAGTAGCCATGGCCTGCAATTCCCTGCAAGAGTTGACAAAGGAAGTCATGGCATGCTTACTTTGCTTATAAGGCCACACTTCAATCAAGCAACAAGCAAATGCCAATATACATGAATCATGACAACCTGCAGCCAAGTTGCAGCTTGCCTTAGCCTTGCTTGTCATAGTACACCAAGAGCATGGACAAGCAAGTGTCACCCTACCTTGATCATTTCTAGGTTCGTGACAGTGAATTCTGTAGCAGAGGGATCAAGCAAAGTGGCCATGACTGCGTTTAGTGAATGACTGTGCATGACTGCGCCTGCACCTCTGAGCTCATATGCCTGCAGACACAACAGGTTCGGATACCTTCTTCTGGAGTGGCAGACAATGCGCTGTGCTGCTTAGGGGACATTACTGCCGTGACGGGTGCGTACCGCCATGAACAATGGAGAGCACTCGCTCAGCTTTGGGGGTTTGTAAGGAGCCGGCCTGGCTATGGGGTCGATCAGAACGTTTCCTTCTGTGTCGAGCACAAACATATCGGCAGGGATCATGCGTTCTTTCTGGACCCCAGACGGTGCCATAACAATCAAATTATCGGCCTTAATGGACATGCCGCCTCCTGTGCCCCCTACCCAGCCTTGCTGGTAAAACGTGTGACACAATTCGCATATCAGCTGCTTCGCTTCGTCGGTTGCAGCCATTTGCTCGTCGGTGAGCTGCATTCTTGCTTTGTTGCTACCGCTGCTGCTGCACTAACTCGATGTCGTCACAGCGCTGTGCGAGCGAGCGATGCTTTCGTAAGCCAGTGCGGAATCCTGACTGCAGTTGTTCGTCCCCATCAGTAATATCTTTCGTAGACTCGCAACTGCAAATGCAGCTCACAGAAAAGCAAAGTTGGCGCAAAACACAAAGTGGTGTGACGGCCGTACAAGTCGTGTGTCCGCGGGCATAAGTTATGGTTCCTGCCTGATCTGCGTTCAACACGTTGTGAGCTTTGCCCGACTCGTTCATGTCCGTAAGCCATACATTACCCTCTGGTTGCTGTATAACGCCATAGTAGATGTCAGACATCAAGTCCTTGCACAAAACAGCGAGAACGTTGATCCTGAATCTCCGAGACGGCCTAGAGCAACTTGAACGTTCTGAAAACGTAAGTGAATTTGTTGCATACTCAGATGGGGTCAATGGCCAGTAAGGCAGTACCCGTCATGCATAATCGGCTTTGCACTGAACAGGCACCCCACTATGGCGTGGCTACTGGTCTGTCGCGCCAGTTGCAACAGAAGTTGTTTGACCTGCAAAAGATCAGCTCTCAGATGGAAAGCATATGGCGAATGCAAGTGGTCAAAGAAAGCACAGCTAAGAGGGACATTTGGAAGAGGTGAGCATTGTTTGGCTCTGCGCCAACCTGGTCAGGTGTTGACAACACGCCCTTGCAGAAAGGTGGAACAAGTTTCAGAGGAGACAGACGCACTGCGTGTGGCACTTGACAAGCACACAGGCCGTCAAAACAGGTGCGTGGCAGCTCATCAAGGCATTCACCTGCTTGGTGTTTGTAGTCCAAACAAAGGCAACTCTCAAGCGCATGAGGACAAGGATGAGGCACATGAACAACGAGCCGTCTGCATCATGCAGGAAACAAGTGGAGGAACAGCAGAGACAAGAGCTATTGCACAGATCCAGTGGGGCCATAGATTATGCAGCACAAAGAGATGCTGATTCACAAGGCATGAGCTATGTCAACAACTCCAAACGTACTCTAGAGGAGGCATTTCAGACTGGCACAGCTGTCTTACAAAACATGAGTGGTCAGCGTGAGCGTCTGAAGGTGTGCCGTAATGCAGCTTGCTGAGCGAGTCTTGTTGATTTTAAGGGCATTTTAAGCATCTCACACTGGACTGTGCTATAGGCTGCCAAAACAAAAGCCCTGGACGTCATCAATAGTCTTGGCCTGTCAGACTCCCTGCTTCGTGTCATTGAGCGACGGCAGAAAATGGACAAATGGATCACTTATGGAGGCATGGTAAGGTCCGCAGCTGGTTCCCCACTTGTGGTTGGTGCTTGCTGGTGCCAGGCATGTTGTGTCTGCAGGTGGTGGTGATAGTGTTTCTGATCCTCCTCTGGCGGTGGTTGAAGTGATGACACACATGCAGCAGGCACAGGAGCGCAGATCACATCCAAGGAAGCAAAGCAACCTGTCCTCTCGCGTTCACAACGTTAAGCACAAGCAATATGTCTGTCAATGGTAGCCCTTTGCAATGTTCAACATCGTGTCAGAAGTTGCAAGACCACTGTACTGCTATAGCGATGTCACAAAGCTGATGTGGATGACATATGTGCATGTATGCTCTCACTCTCGCAAGTGTCAGTCTGACCTCATTGCTAAGCACAATGTCTTGACCTGGATTCAAGGTGCCACACTGTGGCCAACACAAGTCGGCAGCATAGTTATCAGTCTGGACCATACCATATTTTGGATACCTTTGTCAGGCTTGTTGGTGAAACCCACGGGATCATGCTTGCACAACAAGTGGTGTGCAGGGGAGTACATCAGCACATTGACTACAGCGTAGATGTGGAGCTAAGTGGAGCATCAACGAGTTGTGAGCACTGGTTCATTTTGTTGTGAGCCAGGTTGCATACCTAAAATTGTGTGATAGTGTTGAAAGTGTAAGCACAGTGCATCTCAATAGATAGCACGGGTATAAATTTTATGTCAGGCAAATGCATCAGCCAATGATCGAAATTAAAGTTGTTGCAGTGAACCTCAGCTCGATAGGTTGCTTTCCATACACATCACATGAGATAATCAGGAATTTGCCTCTTTTTCTGCCACATGCATAGTCTGGTGTGAGAAACACACGAGATTAAATTGTGTTGTAGGCAAGTTGAATATGGCATAGCGGGATCACAATGAGTAGTAGTTTCCACTTGTAGAGGCAGACAAACGGGAGTTCATTGGCTAAGCAATCCTGCAGGATTGTTGACTATGTGTGGGTGGATGCATGTATGTATTTTTGAAGCATCTCTTGCGAGTGAACTTATAGACCAAAAACAAACTCTGATACTTTAGACCACCCACTTTTTGGTGGAACCGGGAGCAATACATCCTGCAAGAATATCTCACACGTTAGGCACACCTCAACAGAGCAAGCTTTGCAGCTTGCAGCCTTGGAAGACTTTTATGGCCTAAATCCACTAGCAACAAACTCACTTTGCTAGAAAGCTCCTGTTCTTTGAGAGAAGATGGAGGTACACTCATGCTAAGATCTTCAGAGGTGCTGTCAAAAAGGGGTCTGAACTGGCTTGCGAGTGGTT
>JAABUU010008412.1_pt1 | contig 10269 bp, 8 predicted proteins | sample 5559301 | NCBI WGS metagenome assembly JAABUU01 (sample SAMN10711884, study PRJNA513360) | rock metagenome | isolation source: Antarctica rocks | place: Antarctica: Victoria Land, Richard Nunatak white | reverse complement strand
AGGCGATTCAGGATGCGCTGCAGCTTTGTTCTCGGCTGCTGTTCTGATGCCTCTAGCTTGGCCTCTACCTCTTCTACCTCATCCTGAACAGTGTTACAGGACACACTTTGTTCGCAGACAGCTGGAAGGTCATAGGCTGACCACTTGGGTTGACACAGATCTGTCCTCTGTTGTCTGTGCAACGCTGTGCATGTGTGATGTCAGCCTGGCATGACTGCCAGGTGAGTTCCTGGCTCGCAAGACGCATGCCCGACAAGATGCAGCGATTGATTATGCTTGAGGATATGTTGTGCCATACAGCTCATGAGCATGATCCAATAGATGCAACAACAGCACCGAGCACATGTGATGTAAAATGACATGGTGAATCTTGTGCAGAAGGGAAAATCAAGTGCATCTGACTTGTTTAGTGCTGATTGCTCTTGCAATATTGGTTTTGCAGATCACTTTCTGCAGCTCTAACATGATGCTTGATGTATCGCTATGATGTCATCAGCTCGTAGCCTTTGTTCCCACAGCCTAGTTTCAAACCATACGTCACAGGTTTCACGCATCAGCAATTGCATTGTACTCTTGATCAACACACAATAGACCTGCAAAGATTGGTCATGAGTGCAGCAAAACATACTTGATTGGAGGCTTGTGGTTTAGACCGCCAGGCAATCCACAGCAACCGCATCCCAAAGAAGGTATAAAGCGCAGTTGCAGCATGCTGCGTGGCTTGCCTAGATATCAAGTTTGGAAGTACATACCCTAGAGCTGTTGAAATGACCTGCATGCACAAGGGATGCGCTTTTCAGGCCTCCAAAAGACTCTCTGCAAGCAAGCGTGTAACCTGCATGATGCATGCAGGTCAAGGCACATCAGCCGTGTGTGAGGCAAAGCCATGCTTAGCGTGACTTCGCTGTGGAGAAGATGGCATCTTGAGCCAAAGCTGACTTGAACATTTTGTAAAGACATTAGACTGCGTGCTGCAGATAAAAACCCAAACAAGCAGAAAGCATTCTAGCTCACCGTCATGGACACCAGCGCAGTCATTGCTCCAACATATACTACAAGGCGTGGATGCCGCATTGCCATGATTGCAGCAATGATGAATGTTTCATCTCCTAGCTCTGTGACAAGTATCTGCAAACCAGCTGCTGTCATGAGACAAAGATCTTGTGATGCTTCTGACTGGCAAAGCAGGTTTTGACGTGGCTCAGTGAGGTCGTTACCATGAGTAAACTCTTGAGAAAGGCTTGTAGCAGGTCAACATTCTTCTGCATGACCTCGCCGATGCCTTCATTGTCGTTGACAACACCAGCAGTCTGTGAAAGGCATGGTTGAACGACTTGCAGGTCCATAACTTTCGACAAAGAGTAGAGCCAAATTTGTAGTTGGTTGTGATGTCAAGGTGCGGGGCTACGTGCGGGTGGAAATATTGAAATAACCTGCACCATCTGCTTACCTCTTTGTTTCCAGCTGCAAGCTCATCACCGTTGACAGGTCTGGCACCGTGAACGGAACAGCATAGGTAAAGTAGCAGTGCAGAGACATAGACCCAGCCTTGCAGCTGGGTCTTCATTACGGAGGAAACCCTTTGCTCACACCCCGTTGCCTTTCACGTCTAGTGTCGTTCCAAGACTGTGAAAGCTTGCTGTATCGCGCCTGATATGCGCACGGAACCGCGCCTTGATCTCAGGATCAACAATCGGCGGCGGCCTTAGACCGTGCACGACTTGACGCAAGGTCAGTGAGCAGTCGTATCACCTTGTTCAGCTGGATTTCGGACGTTGGTGGACTTCCGGAAAAGGCAGTTGCAATGCAGAAGAGCCAAAGCAGGGCGATTTAGACAGGGCACAAGGACGGAATCGAGGATAATGTTAGTCATCGCACTGCATGTCATGGGGGCTGCCCATGTTCCGAGCTCCAGTGTGTTCGCCGGCACCATACGGGCATATGCAATGTGACCTTTTGAACACGGCTGTATGGTGGCGAGATAGCGGCGTCAAGTTGCCTGCACGCGTGCAAAACGTCCAGTCAGCTCCTGGTGTGATCAAGCAAAAGAACTGTTCCGTGTTACCGTATGTTCTTGGGTAGGTGCTCAGCTTGTAGCTGCTCAATTCAGCTATAGAAGCTGACGCAAGCGCTGCTTTCAGGCTTGTTGATGGACAGCAAGTACACGTAGTTGTGAAGGTAGTCGACCTATGCAGCAACAGCTACCGAGACCAAGAGCACCGGGACAGAAGTCGACAATCGTATGAGATTGAGACAAGCTTCCTTCACAAGTACGCAGACAAGTTGCAACAGGTCTGCCGCAGTCGTCAAAGTCTGTTCTTTTACCAGGGCACTGCACGTTGGCCTCTAAGTCTGATGCACGCAGGTGCAAGCAAAAGTGCCTGATCTGCTGCATGAACAGTGGCAACCAAACGGCGATGGTGTGGTCATTGTCATGGAGGATCTGCGTGCCGGAGCCGGTCTGCAAGCTGCCTCAACACGCCTTACAAGCCAAGCATTAGGCCTTGACTCTGCTCAGGTAATGCCAAAGTGACATTCTGCTCACCCCTTGCCACTGATGCAAAAACCCTCCTGTGAGCAGGCGCTACAGCCACATTGGATGCAGAGCGTTTCCTGCTGCATTGTATCACAGTGCATTGGAAAACAGAGTTTGACGCTTGCAGGCGGTATTAGCTTTGAAATGGCTGAGTAGGATGCATGCGGCCTGCTGGGGCTGCTCGCCAACAGGCATCTGGCCTCAGGTTAGGGTCAATTTCAGTGACATAACAGGCATGAGGACTACACATCTGTGACCTGCATTGTGCTGCAATGAGCAGAGACCATGCAATACCGCACTGCAGTCTGTTGCACATAGCAGCCTGGTGCTTGTTCACTGTAAGGTTACTGCTGTGTTGACATGCACAGTGGAGTGGATCTAGCTACATTAAAGCCAAATCCCTATCTCAGTCAGCTGAGTACCTTTTGCATAACAGATTCAAGGTCTACTTTGAGCTCTTGATTTGAGCAAATGTGGTACAGAGCTGACGTTGTAGCATGCCATGCTTCCTGCAGCTTTGTTGCAGCCCTACATTTGATGCAGTGTGCATCCCTGACTTGTGCAGGGGTCCTATTGGTCCCTGGAAAAGCGGCAGAATGACTTAGCTGGCATGCCAACTCAGTGGGCCAAAACCTGTTCAGCCTTTGACATAGACTTCCCTGAGACTTTTGCAAAGGCGTCAGTGCAGGTGATACAATGCACACCCTGCCTTCACCCTGCCTTGTGAGAGTTGCCTTGTCAGCCACATGGCTGACTTGTCTCTAGCTGTTCATGCAGCAGACCATCACAACACCTCATGGCAAGTATGCTGTCCACAAAGCCCAACATAAGCTCACCATGAATTTGCTGGTGCCAAAATAGCAACATGCTTGGCAGCCATGTCTGACTGGACTACTAGTACGCAGTGAGGTGATTGTGACATGAAACACTGACAACACTGCACACCTGCTGTGACAAAACAATTGTTTTCACAAGATGCAACATGCAGGCTCTTGCTGAGCGTCTAATGGCATTGGCCACAGCAATTCATCGGGAGCTGAGTTTGGCCAGTGCCGACAGCTCAACGGCACAGTGGCATACAATCATACATGACGATTTCAAAACAGCCAATCTCTTCTTTTCGCCAACTGCAGGTCTGAAACCATCATTGAGATTTGAGCAGTCTGTTACTGGCCTGCTGTTGCTGTGTGATGCAGATGGTGTGCTACGTTCTACAAACGCAATTGCTTGAATGTTCAGCTGAATCATGTTGGCTGCACTGCCGCTTTGCTAGATGCTCATATGCTTTTCACTATGCATGTTTGTCAGACAGCTATTACCCACTTGGGGGTTTCCCCATGATGTACGCACTCACTGCACCACCGCCTTGTCGGTGCAGCATTATAAAAACATCAATCTAAACATGATGTCTGCTTGGCCATGTAGCAGCTGAAAGCACAATTCCTTTTTCATGCAGAAGCAGCATCTGTGTCAGCACCTCAGGATGGCGGGCATGACATCAAAGCAGCTGTTGTGAGCGCCTGCGACTTCCAGTGGTGTGGTGGGGGCTTGGGGGTGACTGATGTCATGTATCTGCTCTGGACCTCTGTGCAGCCACAGGTTGTGTTTGATCAAGAAGAGGAACTCCTACGGTGAGAGCATTCGTTGTAGGTGCTGCACAACAGTCAGGGTTATCTGCTGTGCAATTGGGGCACTCTGCTTTTTGTGCAGTTGCAGAGACTGTGCTTGTAGAAGTTGAGCATCAAGCACTGCAATGTGCATGTCATTTTTGCCGCTGGTGTAGTACTTTTGGCCGTCATCATGTGCATGCACAATGTTGTATCTTCATAAAAGCCCGGCATACATAATAAAGCCAAGTAGTCACAACCAAGCACGCCTGCACGCAATCAGTGCATTCTTGTGTCCTGCATTGAGGCAGTTCCATGCCCCTGCTGGCAAACCTTGATTGTCTTGGGAGACTGTCCACAGCAATGATGGCATGTGCAGGTGTTACTACAATAGCTTAATGCATCATCTACAAGAACAGCATCATATTGATGGCAGCATTTACAGCTTTCAACAGCTTGGCCACCACTATCAAATGGCATACTTGGATTATATCAGATTTCTGATTGGAGCCATGTGGGGCGCAGTCACTCCCAGCACTTGTAATGCACTAGCTGAAGACATTAACCAAGGCATGCACAAGAGGTCTGCTAAGCAACTGGTTTGCATGGTTGAGAAGGCAGACATAGTGCTTAGCCAGCTAGAGGAGCACATGCATAACCAGAGTGATACAATGCTTAGCTTGAGCAGTATGCATAAGTTGTCTTTTATGTGCTGATCAGGGTTTTAAAGATACTGGTAGCTACTGGCTTGCACTCAGGCACAGCTTGCTTGTAGCTTTGCAACAGAAAAGCACACAATCATCTGTTAGTATTGGCCATCATCTGTGATGCAGTTTGTCACTGAGATTTGGCCGATCCTACTCAACTCTGTTTCCACGTTTTGGTTAAGGGCGCTGCCAAGCTCGCCATGCAGCACACGGACCAGGTTGTTCAGTCAGCACCACCTCCATTCCTGGAGTTTCTGGCTGCTGATGTCATGTTTCAGGTCATGTTCTGCTGCATGGTACTCAAACATGGCTGGACGAGCAGCTACTGATCGTGTCTTGTGGCATTGGTAAGTAGCCTGAGTCTGATGGGGCCTTTGACATTTTTGATATCTACCACTTTGCCCTTTTGTGTGACCTCTATTTGTCCAGCATCTGCCATTGCCTTGGCCACTGCACGAGTTGTATGCATCAAAGGGCGCCAGTCATTGGGCTGAAGCTGTCTGGGAGCCTCACTGGGTCAGCAGCTTGAGCCTGGCTTTCGCTTGCGTAGCAGCTCCAGGATTATTTCTTTCAGAGCCTGCTTGGCAGCAGCTGGTGCAGCGCTGTAGACTTGCAAAGAGTCTAGTGTGATGCTGAGAGGTGCAACTGATACGTGACAGACAGTCAAGTTTCTATACCTGTTGTGTTTCTTCAGTGGAAAGAGACTCCCTTTCTGCTATACTTTCTGTTGTCTCTTCAGCTTGCTTTCGGGCCTTCTTCACGTTTCCCCTGCTACCCGCTTCTGACCGGCTCTCGTGCTCGACCGATGAACTGTTGCCGGGCAGCTTTCTTTTGCGGGGAGCCATGCAGCCGTTGCTCTGATCAGTGAACAGGTCTGCTGATGGACAGGTGCTGCAGCTGTGATTGCGACAATAAAGCAAGACTGCCTTACATATGAAAGACAGTCATGCATGGAGCGTGCAAATGAGTGAACTGCAGCTTCATCATTGATCCGAGTCAAAGCCCAGGGATTTCCGGACAGACCCCAAGTCACAATTCTTCGTAGCCACGCATGGTGGAGAGCATCGGCTTCTGAAGTAGCAGCTATACTCGATACTCCCTGAGGTGCTGCAGCATTGTTTCGAATTTAGATGTGCATGCGTACGTTCCTTGACATGATTCCTGGCCTTCTACGGTAACAGCTTGTGGATCACTTAAGCACCGCAAGCTTTCGCTCATGTCGTGGTTCACCCCAAAGCATTTTGAGGATGCGCAGAGGATTTTGCGAGGTTTAGCTCTTGTGGCTGCCAAGACCGCCGCTGACAGGTAACGCGCGACCACACCTCACTTTCAATCCTCACACCACACGGCATCTGTCCGCCATGAGCCAATCAGATGAGTCCCTGACTGACCGCAGTGAGGTGCTGAAGCATGCAACGCGGGGCGACGTACGAAGGGCAGCAAAAGCAGCTGCGGACATGGCTAGATACCAGGCTCAGCCTGTGGCAGACGCAGTAGGTCAGGCAACCAGAGATAGTGCACAATCTGCCAGCTCCATTTCCGATGTTTTGCAAGGTATGCTGCTGCTGGTGCTCAACCTATGCACGCATTGCTGCTTTGCAGGCATAAAAAACTGTAAAATATGTTTCATTCCTGACCTTAAACTACATTGCAGGCGGTGCACAGAATGCTGAAGCACTGTTCCGTCAAACACAGTCAGGGGCTCAGCAAGCAGGCAGCCAAGCATATCAGCAAGCAAACAATGCTTTGTCTCAAGATACAGCTTCCAGCAGTCCTGACAGTGTTCTGGCAGCACCATTGCAAGCAGTTCAGCAGCCGTTCAAGGTTGTAAAGGGCAGAATGCTGACCTTTGTCTCAGCTGGTGGCAAAGCCACACTCAGTAGCACTGCTCAGACAGGCTCTGAGTCAATATCAGGTGACACTTCGATACAGTCCTGCTGTCCGTCCCTTCTGGCCTGAACACATGTTGCAAGCACAGCAATAGCAAGATGATATGCTCAAGCATGTCAGCACCATACACAGCGCTGGATTACTGTATGCAGATGCTGGTCCTGACGATGTAATAGCTCTTGTTTGACTGCTAATGTGGAGATGTGCAGGGCACAGCAAACGGTCTCGGTCTGCATCCTTTGTTGGCATACCAGAACCAGTATATGCCGAGTCATCATACGCTTCCCCCTCCACTACAGCAGCATCTCCTAACTCCCTGCAAGAGGTGCAGCAGCAGCTGCAAGAGGCAGCTCAAGCACTGGGCAGCATAGTCAACGCAGTACCGCGCGGCCCTCAAGCGGTATACCAGGCCACAGAATCAGCTGCACAGTCATCGCAGCAGTCAGTGCAGAAGGCAATGCAGCAGATTCTGCAGTTGCAACAACAGCTGCAGCAGCAGGCGGCTGCTGCTGGAGCACCTGATCTGATGCAACAGGCTGAGCAGCTCAGGGCAGGGCTCAGTCCTGCTGGCACTGCACCGGCAGGGTTTGGCAGGGCATCACCTGCAGCTGCTCCTGCAGCTGCTGCACCACCTGCGGCAGCACCAGCAGCTGCATCTGCTTCAGTATCAGGGTCCCAGTCAACAGAAGCACAGGCGCCTGCAGGGGCCAAAGAGCATCTTGAGTCTGCTACAGCATCTCAGTCACTGCATCCTGATGAACCTGCACAGCCCCAGTCAATGGCACCCCTGCAAGCAGCTCCTGCTGATGACCTCCAGAACCCCACTTCAGTAGCAGAAGATGAGGTGGACACCATTATTGCTAAGACAAACCCAGCTGACAGGTAGACTTCATGAATGTCTATGGATCCTTTGACCTGAAATGGGTGTGTGCATGCTTGTGATGGATGCCTGCTTATCCAAACCTTGCATGCAAGATGCCGTACCTGCCAACTTTTGGGCAGCACTGCTTGAGGTCATGAATCACTGTCTGCCCTGCAGCAAACATGACTATCTTGCGTAGAAACATGCTTCAAGGGTGCACAGCAGTGTTGCAAGTTTTCAGACTCATCAATTGTCATGCCAGCAGCTCATGACCTCCTCCATCTTACTGTCCATTGGCATGGCATTGCCCAATGTATTGAGGGCAACATGGTTTGATGTTCCTAAGGAGTCCAGCTGAACCCAGCAGTGCAGCCAGGAGTGAAGCTGACGCCACCTCAACAGCTGAACCATCGCCCTTAGCCTTCACTGCTGACCCCACTTCACCCCCCAGCTCAGACTCCACCCCTACAGCTGCTGCCCCAGCTTACCCCACTGATTCTGGATCTACCTTGAGCAAGACCGCGCAAGCCGCTGCTGCGCCGCTTCCACCACCTGCTACTGCACCACAGAGTGCGCATGCCGAGTACCGCAGGCTGATGCAACAGAGGCATAGAGACAGGCTGAATCTGCACAAAGACCAGGTCAGCTTTGCGTTGCCTTGTTCTGAGGAACCCCAGAGACAGCTAGACGGAGCTGCACACAGTGTCTGTGATAGGTGATAAGGCAGCACAACCCAAAGGCAGTTTTGACTGTTGTACATCAGCATTTATGCTGACACAAGTGCACATATGCACAGATCAGTGAGCAAAAGGAGGAAGTGAGGAAGAAGTTGAGAGAGCGGCGCGTGCCCTCCAGTGCCTTTGGCAGAGCTGCCGGGTTTGCTGGCATGGGCGCCAGCCTAGTCTTTGGCAGCATGCGAGACTCGGTCAGTCCTCTCTCTTGCTGCTTCTGCTTTTGACTGTGACTTCACGCATGTGCTCCTTGTCCTGGAGAAAAGTCAGGCAGTACCAGATTCTGCCCCAGACCTGCTGCCTTCACGCATGTGAGCGCTCCATCAGCAATCCCTTGATCACTGGCCGCAGCGAGCTGTAGCATGGCCCCATCACAGGCATAAAGTAATGAAACTTTGTAGCCTCACTGAACAACGGAATTCATCACTGCCATGCCTGGCTGTCAATGTTGCCAACTACGTGTGTCAGCAACCTGGAGCAAATCACTTGTCTGGTCCCATGGCATCTCAATGCAGGTTTCAACAATCATTTTTTGGATACACCCATAGATCACACAGTATGTACATTTGGCACAAGCCTGCAATCACTGACAAGCAGGCAGTGCAGTCAAAATTGCACATGCAGCGCATGCGTTGGCAGATGACGCAGGCTCTACGTAATCTCAGCCTGTCACTCAGCAGGCATTGTGATCACACAGCTGATGATGTGCAGGTCAGCAACTACTTTGCCCCAACAGATAAGGCCAAGCAGGAGGGCTACAATGCATACCTGACAGACAAGAATGCAGAGCGGCTTGCGACAGCGCTGTGCCGCATGCGCGGGGCAGCCCTCAAGCTGGGCCAGATGTTGTCCATTCAGGATGAGGGCGTGCTACCTCCACAGGTCAGGCACTGCGATTTCTGTGAAGCCTCTGCATGGTTGTGTCCTTGCAAGTGGTCCAGGTGTGGTGACAGGCTTCGTGTTGTAATGCCCCTGAGACAGCAGCAAAGCAGGGGCCAGTAGCCATGCAAGTATGCGCTCTTTGTGACTGACCAATACGTGCCTCAGAAGCTGTACATACTATCTTTGATTTTGACAAGCTGAGCTTTTGGTACCTGCCATCAGTGCTCTTCTTCTGCTGATGGATGATGCAAAGCACTGCGGGATCAACTTCTCTGATCAAATACACGTCTATCAAATTTGGCAATCCCTGGCAAGCTATGGCTGTCTTGCTTGCATTTGAGACCAAGTGGTGTAGCACATGTAAGCACAGGGGCACTTGTGATGCTTGTAATGCTCATCGACATGTCATCCTCATTTGCACGTCATGACTGCCTCAAGCTCTGTCAATGCACCTCACAGAATTCTCACACGTGGCAGCGGCAGCAAGTTCAATGCCTTGGGGTCAGCACAACCTGGGGGTCAACACAACCTGGGGGTCAGCACAAAGCGTTTGATTTTGTTCAACTCAATATCAAGTGTGCATTTTGAAATCGCTGGGTACCCGCGTCATGTGCGCGTTGCATGCTTCCCAGCATTTCTGTTCACAGCCTGTTGTGAAGCCTACTGTGCGAGTGCAGTTCCAGCAGGCCCTCGAGCGTGTGAGGGCAGGGGCGGATGTGATGCCCCACGGGCAGTTGCACAAGGTGATCGAGGCAGAGCTGGGAGTGAACTGGCGCAACAGGATGGCCACCTTTGAAGATGAGCCACTTGCAGCTGCTTCCATTGGCCAGGTCAGCCCCTTGTAATATCACGTAACCTGTGAGACGTTCAAAGCAAGCTTTTCTGCAGAGGCAAGACTCGCGCTACCTAGCATGCACCCTTGATAAAAAAGCACTGCCTTCAGCCTTATGTACAAGCTGCACAGGCGCTGTTGTTGAAACAGCACTCAAGTCAGGGTGCCTTGCGTGTCTGTGCAGCATTCTTTTTCTGTCTTGTGTACTGTTGACATCTCTGA
>JAABUU010008410.1_pt1 | contig 10271 bp, 14 predicted proteins | sample 5559301 | NCBI WGS metagenome assembly JAABUU01 (sample SAMN10711884, study PRJNA513360) | rock metagenome | isolation source: Antarctica rocks | place: Antarctica: Victoria Land, Richard Nunatak white | reverse complement strand
CCGATACACAGCACGCTGCACAGAAGCTAAGGCCAGATATGCTAGCGAGCTTGGACGTTTCCGATGACAACTGGTACTGCCAGTCAGGCTTTGCTCTATGCCACTGATGTAAAGGCCACCCGGTGCATTGAGTTGCCTAGGTGCTGCTCCTCAATCTTACAGGCTGCTGCCTGATCAGTCCCTGCACAGTGCAGGTAGCTCACTGACCTGTCTGGTTGTAGGCTGGTGGCATTACCATACACATCATCCACATCAGCAGTGGCACCCGGCTCCAATGGCTTTCACTTAGCTGATGCTGTAATTGGCAGGTAAGAGCAGCGTTTAGACAGTCTTTAAGCACCGCCGGCAGTAGTATCATAGACACAGTTCTGTCTTATGGCACCTTCTCCTGTGCATAGGGCACTCAGTCCTGAGAACAATGGGAATGCTGCTGACGTATCAGGGAGGCAAATGGAACGCTCGCCCAGCAAAGCACTGACCGATGCATATGCACAACCAAGCAAAATCCCCAAATTTAACCAACCGGGCACATCCACTGGCAGTTTGCATCGGCAAGCATCAAGAGGTATTCAGTGCTGCCCGTCACAATTCAAGCTGGATTTGTGCTGCAAACCAGCCTGTGCCTACATGATGCAGTTTTCCACAGCATCTATGCCATCAGAATTGTTGCATGATGATGATTTCTTAGCTTCTGCACCGCATGGCAAGCATGAAGTATTCACGCATGACCTGCTCTGTGTTACTGTATGCAATAAAAACAGCACCATTTCTGTAAGCTCACTAGCAACACAATGCTGCACTAAAAGGTGTTGAGGTCTTGGACTGACTGCATCTTGTAATTTCAAGGATCAGCAGCAAAGCCAGTCAGACAGGACCTACATGTGTCCAACATCTCAAAGAAGGCTTGTTCCAGTGGGCCACTCACATGCTGATGCTCTGCAGGAACTGCAGTCTCAACGCAAACTCACCCTGTCACAAGGGCCAGATCTGGTGCACTAAGGAATAGCAAGCTGGCGGCGCCCTCACCCACCAAACTCAAGGGGGTCAAACCCCCAATTGCATCCCCACCCAAGAGCATTTCTGACAGCGGAGAAGGTAGAGCTTGCATGCATGCATTGCTTGGCGTCTACTTCCTACCACAACTGCTTGAGTGGTGATGTTGCCATGCATGTGCTGCTGCAGCTGTTACACCGTACACGGCCAACGTGGCACAAGCAGCTGTCCCTTGCTTTCAGTTTCAGACTATATGCACCAACCAGTCCTTGCAGTCAACATGCTAATAGTGACGGCTGACAGCACAGGACAGCTTTATGTCTCTGCAGCACACAGGGACATAAAGCGACACCAGTCATCACTCCTTCATCTGTTCATCTGCATGTATGCCAGTGATTCTGCACTGCCTGCCTGATTCCCAGACACGCATATGCTGTATCACATGCCACTGCTAATGACTTGCTGTCGCTGCAGATAGGCAGCCAGTCTGGCGGGCAGTCACAAAGCCACCAGCCCCCAAATACACACAGCAGACAGACATTGCCTTAGGTGGGCCCTTTGAGCGCTCCAGCAGCCAGCAGCTCCCCAGAGCCAACTCCACACAGCGAGCCGACTCCAACAGGCCCCGCTCCAGACCCACGTCCAGACCCACCTCAGCCAGCAGGGCCTCAACCAAGCCACAAGCCCCTGCCGTGCAGGGAGACATTCAGCTCACACAGGAACCAACCATGTTGCCTTTCCAGGCCAGGCCTACTGCACAAGAGCCCAGCCCAGGTGGCTCTGGGTTCCAGTCTAGGATTCCTGCAGCGCCAAGGGCAGCCTCCCCTGATGCTGCTGCTGAGCCAATAAGCAGTGACAGGCCGGACGCCAGGTTTGTTTCTGCATTTGCTCAGGCAGGGGATGGGAGTCAGGAAGCGCAGCCAGCTGTCTTGAGTGGAGCCACAATGCAGCAGCAGCCTGCTGCTGAGGAGCTGCAGGCGCATCAGCATGCAGATGCACAGCAGCAGCAGCAGCAGCAGCAGCAACATGTGAAAGGTGTGGAACAGCATGGCATAGAGGCTGATGCTGCTAGAGAGCAGGAGCAGCAGCTACACATGGTATGTCTTTGCATGCTCAGCAGGCAGACTGACTAAATGCTGCAATGGCGTGTGAACAATGTGGACAGATCGTTTTAGTTTGTGAATCATACAAGTGTGCATTGCAAAAAATCATGGAAACAGGCATCGGTCAGAATACCGTGTTTGCATTGCCAGTGCGTTGACTCCCCCGTATTGATGCAGTGTCATATCGTCTGATGTGTCTATGGATGCATGCTGACATGTAAGAATGCACAGACAGCTTATTCACCTTGATGTGGCAGCAAAACAACTAGTTCACTGCATGGCAGGCGTAGTGAGTCAGTGACCTGTATTCGCTTTGTGTGCTTAGGGTCTCAGCAATGAGCTTCATGTGCAAGAGCCGGTGTCGCCGGATCACGTTGATATCGGTATGAAACAACCTGGTGGACCGAGTGATGTACTGGCAGATGCTCAGCATGCACAGGGAGAGTCAAAGCAGAAGAAGATGGCTAAGTGCTGCTGTTGTGTCATCATGTAGCACATGAGCCACAAGGTCCTGGGTCAGCGTTTTGTTTGCAGTGATGTGATGTGAGAGTATAGTTCCATTTGCAGCAGTAGAGTATAGTGCCAGTTGCAGGAGAGCGATGTATGGACAAGTTTTGTCTTTCGTGTTAATAGCGTGTGGACATGTCTATCTGTTCATGGTATTTGGATAGACATCTCAGTTCTGCTGGTTTACCTGCAGATGCAGGTAGTCTCACTGATATCAGTACTGTAGTGTAGCGTCTCCAATCTCTGGCAGCTTGTTTGGATGTCAAGACTGAGTGTGGCCTAAATGACCGTATCAGCCTGATGCCTTTACCATTTTTGTACCAGAATTTGTCAGACATGATCGTACGATGTGTGTCGTACTGTATCAATTCCCTGCAGTCAGTTAGGCAAATATATATACAGACTAGCAGGGCAGAAAGTCAAAGGATATGCTACACCAACTAGAAGACCCTGCACAGGCATAGTAGCAGCAGCTTCACACAGTGACAATTATCACTAGAGGTAGGACAAAGTGTTGCAGTTTGACATTGTTACATGGAGATGATGTTTGACACCCCGTGAGGGATGCAAAAGTCAGCTGCCATTTCTAGGCAACTTGCAATATATCACTTGATCATCTGCAAGCCTAGGTTGGGTTCATGTGCAACGTAAATTCATCAAGCATATACAACAGACCATTCATACATGCACCGTAGCAGGCTACTTCAGCATTTGTGTCTCAAGGAGTCTGGCCTCAAAGCTTTGTGACAAGCATACCAATACCTCAGCATCATGTCAAGTTGCACATTTAGTGCCAGCACAGCAAAATGAAATGCTTTGTACATGTTTCGAATGATGAACAAGCTGAAAACAGTGATAGGGGGGCGCTTGGTTATACTATACAGCAAATCAGAAAAAGCACTTAAGCCACCCCAACTGCCAACACCCAAAAAGCCTTGGTGCAGAACCTACCTAATACTATGACTCAATGTTGGATGGATCAGGTCAGAAAATGGATGTCAGCGAAGATCCAAAACAGCCTGCATGTAATGTTCGTACCCGGCTTGACCTACAAAGCTTGAACTCATCTGGCACCATGACAGGGTTTGTGGGCGGTTTGTTTAACGCTACTCTATCAATTTCGTCCACTCACTTCAGGAGCTTGCAATGTCAGTCATTAAGGGGTATCTATTGAGTGTATGTGGGAACATGACATTAGTAGATGCGGACATTTGTTGAAGAACCATTACACTGTGCCTTGTCCTGCAGGTTGACTTGCATGCTGGGGACCATGCTTGGGGCCATAGTGAGTGGCACACGTGGAAGAATATTATACCCAGCCTGGGTCATCCCAAAATTGCTTGACAAGCCCAACCCCATAGCCGACAAACCCCTGGCAGACCCCAAACCCATTGGACCCAGGCCAGCCATTGAGTGTGCGTAAGTCACCCCAGGAGTCAGAACATGCTGTGCAGTACCCGCAAATGCTATCGTTTGCTGTGTAGCAGCCAGAGAATGAGCCATGGGATTGGCCATAGGGTTTAGGGGGGTGAATGGAACGGCCAGTGTTGTAGGCAGCACATAGCTAGGGCCGCCAGTGGAAATTGCAGATGCAGCCACTGTGACATGCTGGCTGTTGCCTTGCGCATCTTGCACCACTGCTGCCACATACTTGTCAGGGGGCCCTGCTGAGCGCTTGGGGCTGTTCCCACTGACAACAACATAGGTGGTCGCAGGTGACAGACTGCCAGATGTGTAGCCAGTGGGGTACCCGTAAGTGGTGAAGGGGGTGATGCTGCTGTGGATGACCGGGGGGCTAGGGGTCAAATGCTGGGCATGGATGTAGGTGGGGGATGGGTTGTATGACTGCGTCTGAAGGTGTATGCTCGGCTGGGTGCAGACACGAGTCAGATTCTGAAATGACGTGGATGGCTGGATGTGACTGACAGGTGGCTGCGCAGACATCTGATGACTGTTGTCAGACACGACTTCAGAAAAGTCTGAGGCAGTGGACGCTGCAGACAGTAGCATCAGAGTCAGAGAATTGGGAAGACAGGCATGTGTTTGAACATGCTGAGCAAACTTGCACTAGTGTGCTGACAGACTCAATCTAGCGACCGCATCTGCACTACACACTGCTGTCAGATGCACAAGATCAGACTTATGTAATGGGATGCACTGGCATGTATGTGCCCATATGTGCACAGCAACCTACGTGACCGAAAGACTTTTGAGTGCAAACACTGAAGTTGGCAGCACAGTTGCAATGCAGTTTTCAACAAGAATATTGTAAATGCAAAGCAAAGCTGCAAGCCCAAAGTGGCTGACCTTGGCAGTGTTTGCATTCCTGGGAGTGCTCACGCCTGGCAGGGCTGGCCCTGTCTTCGTCAGATGGCTCTGAGACTGTGGACTTGCCAACTGTAGCAGCATTTGCCAGCGTCGTTGTTGATGGCAGAGAGCTGGGGACTGCAGTGGAAGCTGCAGGCTTTGCAGCAGATGGCCAGGCTGTGTTCAGGCTGGTGCTTCTGAGATGAGTATGCTGTAGAGGCTGAGTTGCTGACACAACACCAAAGCAGCAAGGGGTGGAAGCATTGGCCCTCTGTGGAGTTGGCTTGTGCAAGGTAACTACATGCTGATTGGGGAGTGCTCCAACTGTCAAGGCATGCTCTTGCTGTTGCCTGCTGCTGACTTGGGCAAGCTTACTAAGAGGAGTGATGTCGAGATCTGCTGACTGGCACCTAGCTCGCTTTCTAGAGGAGATTGGCTTGATCTCCTCGGGCTGCGCCTGGCTGTCCTGGACCTCGCAGGTTGCGAAAGGTGACAATAGAGTCGGCCTGCTGGTGTTAGTGCGCTGCTGGGCGGTACCAGCATGCGTAGCTGCACTAACATCTCCTACTGACGCCCGCTCCGACGTGTGAACGTGCCTTGGAGGCGAGGCAGACTCAGAAGTCCGCATGCTGCTGTGTGATGGGTACGCTTGCACCTGAACTTGTCGGCCTGCAGCAAACACTGCACTATGAAGCTGCACGATGAAGCTGAATGTCTGGTGTCGGAAGCCCTGAGCAGCTGTGAGTCAGGGTTGCACATCGCAAGATCCTGGCAAGCGCAACTCAAGCCAACAACACTAACGGCAAACACATGAGACAGAGACAGCCAGTGCCGTAACGCTGGTGGAACGTAGTGCACACAACGGAGTCAGTCTGGCACAGCTCGACCTGAGATTGCGAGGGGCTACGTGCGGGAAAGCAATGTCAAGCAAGTGCTGCAAAGCAAACATCTCGCAAAAAGCACACCAAACAAGCGACTTTGACAAGCTCGTGACCGGCGCTATGTCGGAATACATGTGCCAACTGTATAAACGAGACCTCAGTGCCGCAAATCATGTCACAGACTGCTGGGCACAACAAACGCAGACAATGCGAATACTTTGTTCAGACTTGAAGAAATTCCGGCATGGACAGGAAGTCAGATGCCAGCGTGTTCGTAAAACATGCAACCATGCTGGCAATGCACGCAAGTAGTCGTCACCTGCAAAGACCTTTGCTATTCGGTCTTGCTCGGTCTTGCCATCCATATACAGCGCCTACATGTATGGACCAAGAGTGGACATCGAAGTGTTGTTGCACAGGGATATTCAAGCTAGCTGGCACAGCATTGCCAGTGGCCAACGTCAGCGCTCAACGACCTACCTCGCACGCCTGCACGCCACCTTGACCAATGTCGATAACGGCAACGGCAAAACTAGACGCAGGGGCAAGGGGGTTTGCTGACAGGTGCGGGCATGCATGTACAGCGGCAAGGGGCTTACCCTGACAGGTAGACTCTTGCTCTGCAAATTGATTTCCTAGTCAGACATTCTGGACAACCGCCGCTGATTTAAGGTGCGGGCTCTTAGACAAAAGCCTGAAGCCACCGCTGGGCTAGCCACATCACGCCTGGGCAACGCTGATTATGGAGTATGTCCGTCATGCAACAGCGAGGCGAGTCATCTGACCGCCGCTGTCAGACCTAGAGCCTTTCTGTCAAAATTTTGAAAACTGAGCACTGCATGTCGTTATGCTGTTATTACGAGTGTAAAGAACAAGCATGTCGCGTAGCTGGCAGCAGTTTCGCTTCCCGCGCCCAGAAGCTTTACACTTAGTAAGAGCTAGCCTGGTGCTTCATTAAGGGGCCAGAATCTGAGGCCGAATCCATGATTCGCAAGGTCTCAACATGCACAGACGTCTAAGAAGTATCGAATTGGCGGCAACGCTCAACAGCAGCAAAGAGTCGTTTCTTGAGGTCTGTTCATGCAAAAAGGTCAAGTTTCAAACGGAGTTCCCTTAACAGAGCACGAGCATCGACTGATCTACAAGATCTTGGCTAGCTCAAGATGAGGTCTCGAGCCACCGTGGTAGAGGTTGAACTGCATGAAGGTGCATGAACCTTGCGGAAAGTCCATGCTGTTCTGTTGAAAGCCGTGCAGATCGGATCACTGGCTGATCACGTTGTACTCCCTTCTGAGCGTACATGTCTGCTCAATACTGAGATTTTTTACATATCACGGAATCACAGAAGCGTGGTATAGCTGCTCAGGCAGCCCGGGGTTGCTGTGCAGCACATATTCGAACTCCACACGATACTTTCAGCAGCCATGCAGAAATGGGGGAGACTGAATTGATGTCATTCTGCAGAGCCTCGCCTTTGGGGGAAAGCGGGGTAAAGCAGTAGGGAACCAGTAGCGATCTTGTGTAGAGAAAGACATTACTGATGCAATGCAATGCATGTCATTCTTCTTCATGCTTGATGGCAAGTCAATATGAGAGTGCGCCTCTGCACGGTCGTACCTAAAACGCTTACGCAAAATCTTGCCTGACACCCTACTTGACATCTTGCTATCTGCGAAGTTGTCTGCAGCTTCTGACTTTTTACCTGGCTGTGCCACCCAACAGACTTTGCATGCAATAATCTACAGCGGTTTGCGGCCAAACCTGCGGTAATGTGCCAGAGTTTAGCAAGCAAGGGACCGAGTCGGCTGCAATTTCTGCGTCCAGAAGCTCTTGGGACAAGTACGGCAGGTGAGCTCAGGCGTAACAAGTCACCTTGAGTTAGAGAGTATGAGTTGCAATCTGTCCGTGCGATATGCAGGCAGACGTGTGTACGTCACCACCATGCACAAGAAGGAAGTCGATACAAGTCTGAACCCACGTGTTGTGGCTCTCAAGCTTTCAAAGACCATGGCTTTAACTGACTTGGCTAGCAGCATGCGCGAGAGAGGCATGGATGTTGTGGGTCTTGCTGCTGGTGAACCTGACTTTGATACTCCAAGTCAAATCTTGGACGCTGGCATTGAAGCCCTCAGGTGGCTTTCCTTGGCATGCATGTCAACAACTAGCAGCTATGTATTTCACAAACATGTGCAATTTTTGGTCCAGTCATGCCTCGACGTGGTATGCTATTGCCATGTTTCCAATGATGTATCCTCATCGCTGTTGATCTCACACAATAAAGCACGCAATGCAAAGCAGCAAGTCATAACCCCACAAGCTTGGCGGTACATTAATGCCGCGGCATGATCTGCCGATGCATGCAAGAGGTCTTGAAAATTTGCATCCTGCTCTCATTCAGCTGTTGAAGTGACTGCATGCAGGACAGGCAAGACTCACTACACCCCAAATACTGGTACCCATGCACTTCGGCAAGCCATTTGCAACAAGTTGCAACAAGAGAATGGACTTGAATACACACCGTCCCAGGTCGTCGTCAGCAACGGAGCCAAGCAAAGCATCTGGCAAGCAGTCTTGGCTGTATGCTCACAAGATGATGAGGTCAGCTGCAAATATGTTGCAGGCTAGATTTTGTACCACATGCCTGCTGCATGCCAAGCTACGACTAACACATCCTTCTTGCATGCATCATCAGGCAGTAAATCTGTGCGCAACCAATAGCTGCCCATGGATGTTGCTCCAGTTGTCATGCTTGTCAGCATGCATGATATTGGAGCACCAATACATCCCATCATGAGGCAGGAGCGCTGTCTGTCCAGCAGACCTCTAGCAAGTGTTTGTTTATGCGTTGCATATTGGGTTGTACTTGCAGCATTTGTGAAAGCATACATTAGGCAGGTGCAATCTGAAATCTCTGTGCTGATGTGCCATGATGCCAGTTTTGATTTAGGATGATCCGAAACTAAGACGCTGAGACAACTGAATTATATTCTATATAGTCCAGCATTGGACCATGGTCTGCAAATCAATGTATCCATCAAGACATGTTCCCGGATCCAATCAATCAAGAAAAAAAGGTGTTGACCTAATGCTCCAGGCTGCAATGCTGCACCGATCAGCACAATATCAACAACCACTTCATGCCCATTGCATGCAGGTCCTGATTCCTGCCCCCTTCTGGGTAAGCTACCCTGAGATTGCCAAATTGGCAGGAGCCAAGCCTGTCATTGTTGACTGTCCTGCTCAGGATGACTTCCTGCTGACGCCTGCTGCCTTGAAAGCTAGGCTGACCCCTGCTTCGCGCCTACTCATACTGTGCTCCCCTTCAAACCCAACTGGCAGTGTCTACTCCAGGTGTGGAATCTCTGGCATAATTCTGCATGTGTGCAACACATTGCCCTCTGGCCCCTCACTCCCATGCCCCCCCCCCCCCCCCACCTGTTCCCTCCTCTCCCCTTCCCCCCTCCCTTTCTTGTGAGTCCCTGTGACCCTGCCATGCCCTGACACCCAAGGCTTGCTGTATCCTTCTCCAGCGCTCAGTGCATGCACACATGGCCTGTAAGGAGTGAGCATCTGGCCACATGCATGTTTTGCTTTGCAAGGGACACTGCATGCCACTTCTCCAATACTGCATGCGTGCACGCATGAATCTAACACATCAGGCATCAATGACTTCAAGGCACCTGCTGCAGAGCTCAGCTCAGCTAATACACTTTCCTCAGCAGCTTTACCTCCGGCAAGTATGTCTTATGTGAGCCTCACTCTGCCACCAAGCTTGAGTTGAGTCTATTGTGCAGGAAAGATCTGGAAGCCATTGCAGAGATAGTGGCAGACCATCCTCGCCTGATGGTCCTCTCAGATGAAATCTATGAGCACATCATATACGCACCAGCAGAGCACCACAGCTTTGCAGCCTTGCCAGGCATGTATGACCGCACACTCACAGTCAATGGCTTCTCTAAAGCATTTGCCATGACTGGCTGGCGTCTAGGGTACCTTGCTGCACCTCAGCATATTGCCAAAGCAGCAGCAGCCATTCAGAGTCAGAGTACATCAGGTGCCTGCTTGCCGCTTCCTGACTGACAGTATTTGACACTATTTGTCATGACTGACAGTAGTTTGTCATGACTACGGGGTCCTGCTATACCACAGCATATTGCCCAAGCAGCAGTTGCTGCTGAAGTTTAGAGCAATGTCAAACTGTGCACTGCCAGTGAGTGCACATCGCAAATGGTAGCGCAATAGCGTGACTGCATGCCTTTGCTGCAGCAACCTAGCTGAGCGTGCTGGACTATATGCAGCCGTCCTTGGGAAAAGCCGCTCACAAAAACGTTGGTTTCATGATGCTATCATTGTTGATGACAATCACATCTCCTGCAAAAAGACGTGTTTTGGCCATGCAGCAGTACCTTGTCTTGGATCCCTCATTGTGGCTGACAGTCAGTTGAGTCTGCTGCGTGGGGAGTGTTAATTGACCTTCAAT
>JAABUU010008406.1_pt1 | contig 10276 bp, 11 predicted proteins | sample 5559301 | NCBI WGS metagenome assembly JAABUU01 (sample SAMN10711884, study PRJNA513360) | rock metagenome | isolation source: Antarctica rocks | place: Antarctica: Victoria Land, Richard Nunatak white | reverse complement strand
TCACCGAAGAGATTAACCCCTTGACACAGGCACCCCTCTCCTTCAGGGGAGGGGAAGTGCGAGCCATGCGAGCGCGGGGGAGGGACTCCTACAGGCGGGGGAGGGACGCTTCCCCCTTACTCAAACAGCGCTTCCACAAACTCGCGCGGGTCAAATATCTCAATGTCGCCCGCTTTTTCCCCCGTGCCGATCAGCTTGATAGGCACGCCTAGCTCGTCCTTGATGGTAATCACGATGCCGCCGCGCGCGGTGCCGTCCAGCTTTGCCAGCACCAGGCCCGTGATTGCCACCGCCGACTTGAACTCTTTGGCCTGATTGATCGCGTTCTGCCCCGTCGTGGCGTCCAGCACCAGCAAAGTTTCATCGGCGGGACGGCCCCCGCGCGCCTGCATCACCACGCGGTTGATTTTCTTGAGTTCTTCCATGAGGTGCGCTTTGTTGTGCAGACGCCCCGCCGTATCTACCAAGAGAAAGTCGGCTTTTTGCGCAATCGCCTGCTGCATGGCATCGTAGACCACCGAGGCCGGGTCGCCGCCCTCGCGCCCCCGCACGACTTCCACCCCGATGCGCTCGCCCCACAATTGCAATTGGTCGGCGGCGGCGGCGCGAAATGTGTCCCCCGCTGCCAGGATGACTTTCTCGCCGTCTGCCTTGAGCTTAGAGGCGAGCTTGGCGATGCTGGTCGTTTTGCCCACGCCGTTAACCCCCACCACGAGAAAGACGGTCGGTGGCGTGGGCGAAACTGTCATTGGCGACGGCCCGACACCCGCGAGCAGTGTGTCCGTCAGGAACCGTTTGAGGCGTGCCACGGCATCGGCTGCGCTTTTGACATTGTCGTCTTTGACCGCCGCGCGCAGCTCTTCCATGACGCGCAGGGTGGTATGCACATTCAGGTCGGAGGCAATCAGCGCTTCTTCCAGCTCCTCAAACAAGTCTTCGTCAATGTGCCGCGTCTGTGTCAGGCGGGCGGGCACAACAGGGGCCACTTTGGCAGCCCCGCCGCTTGGCATTGCTTCGCCTATCGTGCTTGGTTCGGGCGCGTCTTCGGCTTTGTCTTTGCCGCCGAACAGTGCGTCTACCTTTTGGAATATGTTCTTGAATAAGCCGCTTTTCAGCATAGTGGGTGGGTGTCTTCCGTTGTTTTTCTCACCATCAGTGTATCCGAAATCCGCGCCAAAGCGTTCAGTTTTAGGGAATTGGGAAGGGCTTTTTGCCTGTACCTTGGCGGCGTAATGAAGGGATTGCCAGGGCTTCGCTGCGGCATACCAACGACGGACGAAATTGTTCCGTCGTTGGTGCGGGCTGGAAAAGCCATAGAAACGAGAGAGCGCCGCGTGGGGAAAGCCATGCCAGCAAAGCCGCTCTCCTTGTGCCAACGGCTTAAATATTGGGTTTTAGCCGATCCAATCCCGTCTGAAGCCAGCTTAGCCACAGTGAGGAGCCTCGCGGCGGCTTCTGTGCCCACTGCACAGAGATGTCATAAGTCTGCCCACTTTCCAGCGAGCTATCCAGCTCAGCCAGGCGTTGGTGCTGCCATGTCAGGATATAGCCCTCCAAATTAAGGCGGTGAAGCCAGTTGCATGTCCTTGAGTTATCGCGGCTGATTGGGAATGTGCGGACAATGTGCCCGTGCTGGCTGATCGTTACAAGTCCCCGAAACGCAACCGGCGAAGAAGCGGGATAGGGAACTCCCAGTAACAGGTCATAGTGTGAACCCGCTGGGACAGTGATTGATGTCTGAGATATTGATGAAGTGCATTGCAGTAATCGCTGCTGTTGGGGAACTTCTATCGAGGCCACGAAACAAAAGCAGAACCATAACGGCACAAGCACGGCGCAGAGGATCAAAAACAAACGCAGCTTTTTGTTTCTCATGGCTGTTGCTGTGCGGGAGCCTCAAAGCCATTAGCCGAACCGGTGCGTGGTGGGGGCAAACAGCGTCGCCAGCATCACCAGCAGGCCGCCCAAAAGGAGATAGTTGGCGCGCGGGCCGCGCCAGTGCAAAGCAACGTGCAGTGTGAGGTACGCGCCATAAACCGCCCACGACACAAACGACGCGATTACTTTGGGGTCGGACGCCCAGCCGCCGCCCATGCCGCCGCCCGATGCGCGCAGGATGCCCACAATCAGCCCCACTGTCAGCAGGGGAAAGGCAAAAGCGACCAGGGCGAACGAAATCTGCTCCAGGCGGGCGAGCGGCGGCAGCTTGCCGAACAAGCCGCCCAGCACGCGCTTGTGCTTGAGCATGCGGTGCTGGGTCTGATACAAGGCGGCGCACCCAAAAGCGAGTGTCAGCAGGCCAAACGCCAGCAGCAGGGCCAGAACGTGCAGGCTGATGACGTTGGAGTCCAGCAGGCGCGCTTCCGTGACATGGCGCACGCGCAGGGCGGCATTGCGCTGCAAAACCGCCCCGCCGAACAAACACAGAAACGACGCGGGCAGGGCGAACGCGCCCAGTGCGGTGGGCCTTGGTTTCAGCGCGAGTTCCAAGACTAGATAGGCCAAAGCCACGGCCCAGGCGACAGCGGACAGCGTCTCGGCGGGGGAAACAAAGGGAGTTTGGCGGGTCGCGGCGCAGTGGACGCCGATGGCAAGGGTCTGCGCGGACAGGGCGAGCCAGGCGGCAAGGCGCGCCCCGACGGCAAGGCTGGGCGTGCGCAGGAGCAGATGTGCCCCGTAGCCGACCGAAGCCAGCAGGTAGCAGACGGCGGCGGTCACCAGCAGCCCAGTTTCCCACGGCGCGGGGCGTATCATCCACTGCCTGCCTTTCGGGTGTCGGCCAGCCGCAGGAACGAGGCGGGGGCCGGATTGGAGGGTGTTTCTTCGGCATCGGCCAGGCCATACGCACGGCGAATGGCGTCCAGCTCGGCAGGGGCAGTGTCGGAGCCTGCGGTTTGCTTCAGGGCCACAGTCGCCGCGTGGGCGATTTTATTGGTGACCGACTGCATGGCGGCTTCAATTAATCGCCACTCTTTGTCGGACAGGCCGGGCAGGCGGGTGCGCAGGCGGGCAAGCTCGGCGAGCCGGACGGCATCCAGCTTTTCGCGCACGGCGACCACCAAAGGCGCGACTTCCAGGCCCGCGCGCCAGCGGCTGTATTCGTCCGCGCCGCTTTGGACTATCTCGCGCGCCCGCGCCACCTCGGACTCGCGGGCATGGCGCGCATCGGCCACAAACGTCTGCAAGTGGTCTAAGTTATAAAGATACACGTTGTCTAATTGGTCAACGCTCGCCTCCACATCGCGGGGCACGGCGATGTCAATCAAAAACAAGGGGCGGTTGCGGCGCGCGCGCATGGCGTCTTTCACCACGGCGCGGGTGACAACAGGGTGGGGGGCGGACGTGGAGCAGACCACAATATCGGCGGACAGCAGGGCATCGGGCAGATCGTCAAACCGGCGCGCCTCGCCGCCAAACTGCGCGGCCAGATGCGCGGCCTTGGCATAAGTGCGGTTGGCAACTAGAACAGCGGGCGCTCCGCGTGCCTGCAAATGCCGGGCGGTCACCTCGGACATCTTGCCTGCCCCCAGCACCAAAACCGTGTGCCCGGCCAGGCTTTCCCCAAAGATTTGGGTGGCAAGCTCGACGGCAGCCGCGCCCACCGAAAACGATCCGCGCGCCAGCCCCGTTTCCGTGCGGACACGCTTGCCCACGGTCAGCGCTTGTTGAAATAGGTGTTGGAGCAAAGTGCCCACGCTGCGCGCGCCCTGCGCGGCCTCAAGGGCCTGGCGCACCTGCCGCTGAATATCGGGTTCGCCCAAGATCATGGAGTCAATGCCGGCGGCGACGCTCATCAGGTGATTGGCCGCCTCGGTGTCGCGATAGGAATACAAGTGGCCGTCAAACTCCTGCCGGTGCAGGCCGTGGCGGCTTGCGAGCCATTCGGCCAGCATGTCTTCCGCGTGCGGAGTGTCGGGGGAAAGCGAGGCGTACACCTCGGTGCGGTTGCAGGTAGAAAGTATCGCGCCCTCGGCTACAGGGGGAAGCGCGCACAGGCTGTGCAGGGCCGAGCCAAGCTCGCGGTCGCTGACTGCCAGCTTCTCGCGCAGGGCCACGGGGGACGAGATGTGGTTTATTCCGAGTGTGATAAGAGGCATTGCCGCGCCCGCTCCGCTGCTTCTAGTAGGTTTCCCTGTGCCAGCAATGCCCGCACTTGTTCGTTCTGCAATACCCGCCGCACCGCCTGCCGCCGGGCATTCTCATCGCCTGCGCTTTGAACAACGGCCCGCAGGCTGCCAATCATTTGCGTAAGCCCGTCCCATTCGGGGCCATACTGCGCCGCCAAGTCCTCGCGCACCACAGCCGCCAGCGTGGGCGAGCCGCCCTGCGTAGACACTGTCAAAGTCAAATCGCCGCGCCGCAGCACGGAGGGCGACACGAAATCACCTGTGTCCGGTGCGCTGACATCGCAGGCTAAGATGCCGTGTGCCCGTGCATCCTCCATCGCCTGCGTGTTGACTGCCCGGCTGCCCGTGGCCGCAAACAGCAGAAATGCCTGGGCCAGATGGCCCGCATCGTAGGCTTGCTGCCGCCACGTCACGCGCCCTTCGCCTGCCATCTGCCGTACCAAGTCTACGGCGTCGGGGGCAACCACTGTTACCAACGCGCCGCACTCAATCAAACTTGCGGCTTTGCGCGCCGCCACATTGCCCGCGCCTACTATGATGCACACCCTGCCGCGCACATTGAGTTGGACGGGAAACAAGTTCATGGCTTTGCAGAGAAACAATTATGGCTGCCGTGCGGCGGGTTGTCAATAAAAGCACTAGTCAATAAAAGCACTAGTCTTAGACAAACGCCATGAGGACTTCGCTGGACAGGAACACGCCGTGCGGGGCCAGGCGAATACGCTCGTCTGTGACTTCCAACAATCCCCGCTGCCTAAAGGTTTCCAGTTCTTCAGCATACACAAGGCGCGGGTCTTCGCCGAAGCGGGCACGGAAACGCTGGCAGGGCACGCCTTCCTCGGTGAGCCGCAGGCCCAGCATCATGGTTTCGGCCATTGTCTCTGTGCGCGTCAGTGTTTCGCACGAAAGCGTGGTGTCCTCGCCCCTGGTAATTGTGTCGGCATAAAGCGCGGGCGACTTCAGGGCCATGCGCCGCGTGCCTTCAAGATAAGAGGCCGCGCCGCACCCGAACCCATAATACGGCTCGTTGCGCCAGTAGTGCAGGTTGTGGCGGCACTCGCGGCCAGGCCGGGCAAAGTTTGACGTTTCGTACTGCCCGAAGCCGTGCGCCTTGGCTGTTTCCTGCGCCAGGGCGTACATATCGGCGGCCAGGTCGTCGGATGGCAGCAGCAGACGCCCTTTCTGCTGCAATGTGTAGAAGCCTGTCCCCTCTTCCACAATCAGCGCGTAGAGCGACAAATGCTCTGTGCCAAGCTCTAGGGCCTGCGCGAGTGTATCCTGCCACTGGGCGAGCGATTGGCGGGGCAGGGCGAACATCAGGTCGATGCTGATGTTATCAAACCCTGCCGCGCGGGCGGACTGCACGGCACGGCGGGCTTCTTCCGGGCCGTGGATGCGGTCTAAAGTCTTGAGCAGCCCGGCATCAAACGATTGGACGCCAAAGGAGATGCGGTCGAAGCCTGCCTGTCGCAGGATGTCCAGGTGGGCGGTGTCCATGGTGCCGGGGTTGGCTTCCGTGGTGATTTCGGCATCCGGCGTGATAGGCAGCGTGTCTAAAACGGCTTGGAGCAGGCGGGCCTGGTCGCGGGCGGGGATAGCGGTGGGCGTGCCGCCGCCAAAGAAAACGGTGTCTACCGGCCCGTGCTGCGCGCTCTGGGCACGGCGAATGTCTATTTCCAGTGCGTCTACGTAGCGGCTGACGCTCCCCTCCGTGTAGCCGGAGTAGGAGTTGAAGTCGCAGTACGCGCACTTCTTGACGCAGAACGGAATATGCACGTAACAGCCAATGCCCATGATGTTATTGTACCCGGCGGGGTATCAATGCGCATTGGGAGGATGGAAAAGAGGGTGGGTGGAGAGAGGCGTTGTCGCCGTCATTGTTCCCGCATCAGAATTGTTCCCGCATCAGAGCGCGGAAGCCAGCCTGCTGAAAGTGGTGGTCGGCAGTGACGGCCTCGGTCAGATTGTTTTCCTGCATTACCACAAACGAGATGCAGTCGGTCAGGCTCCATGTCTTATCAGGACGCGCTTCATAGAGCACCAGTCCGCGCAGCAGAAGCGGCGTGTCTACTGGGACAACACGCACATTGCCCGGCGCATAGCACTGACGCACGAATGCTGCCGCCAGCGCGCGATTGATGCCACTCAGCGCATTGGCAATCTCTGTCAGGATTGCCTCTGTCAGCCAGACTTCCTCCGCATCCTGCACGCGGCGCAGCAATCGCCGTGCGATGGCATGATGCTGGTCGCTTTTGCTGAGCAGGGCCTGCACGTAGACCGTGTCCAAAAACAAACGCTCATTGGTCATGGCTGCGGGTCCTGCTTGGCTGAGCCGTAGAGGTAATGGTCGTGTTCACTGGCCCAATCCGGCGGGGCGTCTATGGAACCGGCGGCTCCTGCCAGCAGGCTCCATACATTCTCTGCATTCGGCTCTGCATTCGGCTCTGCATTCGGAATGGGAAGAGGCTCCACGATGAGCCGGTATCGTGTCCCCTGCACAAGCTCCACCGGCGCATCAGGATGAAGGGCCGTGCCGTCAAATGTTGCTTCAATGGTTTGTGTCATTGGGATGCTCCTGGAAAATTATGACCTCTTTATGACTTCTGGTGCCGCTCTTGTATCATACCATAGGGCTGTGCGCGGCGCAGCTGTTGGGCGTCCTCCAAAGAGGCGGCTGCGTTTGGCCGGGAAGGGCAGTTTATTGCACCCGGTCTTGTAACGGTCTTATCACGGTGTTATCGCGCACTTATCAAACAGCGGTGAAACGCCGCACTTGACGTTTGCACCGTCCTGGGTTATGCTTAGCGTATGACGCCACGTAAACTGCCCCCCGCCCCCACGCCTCCGGCCCTGTCTGGGCCTGCGGCTCCGCCCCGCCGCCCTGCTAGGAAGCTGAGCCTGCGCGAGCGCATGCCCTGGCTGCCGTGGGTGCTGCCGTTTGCCTTGTTTCTCGTGCTCACGAGCCTGGAAGGGGAGTTTACAGGGTATTACCCCTGGTTTTACACGGCCAAAATTGCGATTGTGACCGGGGTTCTGCTGCGCTTGCGCTGGTTTCTGCCCGAAGCCGCGCCCAGCAAAAACGGCCTGGGCCTGGCGGTTGGGCTGGGCTTGATTTTGGCTGTGCTGTGGGTGCTGATTGATTATATAACGCCGTATTTTGGGTTTCTGGGCACGCGCATCGCTTATAACCCGTTCCATGAGCTGCCTAATTGGGGCGGGCGAATTGTGTTTTTGCTGGTGCGCTTTTACGGTCTGGTGGTGGTTGCGCCCATTTGCGAGGAGCTGTTTTATCGCGGCTTCCTGCTGCGCTTTGTCACAGACATGGATGACTTCCGGCGTGTTCCCATGGGACGCTTCAGCCGGGCGGCGTTTGCGGCTGTGGTGGTGCTGATGGCGTTGTCGCACCCTGAATGGCTGTCTGCGCTGGTCTTTTCGGCGGCTTTGTGCGCTTTGCTGGCCCGGACGCGCAGCTTATTCGCGTGCATTGTCTGCCACGGCGTTGCCAATTTGGCGCTGGGCGTGTATGTGCTGGTGTCCCACAACTGGAAGTTGTGGTGACGCCAACGGGCAGTTCTGGTGACACCAATGGGCAGTCTTGATGACACGCAGGGCGCGAAGCGATTGCAAAGGCTTTTCCCCGGCGGATAAAGCGTGTGGTAACGGTGTCCTAACGACGGACGGTTTTGTTCCGTCGTTGGTCTGCGCTGGACACGAGGGGAATACGCCCTGGCAATGCGCGTAAAAGCAAGAGGGCGGGAACATCAAGAACCGGGCGGGCGTCCAGGGAGCAAGCTTATTGGGGCAGGAGGATGAACAGATGAAACGATGGATGCAGGCGGGAGTGATTGCCAGTCTGGGGCTGATGGCGCTGGGGCAGATTACGCCCGTGCGGGCCAATGTGGTGATGCCGATGCCGCCGATGCAAAGCGCCTTGCCGGAAGCAATTTCGGTTTCGGGGCATGCCGAGATCAAGGCGCAGCCGGATGTGGCGTACCTGAACATGGGCGTGACCACGACAGGCAAAACGCCGGACGCAGCATCGCGGCTGAATGCCACGCGCACCACGGCGCTAATCAGCAGCCTGCGCCGGGCAAATGTGGCGGCGTCTGATATTCACACGCAGGGCTTTTTCGTGCAGCCGCAGTACGATTACCGAACTCAGCCTGCCGCGCTGACCGGGTACGAGGCGACCAACAGCCTTCAGGTGACGGTGCATGCGCTGGCGCAGGCGGGACTTCTGCTGGACACAGCCACCAAGGGCGGGGCGACCCAGGTGGGGGACATCTCGTTTGATTTGATAGACAGGCAGGGCGTGCAGCGTCAGGCGCTGGCGGCGGCGGTGCGGGATGCGCGCAGCCGTGCGGGCATACTGGCGGGGGCGGCGGAAGTGGGCGTGGGGCGCCTGCTGAGTTTGAGCGACAGCACCGCTCCGCCTGTGGTGGAGCGTCCGTATCCGCTGATGCGGACAATGGCAGCCGGAGCCGAGGCGCAGGCTCCGACGCCGATTTCGCCCCAGCAGATTGTGATCACGGCAGATGTGAGCGCGCTGTATGCGATTGCGCCGCGTTAGGCTTTGATGAAGACAAACACAAGGCCGGGGACATGTGTCCCCGGCCTTGTCTGCGTTTGGGGGTGGGTGTGGAGCAGGAAGTTCCCTCTCCCTCTAGCGGCGCATGCCATAGCCGCCCAGGGGGCGCAGGAGGGCGTTGTCAATCAGGCGCACTTTGCCGAAGGTAGCGGCGACAGCGGCCAGCCCGCCGTGTTCAATGGTGTCAATCTCCTGCAAAGTTTCCGGGTCAACCACGACGGCATAATCTATCTTGGCGAGTGTCTGCACGGCAATCGTCTGGCGCAGCCAGGCGGCGATCTCGTAGGCATCCTGCACGCCGGTATCCGCGATGGCCTGCGCATCGGAAAGGGCCGTGGACAGCACCGTGGCAGCGCGGCGCTGGTCGGGGGAGAGCCGGACGTTGCGCGAAGACAGCGCGAGGCCGTCGGGTTCGCGCACCGTGGGAACGCCGATAATCTCGGTGGGGCTGTTCAGGTCAGCCGCGAGGCGGCGGATCACTTGAAGCTGCTGCCAGTCCTTCTCGCCAAAGTAGGCGCGGTCGGCCTGCGCAATGCCGAGCAGCTTGGCAACTACGGTCGCCACGCCGGTGAAGTGGCCGGGACGCGAGGCCCCTTCCAGCCGGTCGGACAGGGCGCGCACGACCACGACGGTGTCAAAGCCGGGCGGATACATTTCTTCGGGGCTGGGCAGGAGCAGAAAGTCCGCGCCTGCCTCGGCGGCGAGGGCGGCGTCGCGGTCAGAGGCGCGCGGGTACGCGTCAAAGTCATCCGGGTCGGTAAACTGCGTGGGGTTGACAAACAGCGTCACCAAAACGCTGTCGTTTTCGGCGTGCGCTTGCCGGATCAGCGTCAAGTGACCTTCGTGGAACGCGCCCATAGTCGGCACCAGTCCCACGGTTTTGCCCTGCGCGCGCGCGGCTTGCAGGGCGGCGCGCAGGGGCTGGATTTGCTCAAAGGTCTGCATAAGAAGCGTTTTCTAGGATAAGCCGGGAACTTATGCGGCAGGAGCGTCGTCACGAGTGAAGAGGTAATGTTTTTCCAGCACCTTGCCGTCGCCGTCCAGTGTATAAACCAGCGGCACGCCGGTGGGGATGTTGAGCGCGATCACTTCGGTGGGCGAGAGCGCGTCCAGGCTCATCACAATGGATCGCAGTGAGTTGCCATGCGCGACCACCAAGACATTCTTGCCTGCTTTGATATCCGGCAAGATGTGGGTATCAAAGTAGGGCAATGTGCGGGCGGCGGTATCTTTGAGCGATTCACCCTCGGCGCCCGGCGGCGGGATGTCAAACGAGCGCCGCCAGATTTTCACCTGTTCATCGCCGTACTGCGCTGCCGTCTCGGCTTTGTTCAGCCCTTGCAGGTCGCCGTAGTGGCGCTCGTTGAGGGCCTGATTGCTTTGGGTCGGCAGGTTTGCCTTGCCTGCCGCTTCCAGGGCAATCTTTGCGGTGTTCATGGCGCGCTGCAAAACCGAAGTGTAGACTGTGTCAATAGGCAGTGGGCGCAGATGCTCTCCGGCTTCGCGCGCTTCCTGTTCGCCGCGCGGCGAGAGCGGGACATCCACCCAGCCCGTGAAGCGG
>JAABUU010008405.1_pt1 | contig 10276 bp, 15 predicted proteins | sample 5559301 | NCBI WGS metagenome assembly JAABUU01 (sample SAMN10711884, study PRJNA513360) | rock metagenome | isolation source: Antarctica rocks | place: Antarctica: Victoria Land, Richard Nunatak white | reverse complement strand
CTAGAGGAATTACCAGACTGGACCTACCAAATCTGGGTAGTCTCTGGTGACAAAATGCACAAGGCGGAAGAGAGCAAGGCGGCGCCACAGGTGTCGGCTGCCTCTCTGCAAGTGCATCAGGGCAGCCAGGCCAGGCAGCGGCTGCGGCATGGAGTCAGCCTGTCTGAGCAGCAGGATGTAGCTCAGGCGTGAATGCCTCATGCTGTCATCCAGGCTCAGCAATGCGCCGTATTGCTGCAGCACCGCGCAAGCCATGTCAGCGTGTTGTGATGGCGGGTATACACAGTTGGTGCACAGGCTTTGATCAAGCCTGACTGCTGTGCAATGAAGGTCATCACTGCAGTACCACAAGTGCTCAATAGAATCAGGCAAAGGATTTTTCATGCGGCAATGCAGAGTCTTCTGGAGCTGTGTCTGTGCCGTCCTGCAGGACATTGACAGGCATTAATCCGCAAGCTTTGTGAGCGGGAGGCACTGCAGCTCAGTATGCCTGCGCCTGCAAAGCAAGTGCACTGGTCCACGCTTGAATGAGCAACTGAGCAGCTACACGATCGCTTTCAAGCAATTTCTGCAGGTAGAGAATGAGAGGGCATGCGCTGGACCAGATTGCATGACTCAAATATGGTTTCACGTGTTGGTGACGGCTAGCTGCCTGCTCTCATGGTTCCCCAAAGAGCCAATTTCAATGAAGCATACCGGTGCTAGGTGGTACAGGGCATGGGGATCAGCCTTTTTGCATGCAAGGTAGACTGCCTCCAGCACCTTGACAGACATGCTGATGTTCTCCCACATCAGGTACTGCAGGGCCTTCATGATGCTCTGCAGACACGCAGTCATGACGTAAGCATGTTTTTTCAGACTGTGGCAGCAACATTGCATATCTTACTGATAATGCTGCCGTGAAACTCAAAGCAGTGTGATGTCCATATGAGTTGCGAGAGGAGCACTCACATTTTCTGCAACAAACTCTGTCCTACACATCTGGTTGATTGTCTCTAGAGCTATGGGGCTCAGGGCATGATGGCTGAGATTGGTGTCCCCATGGTTTTTGAAGGGATTGTTTAGGGACTCCATGCCAGGCCCGAGGCGCTCGTGCATATCAGTCCTGCATCACTGCTTTGTCAAGGCTTGTCACTGAGCAATCCAGGCAGAGCATGCAACATGGCAACCATTCAGCAACCGTCATTTTGCAGCAATGAGTGAAGTGTCAGTCACGTGCACTGGGTCCTGTGCTCAAAACTTCCTCAAATGATTTGAACGCCAAGCAAATGTCTGTGAGTGTCAGCTGCATCACATTCTTGCAGCCATATAAGGGTATGCTAGTCCACAAACCATGACTACACAGCAACAGTAAGAGGTACACAAGAGCATCACAAAAACGAGGGATGGTACCTTCTGAACAGCATGGCTAGGAGGAGCAGCGGCGCATTCAGCTCTTGCATCTGGTAGTCCCCTGTCCCTGGGTATGTCAGCACATTGTCCACAATCTGAGCCGCGAGATCACACAGATAGTGAGTGTGAGTCAAGTGCTGCCGCTGCAAGGGGCCTAGTGCGCCGTAGTCCTGAAACATCAAGACCACAAGGGACAATTATACATATGCAGCATGATGATTAGCAGTACCTCAGGGCTACCACAGCTAATTGTAGATGAAGTGACTGCAGAACAGCTACAGCAGACTTGCAAGTGAGTTGCACCACAGACAGCCAAAGGCATTGCAGCTCAATGGGCACATAGCTTTTACATATGAGCCAGCCATGTGAGTGAGTACAGAGTCATGCAGCCAAGTGGGCACTGAGCCGGGCTGAATGAGTCATGGACCAGACATCAAAGATGCTGCACCACAAATAAGACTTGTCAACACACGTTCAGTGCTGCCTATGACACCATCTTATAGGGTGCTAGCATCTGCTAATGCCAGCTTCAAGCTGCCAACAACATTGGCGGGGGTTCCCAGTGCAGGAAGTACATACCCTGAACAGCACCATGAGATGGGCAAAGTAAGCTTGGTCAAAGGCTTTGTCGTCATGGAGAGTGAAATGACCAGCATACAAGAGCCCTTTGATCATCAAGCTCACAGCTGCTGGCATGCTGTGTGCCTCTGGGGCATCCTGCACAACGATCCTTGCACATCATTGTCGCAGTATGCTCATTTGAGAGTTGCACAATTTCCTGTGGCCACCAGGCTCAGTTCTAGCGGGCGGCAACAAGATGTGTATCCATTAGTGGCGTACAAAGTCATCAGACGCTGTAGCCCAGGGCATCTGTCACAAGACAAACTCATGAGGTGGGCCCACAATACATACAACATTATCAAGGCCAAGACTGCAGGTAAAGGAATGACTCAACCGACTAACATGGCATCAAGTCAGTTTGGCTCAGGAAGGCACACAAGGAGACTTGTGAGCCAGACAAAGACAGCAGAAAGTCAGCCTGCCATTCCATGCATCTCCAGGCACGCTGTACACTTGCAAGTTGATATGTACCCCTGCTGGATCAAATGCACCCCCATGAAGGTTCACAGCATTCTTCAGAGCATCCATGACCAGTCCACTTGCAAACTCTCGCACTTCATCCTACACATCAGCAGATGCGCTGTCAGCCAATGGCATACGTGTCACAGATGGTGTTGGCTTGCAGCATGTTCCAACACCACCCATGCAATTGCTTGATGCCTCAGACGTTGACTCTGATTACAGATATTTACAAATCACAGAAACAAAAAGCAGCAGTCACAGTTGCCATGCAGCAGGCCTTTCAAGTCAGGCAGCGAGTCCTTGGCCTTGTGATGTGACAACAATGATGCCGAACAACAACACATGCATGCCATGGGGCTAAACAAGTCGATTTCAATAAATTGCAACCTACCAGACCCATGATGATGGTCTCTTCTAGGAGGACATAGCGTCTGCGAAGCTCTGAAGGGCAAGACAGGGTGACAAGCACCATGCGGGTGGCAGCAGCACTGCTTTCCATGATGTTCTGCAGCACACTGCGCCAGCCTGCCAGGTCCTCCCGGGGCTGTAAGGGGATGCGCAGATAGATCTGCAGGCCAAGCATGTGCCAGAGTTCTATCAAAGTGTGTCCACGTCGTGCAGCCAAGCCCAGACCGCAAGAATTGCGGAATCATGCAGAGTATCTGGCACAGACTGCACAGACTTGAATTAGCTGTTTCTACTACATATGAGAGCTTGACACACCAGACAGGCAAAGCGCTTCTAGGCATACATGACATCAATGAGGTTTGAAGGAAGTTGAGCAGGATCAGATGAGTATGGTACACCTTGAACAGAAAGGTGATGGCGACCTCAACAGCTAGAAGGGCCATGCTGTCAGCGTCTTCAGCCCTGCGGGAGGGGCCAGAAGGTCTGGAGCTGGCTCCCACGTTCATCTCTTCTTCGTCAGCTGCACCTGCAGGATTCTCGATTTGTGATCATGGCGCTGACTTGATGTGAACAATCCAACAATATGAATGCAGGCACACAACAGAAAGAGCTTTTGATCGTGTATCACCTGTGCCAAGTCTCAACGCACAGTCCGGACATGCTTGCAAGACAAGCCCAGCGTCTCAAGACAGTGCAATGGGGCACATGCAGGCAGTGCTTGCAATGAAGCCCTCGGCATGACCCACTTCATGCGCACTGTCGAAGCAGCAAATACAGACCTGTGCGGCGACTCTTATGGTGGCAGATTTCAGAGCTGGCCTTGACTAGAGTGAAGATAAGCTTGAAATAATCCCTGTCCATTAGGTGTGTTTCCCTCAGCAGCTGCAGATTGTTCTCCATGACTCCCTGCAAGTGAAATACATCTGACGCCCATCTCTCCAATGCTTTGCAACCACTGACAGTGCCCATATCTTGTCAGAAGCGGATAAAACTGGAGTGCAGGCCCAGAAGGTCACCTCATATATAGGGCGAGGCATGTCATCTGGCAAGCTGACAGTGGAGCAGGGGTTGCGGTCAGCTGGGCGCATGGGCTGCACCACCTCCTGGTCACCTCCGCCCATCACTGTGTCTTGACCAAGGTCCAAGGTGCTCACACCCTGCAGGCTCAATGGCTGACCACTCTGTCTTGCAGTCTATCACACAGATCTGCCAGCTTGCTACTGCCATGCAATACTACAAGGTCATGGGTGAGCATGCTTGCGTCCCTGAAAATGTGACAAAAAATATATACTGTGCGCAGATTCCCAATGTAGTATTGGCAATACCTTGAGGGGTGACAGGCTAGACAGCTGCACTGGTCCACCTCCACTGGGAGTGGCGGCAGGAGATTGGCTGGTCTGCAACACCATTGGACTGGCAGGGACAGTAGGCAGGTCCCCATCCTGTGCTTCTGCAGGTGCTGACTGACCATACTCAATGGCTGCCTCTAGATCACCTGGCGGCTGCGCCATGACAACATCTGGGGACTGCAGAATGCCACCTTCCTGAGTGTGTCCTGTGGAGCCCTCCTGAGGAGGTGAGACCTGCTGGGACTGATTGGGAGTAGCCTGCTGGTCCTTGGACTGGACGGAAGCACTTTTCTGGGACGGTACATCAGTCTCAGCTGGGCCTTGGGAGGGGGCAGAAGTAGGTGCAGGGGACTGGTCTACAGGCTCCAGGGATTCTGAGCGCTCGTAGAACAGCATGTAAGCACTGTTTGGCCGGTCGTACTCCTGCATGCAATCAATCAGGGCTAGATGTGCAGCTTGATCAAGTGAGGCCCTTCACCTCCTGCATGCGGCCTTCTACCTGCAGAATGACTTCCTGGCAAAACGTGTGGCATGGTCTGGTGGCAGTGAACAGAAGCTTGCCTGAGGCCAGCTTTATGGGACACCCTGACTTTCTTTTGCTTCAAAGCAGGCCTGGCAATGGTACAGTGCCACAGTGTTGTATGGCAATGCCCCTACCTGCTGAGCTCCTTTGAAGTGCTGTGGGTTTAGCATATACTTTCCCCCAAAGCAATCCCTGTCCAGGTTTGCAGTATCCCATGACTCCACATTGACATCGTCAAAACAGTACCACTGATCAGACGAGCTTGGTGACGCATCACCAGCGCGGACCTGCGTACAATGGCAGGCAAGTTACTCGATGACTATGGCCACTTGCATGAATGGCATTACATGCAGTCCAGCAAGCCATGTTGCCTAACCCTTGTGCAACAGACAGAAGGCTCAGGCAATGGGTTCAAGCTACATGCCAAGCTATGCACGCTGAGTGCGCTCAGCTATACGATGTAAGGTGGGCAATGTATGCAGACCACACAGCCAAGGATAGCTTGCCTGCACAGTGTATACTCATTTGTGACACAACTGTCAGCATGCTTCCTACCCACAGAAAGACCAGAAACATTGCAGCAATATGCAAAGGTCAGCCCACCTTGATGAATGAGTAGTAGTGGCCAGCAAAGGCTGTGCCTGAATGGACCACCACACCCTTCAGCTGATACTGGTAGTGGTCCTTGCTGTGTGGTATAGGAGGATTGGGATCTGAGGAAGTGCTGGCAGCAGGCTGGCTGCTGTCTGCTTGCTCTGCTTCTGCCAAACCCTCCACAGTATATTTGTACATGTCCAAAGCCTGAGGAAACTCAAACCTGCAAATTCAGAATAGTTTGAACAAGACCAACTTGAACGCTTGTTATACCTTGTCAACATTTGTCAGACGCTCTCCGAAACTAGACAAGCAAGTGTTGCTCAGTGTATCAAGGCATTGGTGAATTACAAAAGGCAACACAGGCGACACTTGTGCTATGTTGTCATACTGTGCAATGTTGTAACAGCTGTTGGCTCACAGTCAGCCAAAGGAAGGATAGGGCTTGCAATATTGCCATGCATGGAATATGATCATAGCCAACAGCTGGCACCTGTCCTTGATCTTCCAGCGCGTCATGGTCTCATAGTCAAACTCAAAGCGCTTGAGGTGAATGACCAAGGTGTGCGGCAGGCTCTTGATGCAGCTGCGCTTCACAGCATCCACCTGAGCACAACAAACGCTGCATTACACATGCACTGTAAGAATATCCATGAAACGCAGGCCAGCACAGGTGCTTGGAGCCAGGACATTTGCTCCAAACTTAAGGGAAGCATTGTGAGCTTCAACCGCGCCAATGCTCTTGTGGTTTGTCTTGCCTGCACATATTTGAAGCAGGCACCAGCCATTGCACAAGTAAGATGCTGCTGTGATATGCAGGTTGTACAAGGGCACTCAGTAGCACACCTTTTTGCCAGCTTCTTCACAAAGGTATTGGTTGTCTCCCTCCATGAGCTCCCCTTGCACGTATAGGTCCAGAGACTCCTCTAACGTGGATTTCCCTCTCACGTCCAGACTCAGCTGCACATCGGTATGCAACTCAGCCGCAATGCATGCATCAAGCTGAAATCTGGCACAGCCTTACACACGGGTGTACATTGAGTCCTGCAATTTCATTGAGAAGTTCACTCATGGCATCAGATCATCTGCAGAGCCTCAGGAATGTTGCACAGCAGCACAAATCAGCAGCACCTGGTAAAATTCCTCCTCCTTCTCGCTTCTGTAGGGCACCCCTCTGCAGATGATCTGCTGAGCAAACTTGCCCCCAATGACAGCCTGCATTACGGGCGGCAAGCTCCTGTCCCGCAGATACTGATCAGCTGTGTCCTGCACAGTGCACGCTCATCTGTTGTGTATCAAACCAGCCAGGAGAGTCCTGTGTGAACTGCTGACTGGAATGTATTCTGCTGTAAACTGTATGACTACAGCACATGGCAAGAAGCTGACATGTAAAATGTACAGATTATGTGACAGGTTTTCACAAGCATCAAGCATTGCCGGGAACGTGTCACAGGGTGCAGGCAAATTGGCTTGTGCAAGACAATGCAGCACACATGTAGCTCAAATGGGCACCTGCAGCCTGGTAAAGAACTCATATGCATCCTGGTGCTCCCGGAGGTTCAGGCGTTGGCCGTCATAGTCTTTGAAAGCATTCCAGAAAGGACGGGGGATATAGTGATCCTGGTTAGTCAGTGCCAAATTCGCAAACATATTCTGCATGATCAGCAATGCCAGATGTCAGCGCAAGCTTTCTGCAGCAGGTGCAGGTACAGGTGCAGAGGTATTTGCAGACAAACAGCGCTGTGGTCCACATTCACTTTGGCAAATGCACTTGGTGGACTAGTAAGACTCTCATGCCAGTGTCAAGCACATTATTTGAATGCAGGTCAGGAGTTCAAAGCAAGCTAACAGCAACCGATATCCAAGAAGGCGACCCTTGTATTGGCAAAACTCAAGACTCCTATGCTTGCCTGCATCTGAAAGAAGACACTCTCTGTCTGATCATCAGAGGACTCAGGCACTGACAGCAGCATCTTGCGTATGGAGGGCTGCATGAAAAGCTGCTGGAAGACAGCATTCATGTAGCATGTAGCGCCACCATTCTTGAGTCCCACAAAGGTACTCAATGGGGATCTGCAGGTGAGCACTCAAGCATGGGAAAGATACGACTGTCTTGACGCGCAGCATGGACAACTTTCTCAAAGACACCCAATCATGCAAACAAAGCAAGCAGATTGACAATGACAACCCAACGCAGGAAGGAAGGCAGTTGTGTCTTGTGGCCTGTGCCAAGCATCGTGATGAGACACAAGAAAAGTCAAAACAAGACCTGATGGGATGTAGCGGCATGCTGTCATGCAAAGCAGGGTCCTCATCAGGGAGGTGCAGCCGCTTGATGAGGCTCAGGCTGGTCTGCAAGTTGGCGCCACTGTGCTGTGTGAGCTCCCGCAGCAGTTTGAGGGCTGCCAAACGAGTGGGCGGTGAGCTGCAACGAGGCACCAGGGCAGCACCCAACTGTACTGGTGGTATCTGACTCAGGGAGGTGTACGAAACCCTCACATACGCCTCCGGGAACAGGAACTCTGCACCGACACCTCAGGAGTGATGTCACTGGCAATGAGGTAGCCACCACCGCAATGTTCAGCTGTAGGTAAATTTGACACAAATACAGATCTGTAAGCATGTGTGGTGCCACCAGGTCTACACATTCCAGGCGTGAAACAAATGCTTGAGCAACATAAGGGCTAGAGTAAACAGGGTCATGTACAAACTTTCACACCAGGCAATCCATTAGTCAAGGTGGAAATGGATATGAAAATGCAATCATGGTATGAAAAGCAGAAGAGTGGCAGGCTGACCTGTGAACAACAAATGCACAAGCTGGTGAGAGTCAGTAGATGCCAGGCCCCTGTTGCCCAGCACATGGATGAGCTGCAAGATGAGCTCCAGCTTGCCTTGCATGCGTTTGTCATGCTCATCGACAGTTGTCAGCTGAGGCAGCAGGACAACCAGGTTGGACAGAAGCTGCTCTGCCAACTGTGTCTCCATCTGCTGCACCTACAGTGGAAAGCAGTTTGCATTGGGACAGCAGACATGTGACCCATGCGTTCTTGCGTGGCAGGTTGGCCAGTATGGCTCACAGCTTCTTAAGCAGCAGGTGTGATGGCACCTGATATGCCGTTTGAGCAAGTGCTGTAACCTGGCAGATACAACAGCAGGGCTTGGGGCTCAATGTCTAGGCTCAGAGATGATGCATCTTCAAGTTGCGCTTGGACTATGATGTGTCTTGGTGCAATGACAAGGCCTTAGATGTAGTGTCAAGCAACAGCAAAGCAGATGCAGTCTAAACAGCTGAACAATGTCTAGATTGTCTTACCAGGGGGTTTTGCTTAGGCATAGTGCTGATCATGACAGCAAACACGCTGTAGTAAGCCAGGCAATAGGAGGGTTTGCAGTCTGCCTCCTGCATTTTGTCTGACAGCAGCTGAAGGACCCATTGGTGCGAATCTGAGCTTAGCTGAGCCAGGTGCTCCAAGAAGCGCAGGCACCAGGTGCGGGTAGTGTCGTGGTACTCGCTCAGGAGAGCACCAATCAGAATCTTCTTGGTGTCTGCAGCATCACATGCCAGCAGCCATCAGAAAGAAAGCTGAGACTGACAGGACACATGACCGATGCATTATATGACAGACCCTGTAAGACCCTGTAAGAACGGCTATCCTGCAAGATGCTGATATAGCAGAATGAACGGCCTTTGCCTCGAATCGCGCTGACAGTACTGTGACGGACAGTGTTGTTACACAGCATTGAACATCTGGCCACCCATTTTCCTGGCAAGCGACATATCTCAGGTTTGCTGATTTGGTCTTGTGCAACATGGCATTTGCCAGAACACTGATGAGAAGAATTACAGATAGATAGCAGTGCAGCAGGCGGGACAGTATCTGGAAGAGCGAGAAACTGTACCTGGGTTGTCAAGGAAGGGATGCAGTAAGTACACATGATGCTGATACAACACGTCCCAAGCAGCCGAGACAGCATTTGCCGCCATGACCATATCAGACTCCGGCAAGATGTTGGCATCAGACTCATCCTACAACATTGCATGCTGACCTCACACAGGAGATTGCCGGCAATGCCTCCAAGATGCAGATAACGTGAGGTTGTTGTAGAAAATAATGGCAAACGTGATACTGCATGACAAAGTGCAAATCATCATGACTAATGTGTAGATAACAATCAGGGCAGGCATGCAGTGTACAGTGATGAGATTCATCATCTGTGAGTTTACCGCCCTACCTGTTCAGGCGCTGCTGTTGGTACAAGTGAAACTTTGCCCCAGCCTTGGGCTGCTTCAGAGACCTCATGCATGAAAAAGTACAGGATCTTCAGAGCAACAAGCATCATGTTGAGATGCTGGGGGGAGGCAGCAGTGGGGCTGGCTGGAAGGGGAAAGGGGACAGGGCTGTTGCTGGCGCTTGCGATGGGACTTGGGAGAGGACTATCAGAGGGGTTCTGAATCTCAGGAACAGTCTGTGGGTGCTCTGTGACTACACTGGCAGCAGCCTGCTGAGGCACCACAGCATGAATATCATGTTCCCCAGCCTGCGGACACATGGAAACAATCTGCTCATGCGGCCCAGGCACACTTGTAGACAGGTTGAGCTTGTTCTACAGCAAACCTGCAAACAGTAGCTTTAGTTTCAGCAGAAGCTGGAATGATAGCCTCTGCTTGCACAAAAGCTAGGGCTTCTCACGGGCAGAGTGAAGATGAGATTGGGCTAGTTCAATAGCCAGCTGTATACTGCTAGACAGACTTTTTGAAGTTAGTTACACACCTCAAGTGACAGGGACACAGCAGCCACTCAAGCACTGACCTGATAAGCACAGCACAGCAGAAGAACTGCTACCGCTTCACCATCAGCTACCTGTTGTTTGCACGTACCTGGACTGACATGGGGGACGTAGGCAAAGCAGTTGTTGGGTGCAC
>JAABUU010008404.1_pt1 | contig 10278 bp, 7 predicted proteins | sample 5559301 | NCBI WGS metagenome assembly JAABUU01 (sample SAMN10711884, study PRJNA513360) | rock metagenome | isolation source: Antarctica rocks | place: Antarctica: Victoria Land, Richard Nunatak white | reverse complement strand
CAGCGAACCCGACTACCTGGTCACAGACTACCCGCCAATTACTTCTGGTAACAGGTGTCGTACAAATCGGGTGTGTTTTTGTCAGCTATGCGCCCTCCAGGGTGGGCTCTTGAGGCTGCTGACAAAGCGAAGGAAAACGTTTCCTGGCTTTCCGCGAGGCAAAAAGAGGGTACGTCAATTAGGGATCTCAGTGTTGTTTGGCCAAGAACTCGAAGCGGTTTTCGAGTACCGACGGAAGCAGCAATGCTTCCAAGACGCCGAGGCGTCGCTGATGTTGGGAGTTTTGGTCCACTGCAGGCAGGGCTGGTTAGACTTTCGTTGCGCGCACGTCTGTACGGTGCACGGCGAACGGTAGGTGTCTCTTGGGCCTGTTGGTGGATTTGCGCCGAGAGTTAGGGTTCGGTGGCTTTTGCCGAGACTGTAACAGGGAGTTCGTAGTTGGTCCATGCTGTAGAGTTTTGGACGGATGAGAGTCGCTCGGCGTACTTGGGAAGAAATGTGGTAATGTTGTGGTTAGGCTGAGCGAGCCATAGAGATTTTCCGGCTACATAATGACACGGCGGAGGTCAAAAATGAGGCCTTTCTTGACGGCTCTATTGAGTGCCTAGCACCACATATAAAATCACAGTTTCCCGCAAGCCAGCACAGAGAGCCGTGAGTCCCAGGTCCCACCATAAGCAAACGCCTGCAAGTAAGATGTTACAACCTCTTTCCCAATTCGATATCGTCCTCCTCCTCCCAATCGCTCCCCCCTCCCACCTTCCTCCCCACGAAAATACCCGCCGCAGTCAACGCCGAGGCCGTCAGAAACCAGCCCTCGAACCACCGATCCACCCACCCCATCTCGACCGCCTCGCCCGCACCCAACGCCGAGCTGATGACGCTGCCCACCTCCCTGGGCATCATGCCCCGCAGCAGCAGCGCCGAGCTGATGACATACATGCCGCACACTTGCGCGACCAGAAGGGCGAGATTCGCCTGCGCGGTGTAGAGGAGCGACGGCGTGAAGCGGGCGAAGAAGTGGAAGGTCTGAAGGACGCTGGAGAAGGAAGCGAGGAGGATGATTCCGGATAAGAGGAAGGAGATCTGTCGGGACCAGGATACGTGATCGAGGCTGGGGTCCCAGTGCTTGGCGAGGAGGGCGAGGACGTTGTTGACGGGGTCGCTGCCGGAGAAGGTGGATGAGGCGGACCACCAGCGGCGGATGGTGGTGACGGATGTGGCCAGGATGCGGTAGAGGCAGTAGAAGGAGAAGAGGTAGGGTGTGAGGATCAGGACTCGGCCGACGGCTGTGCCGGCACGGTGTTGTTGGTGCCGACGAGTTTGGAGAAGAGTGAGCGAGGCGTGGAGGGAACGAGCCATGGTTTCGAGGCCGGAGATCTCCAAGAGGAGACTCTTCCGCTCCTGCGAGTCCGCATTGCCGCGAATGGAACCGATGGCTTTCTTCAGGAAGCCCTCGGAAGGCGCGTCGGACATTTTGCGCTCAAGAGCACGCAGGCGCGAGCGTTTCGTGAGAAGCATGTCGTTTGTGGCATCGAGCCCTGTTTGCTTGCGCGCGATGTCGGTCTCGGTGACTTGCTTCGGTTTGGAGCCGAAGTTCTGCCACAGGGAGCTGACGGAAGCGAAGCCCGAGAGGAGAGCCATGAGGGATATCCCGATGACACCGATCCGCTCGAGGCATGCTTCGATCAGACTCTGCAGCCTCCCAGTCGCGTTGTGGTGTGCTTGAATCCCCAAAATGCCTTGCCCGATCCACCAGAACCCGAATATCCATATTGAGAATCCGGCAATCTGCAAAGCCCAGGCAAGCCTCAAGCGGCCTTTCCCACCGCCACTGAACTTCCAACCTGCCGAGGAGATGAAGGAGTGCAATTCCAGGAACGGAATCGCGATTACGAGTAGAACCAGCAGGGTCGAGACCGTGACTTGAAGTGCGACGCTGCGAGCCGCCGGGTCGAGGGTATTAGAGATTTCGCAGAGGATCAATTCCGCCAGTACAGCCGACAGAGCAATAGTAGTCGAAAAGGTTACGGCGGATACGCTCTGAGCACTGTAAGCCGATGGAGATCGAAAGCGGAAACTCGACAGTGACAGTTGGTGTTCAGGCCGACTTTTGAGGGACGCAGCACTGGACAAAAGTGGAAACAGGCGTTCGAGGACGATCCCGCTGACAAGCAGGAACGTAAAGACGAAAGGGAGCGATGAGATGAGCATTGCGGTGGTTGTATGGCTGTTGAGTCCTCTCCTCAGGTGCGATGCAGTGCAATCATCACAGTCCTCCAGCTTGAGCGCCATGACGACTGTATGGTAAAGAAGATGGAGGGCCCTCACTCCTTGTGATAGACGTTTTCGACAACGATGGTGTTTGGACAGTACCCATTCGGTATAAATGTGATCCCGTCATTGATGGGCGAGAAGGTTACACATTAATCTATCAGCAGAAGTTGTCCCATCTCCCAGCGGAAGTCTGCTGTTTTGATATGATATCAAGCAATCCACTAACCAATTAACGTTACTCTGTAACTTAGTCTAGGTGTTTGTACCTTAAAAGCAACGCTAGAAATCTACACCGCCTGCGGGGAGCTATCAAGCTTCCGGCAGAAAGATAAGCCCTGCCCCTGCACTTGGAGTACGAAGTAATTCTATCGAGTGGATGCCGATACCGAGCAATGTCCCTCCAATCCATCTTCCATCCAGTCGTCTCGTCATGAGTTATAGTGTACACCAGTGTCCCCCGTCTTTACCTCGCTTTGATACAGCACCTCCCAGTCCCGCGTTCACCATCGAAAAGCAGGCGTAATGCCTGCAGTACCGGAGCTTCGGTGACTTACCTTAGCTGAGCAAGAGACAACTTTCCTCAACGAACTGCCTCCTGACCTCCTTATGCTGTACTACTTCCGGGCGCTTAGCCTGGCGCAGGACCACCCCCTGAGGATACCTGGAAGTTTCCACTTCGCCTTTTATCCGCTTCCTCATCATCATCCTCGCTACTATCGCTTCCCTCGGGGCTCTCCAGATTCCCTAAATCGGGGCTCTTCATGACTACCGAACCCCTAGCATCCAAAGGACTTAACTCTCCAGTCGGACTTGGGCTTTCGGGCCCAGAGGTATAATCACTCCTCCCACTTTGGACCTTGATTAGTGGACCTCCGTCATGCTCTACCTTATCGTATGCCGTTGGTAAACCAATCGCTGCTGCCACGGCTTGCGCCTCTTTCTCAGTCGCGGTTCCAGACTCCGCTACGATGCTGTTTCTGTTGCTCGGATCCAGGACATGTCCACCACTGGCACCGCTGCGCTCAAGGATGTCCATGTAACCACGTCTGGACGGGTCCGCTTGTCGTTTCTTCTTTTTCTTCTCGCGTTTCGAAGTAGGCCGGACGACAATGACAGGTACTGGTGAATGCTGAAGGCAGTACTTGGACACGGACCCGGGCAGGAGACCCTGAATGCCACCCAGACTACGGCCGCGTGTACCAACAATAAGCATGACTGGTTCGTAGATCTCAATCTGCTCAGATGCCGGCCTAATCAGCACATCTTCCAATTCTCTCGTCGGACGTAGCGCTTGCTCAACCTACCATACGCTGGATCGTCTCTTGAACCTTGCCCACGGCAAACTCCAAGACTAGACTGATAGCTTTGTCGTCGTCATTGTTCTTTGCAATGACCTGATCAAGTAGTTTTTTGGCCTCAGTCCTATACCTTCCTTCTTCGAGGCTCGCGTCGCTGTTGATCTTGCTGTCCTTATCCACGACCCGCAGGCAGACGATCTCGTCCCCGTCGTCGACTAGCTCATCGATCAACCATTCAAGCGCGAATTCGGAGTAGTCGTTCTGGTCAGTCCCGCAGAGGAACGTGCGTGACCGTTTGGTGTACTTGTACTCTTTGTGCTTCGAGTTCAGAGTCAGGGAGAAGTCACTGGCATCGCGGTTGTCGAAGGTGTCAAACGAGACCCGGTTCTGGAACGTCCTATGGGGTGAGGTCGAGGTCAGTGCCATATTCTCAGGTAGAATGCACATATCACCACCGGCTCCACCTGACTGGTAGTGACACAGACGCTGTCATTTGTGGAAACTACTCCAGTCGCGCGGGGTAAACAAAAGATAAGCGAAGATCTGGAGGAGATCTATAGGAAGCAGTACTGAGTAGGAACTCACTGCTTGGGAAGAGAGGTAAGGAAAAGACAACAATGTGAAAAAGCTGAGAACTCACATCGGAGGCGGAGGCGAGGACATGCGCCCTTGTATTTTGGGTTTGGGACTGCCAGTGCGCAAAGTTGCCTCTGACTTACGAGCCTCGAATTGGATGGATGGCCGACGTCCATCTTGGGCAGTTGCGGCAGCAAAGGTAATCTTTCGGGAAGGCAATTGAGCCTGCTGATGTTGCTGAGTGGAAGTATCATTCCTGTTGGCAATGTAGGAGTCTGGTTCAGGAAGCTTCAATGGAGATGTTGCTGGGGAGGTCGCTGGAGAAGGTGAAGTAGGCATTAATCTTTGACGTGAAAGTCCTTGTATAAGATACCACGTAGGACTAGGACCGACAAACAGAGCTGGGTCCGTCAGAAGAGAGATTACTGAACAAGAGGAACCTCATATGGAGGAGCGTTTAAGCTACTACCTTGGTACCTAGTAGGTATTTGTATCTACGGTAATAGCTGAGCTGAACGAGTCAGATGCAGATCAGCACTCACCCAGATATGACTCGCTTGAATGCCTCTACACAGAATGCGGGAACGTAAGGTACTAGTACCAAAACTTGCTGCGAAGGTGATCATAGGCTGGATCAAGTAAGTCCTCGAAATCTTTACACACCGCAGGCAACACCTAGGTTTTTACTCGACTCTCGCCTTTCTGTGATGCGCGGGACATCAATGTTAATATTTGCGATGTATCTCTTCATTTGGGTTGCAGGGTATTCCGTACTGAGGTACGAGCCCGAGTACAATCATTTCTATGTTCGCAGTCTTGAGGACGGAAAAAGCCCTCCCATATCTGTGGGTTAAAGACGACGGTTCTCCTCACCTCTTCACCCTCTGCTCCTCCGCCGTCACCTTCGTCAGAGGGTGTGACGCTGATCCCCGGCAACGAAATTCAGATGTTCTTGGCGACGTATAGTATCACAAAAGAGCCATGGCTGCTCCAACATTTGTCCTCCATCCTTGAGAGGGCAAATCCGGATCTCCGGGCGCGGCCGACTGAAAACATGGGCCTCTGTCTCTTCTTGGAGAACAAAGATCCGCTCACGAGAGAGGAAGCAGAGGGGGTGGTCACGGAAGCCACCGTAAGTCATTTGCTCCCTAAGCCCTACTCATGTGCACTAAGTCAAGCCGTCAGGCACTTCAACCGGATATCAAAATATCGGCAGAGAGTATATCTCTCTTACACCGTGCCCTAGTCGACCAAAAGGACCTATACCTCCCAAATCGTCACCTCCTACCATTCCTCGCGCTCGGACACAAGCGCATCACTGAGTCGTCCGACGGTCACAGTGCCGCAATGCCAAAACTTGTCAAGACTGTGGTCGAGGACCTGGCGCTAGTTCTCCCCTCTCCGACATCAATGTCACCAGACATGTGGCAGCCACTATTTAGCTCATTGTTAACAAGTCTGAAGGAGCTCCTTACTTACAATGAGCGGTACATGGCGGCCATCGCCGACGAGAACGGACCACAGGCGGTAGGGGACTCGTTGGATACCATTTGGAAGACGTTTGCACGACGATCTCACGTGGATGCGTGTAGAATGTGGGTGAATCAGGTCGCCAGGTACGTACGAAGGCTACTTAGAAAATTTTGGGGCACCCCACCGATTGAGGCGACACTATAGGAGTAGCATACATATTTATGGGGTGCCCCAGAATATCGTAAGTGGCTTTCGTACATGCGGCCATAAACACGAAAAGTAAGGATATTGCAGAGAAGGTCCAGGCACTCGTCGATCTACTAGGTAGAGACACTTAAGTTAGATATATAGTTAGACCAATGCGAAGTTGCGAACACAACGTTGGTGGGGCTGAGGGTCAATTATTAATCAACCCGAGACCGGGAGTGAGCGACGGTGAGGTAGCTACCTGTAGATATTACCTTATTAAGACCTGGTAAGTGAAGCTGAAGTCCAATCAGTCAGCCTGATTGAAAAGATGAAGTCTTTCAAATTTCCCCCAGATCCTGTCATCGTTTTTCTTTATTCACATCCCTCAAAGAAACATCTACTCCCACATCTACACCCAAGAAGCATCACCATCATCTCTGATCAAGTCAAAGTGATGGACATCATCATCACATATGTAAGGTACACCGCTAACTTACCACAATAATATTATCCAACGACACTCTACATCTACCACAATCCGTTGCTGAGCTTCGATGCAGATAATAGGACTGGTCAGAGATCGCTACATCAGCACCAAGACTGACCACACTGAAACCTCACTCTATCAAAAGTAACAAGTTGAAAAGCGTGAAGTCGAAGAACGACCTGATGGTTCTAATAGCCTGTGCGTGAGGTTTATACACCTCTGCTGCAGCTTTTTCTTTCATATAGTCTGGTCTATTTGTATGGAGAGGCTATGATACTATCGAGAGATTAAGCGTTGATACTCAGCTTACTCCTTTGATCCGGCTGGCCCCAATTCTTTCCATGGCGGCTTCCTCACCTGATTCGGCTATCCTCATTAGCGGAGTCTTTACGAAAGCCGAGCACATGCAGGCATCTGTACGACACATTGTTGTAGCCAGAGCCATCTGCCAGCGCGCATTGGGGCCGTTGGTGTTGCAGACCACCCTGTAACGACGATCGAGGCCTGACCTCTGGCATGAACAAGCTGGACCTGGGGAGGAGGAACAGTATTGTTGCATGCTTTGGCCGTAGTCCGCTGGGGTGAATGGGACCGGGAGAGCCAATCTGCTCGTTGGGATGTCGCCGTAACAGGACATGAACTATGAGGCGATGTTGGCATAGCTCCAAAGGATTGCATAAGACAACAGAAACTCACCAAGTCTACCCGTTTCGAATGTCGAGGCGGATGGATCCCTCGTGCAGTTCTTCGCTCGTCTCTTCTTTCAGCGTCGAAGCTGTCGACATGGGACCGGGCCTCGATTGTCCTTGGCTCAGCCAAGGTCTCTTCTGTTGTTGCCACCTCCAACTCTCGGGCCATCAAATGATGTACCCCGGGGTCCTTGTCAGGCATTGGATCGAGTTGCTGGCTATGAGGTCCTTGCTTAGGGCCAAGCAAATGTGCCCTGCTAATTTTCAGTCGTTGAAGAGTATAACAAGGAAAGGGATACCTAACGTACAGATCAGTTAGCTGCACATCACGCGCCGCAGCTTTCCCATGTTCCGGCGTTCCTGAGCAGGGGATGCGCTCTGCGCCGGCTTGATGAGTAGCGCAATCGGCACTAACATCGAATCGGCGCAGCTGTCTCTCGACAGGAGACGCAAGAGTGCCGGTCGCTATCAATGCTGAAATGGTTGCTATGGAAAGCGCCAAAGCTTTTAAGCATACCATGGCTCAGGTCTGATTATCTCACGATACGATGGAGATACTTCCTCGGAATCTCGATGTCTGATAAAGACTGCCTGGATTACAATATCTACGAACTTAAATCATGTTGAGAAGTGCGTGTTTAATCCCGCGTCATTGCGTTGCTCTCGTGGAAGATCCACTCACGGGAAGCGCGAGAGCTGCTCTGACTTCAGACGTGGCCCTCGGTATCTGAATAGGCCGTTTGAGCAACGTCCCCGTGTTCCTTTCTTCCACTGCCGGCTCCAAGGTGAGTCCGAACATTGTCCTACCAGGTCATCTGGATAATGATAAAGTTTCCTGGCGAAGATAACCGGCTGATGGGTCTCCCGATATAACCGCAAGGCATGCCTACGGTATGCCTGTAACTGAGCTACCGTTGGATTGAAGATGCTCAAGGTCGAGGTTGGATGGGATCCAATCCGAAACGCCAAGAGTGAGAAGACCAGATGCGATGTTCCATCTCTCATGAATTGGGTTTTATATCGTTCCCTCGCTTCTGGAATCGTCCCTTCCCGCGCTTAGTGTTCTTTTCTGTGTCTGCCGCCGCATTACCTAAGGTATCGTCAGTTGTTTCATGTTGGTGGGGCTGGGTTTGTTACACCGTGTGCTAAGCGCATTGCCGCTTCGCTTGCCCTACCTCACCTATCCTTACTTAACCTTACCCAACCTTACCTTGCCGACCTCAAGGTACTTTACCTTACCTTACCTTACCTTGGGGAACGGCATGGAGCTTACCCAAGCTGTCGAAAAGGTGGATGCATCTTATCGCTGCCGTTACCGCAGTTTAGGTCGGTGGCTGAGGTGACATCTCAAACGTGGACTGGTATCCTCATAAACATCCGGTCTTGCGGGCCATCCATCGAGCATCCCCTTCAACTCGAACTGTCCGCAGCAGCACCGCCATTCCCACCGTTGAGGCGAACGGCTATACTGATTCTTCGGTCGTCCATGCTCATTGTAGTGATGGTATCATCTCGTATACGCTCCAGACGTATTGGCGCCCAAGACCACGGCACGCCAATTATCTATAAAGTGGTGTCCTCTTCTTCATATGCTCGTCTCATATTCCAGACCGACATATCTTGTTACCATCGATAAGTGAAAAGATGCTGCGCCTCCAGCACTCGTCGTTGTCGACATCTCTGCCTACTTTGGGCTTGATCACAGTCTTGGTTTTGCTTTGTCTCGGCTCGTTCGTCATAGCGTCACCAGTGCAACCATCAAAGGATGTTCTCCTGGCTAAACGCGCACCAGTGAGTTACTCCTAATTTCTCTCTGTTCAAGGCCAGGCGTGGAGACATTTGACTGACGACCTCATCGATGCCTGGATCCGTAAACTCAGTCCCGGGGGCCCCACTACTCGTAGCAAACGAGCCGGCAAACCCAGCTGCTCCGGCGAACCCACCAGCTGCTCCTGCGAACCCACCGGGCACACAGCGACTGCCAACAATACCATCAGTATCTGTGCGAGACTCGACAGCCTCTACATGATAAGCACTGACAAGCGACTTCTAGAACTTCGAAAACGGGCAGAGCGTTGGACCGGTATAACATCCATATCTCCTGTTTACATCCTTCTTACCGTCCACATCAAACTAACAACGGTCACCAGATCCCCATGTGCGACGGCAAAGCTCCTACGGACCGTTCGTTGTACCCGACTCCTGCAATCGCAGACAGCTTCATCGGCCGCTCCCTCGAAGCCGTCTGCCGGACACGCGACCCGGGACCCAACTGCGCGTGCGTGTTCAACGAGCGCACCCTCCAAGTCGATCTCCATTGCTACATGGTCGGCAACTTCTTCCCCACCCTCGATCGCCAGTGGCACTCCTCGGGCGTGGTGCAGACTTGCAAGACCAACTGCCATTGCCGGCACATTCCCACCGAGCAGATCCCGCCCGGCTCGCCGCGAACACCGCTCGGCCCACGCCCGCCGTCGTTGGGGCAACGGCCAGGACGGATTCCGAGTGCGGATCTGGACACCATCGTGTAGCTTTCAACTCTGGAAACCCTCGTCCCAACGGAGGTGGCGAAAAAATCGCATCTTTTTAGTGCATCTGGGCAGGCAAGCTTGTATCTTTCGTTTCGTGGTCGGTCAATGTCAGCAGCATGCGAGAGCCGGCGGAGAGGATTCGACTTGAAAACTTTGACTTGTGTCGTACTTCGTTGTATCTAAGCTGGGAGGGACTCTTCTCTTACTTCCCGGCTTTGTCACGCTTCACGAAAATACGTGCTTCAGAATCGCCAACAGTTCTATCTCAATCGAGCGTTGCTGGTGATTCCAAACAATGACATCGCATCAAACCCGCGTTTCCGCTGCACCTCTTGAGTATACTGTCCCATCTCGATCAGATTCTCACCCGCCTCTACTCTCCATCAGTCAGCACTAAGGTATGCATACCTGCTCGAGGTTTCCCGACCGTGACAGCCACACTGCCTTTAGGCTGAATGTGAAGAATGGCCCTTCGAAGCGTCTATGATGAGTGAGGACCGAGCTAGTGGGAAGAGGGTTACAACTCAGGACGACGAAACGAGAGGGAAAAGGGTAGTAGAGTAAAAGTCCCGCTCGACGCGAGAAGGATGCGGGACTGTAAACAACAATGGCGTATGCTCTGACCCCAACGATGCACCATCCTGTTCTCCACCACACTCAGCAGCTCCACCATCCAAGCACCAGCACACAACCCGCCCCTCCTCCACCCTCCCCCACCCACCTACCTCCCCACCACCTCACCCCCAAACCCCACCGGC
>JAABUU010008403.1_pt1 | contig 10278 bp, 11 predicted proteins | sample 5559301 | NCBI WGS metagenome assembly JAABUU01 (sample SAMN10711884, study PRJNA513360) | rock metagenome | isolation source: Antarctica rocks | place: Antarctica: Victoria Land, Richard Nunatak white | reverse complement strand
CATCGTCATATCGCTCTCATATGTTCTGGGCCAATCACCTGTGTACAATGCAAATGTTGCATCACTGCAGGTACTGGGCTTGAGCTTTTCTCTGCAGTATTTGAGCCTGAAGCAGACTCAGCCTGGCTCAAGTGTTTGATCCTGAAATTTTGCCTGGTTGCTCAGAGCTCACTTCATGAAGCAGGTCCTACACTGTCAGAATCCGAGTCAAGTGTATCAGTCACTTCTTGCCCGACCCAGCACACACAAGCCAGCAGACCACAGAAGACATCACAGCCTGCCACTAGCAGCAAGATGCCTTCAAACGCAAAGTCTGTGAACAAAAAGCAGAAGCAAAAGCAGAACTCCCGTGCTGCAGCGCTTGCCAGCAGGCACTCTGACTCCTCAAAGTCATCAGCTTCCAAAGAAGTACAAGCAGAAAAACCAGAACTACAACAGCCTGATTCTGCGCCCTCAGCCAAGCCAATGGCTGTACCTGCAGCATCAGAGGACCAGGCAGTTGCTGCCAATGGCTTCACTGCAAGAGGAATGCTCAACACAGCACCAAAAGGTACTTGCCTCCCAGCTCTGCTTGTTTGGTGCAACCTTAAGCACAATTGGCAACAAAGTTGCAAACACAGCCGCATGCGCACACTCTCAACACTGCATGTCATCTGTATCAAGCAAGCATGCCTCTTCCCGTTATAGAGCATAATGGGCAGATCACTGTTTTCCCCATTTTAATTAGAGTGTCTTTTTGTTTGTAGGGGTTAGAAGCAATGGGGGGGCACGGACACAGAGCAGCAGTAGCATTGCTGGTTCAAGCGAAGATGCAGTTGGATCAGCACAGCGCAGAGCACCGCAACAGCAACCTCCTGCTGCTGATTCTGCCACAGACAATGCCCTGGATCTTCAGTCAATGATCAGTGAGACTGTGAGCCAGCCCAAAACCTCCCTCCGCAATGATCATGCCGAGTTGGCCTTGCCCAATGGCTGGCATGACGATGCATCTATCAACGGCAACTCTGCCAGTCAGGCATCAGCAGCTCCCGCATCACATACAGCTCATATTGAAGCACACCCAGAAGGCAGTTTGCTGCCAGGTGCCTCTGCGAGCTCTCAAGCTGCCGGGCTGTATGCCATGCCAGAGGCTGTGCATGCCTGGGCGACGGACGGTGCTGCATCCATGTCACTCGAAAGTGATTTTGACTTCTTGCATCCTCCCATGACCAAGCGGTCCCACCGCACTTCTCATTTGCCCAGCGGCTCTTATACCAATGGCTATGCGCCCAGCATCAACCAAGCATACCCACACGCTAAAGGTGGAGTTCCACAGGAGCTAGCCAATGTTGGCTACTCAGGCAGTCCCTCTGGCAGCAATCAGTGGCAAGACACAGCTCCACAGCCGCCTCCTGGCCTGTCTCGGGGCACTAAGTCACATGGCTCTGGCTGGGGAGGCAGTGATATGACAGCAGTAGCAGGTGCAGCACGCCAGCCAGTCAGCACACGTGGTCATGTGCCAGCTGCCAGCTTGGGGCTGCCCAGCTACGCACAGCCTGCCCATCGCAAGCAGCCTCATGCTCTGCTGCATAGTCATGGCTATCCAGCTCACCCACAGCACAGGCAGGCATCAGCAGGGGGCCATACCCGCCTCACCAGCAGCCTGCAGAGCCTTGACTTGGCCAATGATGACTGGCAAATCCAAAGGTCTGGCCAGGGTCAACACCCACCTGGGCAGAGATGGAGTCGAGGTGGCAGGCCCACTGGGCATGACGCTGGCCCAGCCACTCAACCCCCATCAGCTCGAGCTAGCCCAGAACGCATGAGAGATGGACACAGCGAGTCAGATGCACACCCACCTGTCACTTCTGCATCAGCCAAACTGAGCTATAGGCCTCACAAGGCATCACCTGGTATGCGGCATGCTGCATATCCAGCCCCTGCATCCCTGTCAGGTTTGTACGCTGAGCAGGGAGCGCGTCCTGGTGCTTCCACGCTCAGGCAATTTGACAACAGGCATGGCAGTGGGAGCATGAAGGGTGCTACGGAAGCAGCCATGCCTGGGCCATCAGCCCAGATGACTGGCTCCTTTCAGGAGCCTAGACACATGCTGGCAGACTGGCAGAGACCAGCGCCTCTGCAGAGCAGAGACCTGGCAGCAGCCACAGATGTGGAGCGCTTGTTACAGCAGCTCACTCCTGTGCTGTCTGAGAATGACCAAAACCCTAGCCAGCTGACACTGGTGAGCCAGCCTTTGGTTGCTTTTGGGTGGAAACTGCTGTGCTGCCTTACTGACAGTGAAGTCACTTACAGTGTCAATGCATATGTATGCCACATGTGACATATTTGGATCAGCACATCATGCTGCCAGCTCATCTCTGCTTGTTTAGATGATACAAAGATAATCCATTTCCCTAGGGATTGGTGTTGGGTACCCAACAAAACTTACATGAACTGAATCCACCATGGTCTCTTCTTCACCCCCAGGGCACATCAGCACTGGTTGGTGGCTCTTGCTATGGGAACACGGCTGTCAGCTCCTGCCATGCATGCAACATGCAAGGGCATGCAGTCATGTATGTCAAACTGCAGGGTGACTTGTGGCAATGGTATCTGGAGCCAAGTCTGTATGGTACAGAGGTATTGACCATGGGAGGCAGCCGAGGCCCTTCAGTCTCGTACTATGTGCCATACCTTTCTGCCATGCAGCTGCTGCTGCCTCTGGACCGCAATGCAGCTTCACAGCCACAGTCAGCTGCAGCAAGCCATTCCGCTCAGACGCAGCAGCAGCAGGTGCCTGGGGATGACTCTATGCAACAAAGTGCAGATGCACAGAGCGTCTCTCATGCTGAAAAGCATCAGAGGTTGGCTGTGCAAGAGCAGGCTGCAGGACAGCAGGCAGGACGTCAGCAGCAGCCTGCTAGAGCAAGTGGATCGCCTAGACTAAACAAAGTGTACCAAGTAGAGGCTGATTGGCAACCCTGGCCCCGACAGGTGTGCTTTTGTGCGTGATGAACAAGCTGGAATTTTGCTACGTTGTTTGCTCTGGCGCCTGAATCAAGATGTTCAAGTGGCCAAGCATACACAAAATGCAATCAGTAGTGTTTGGCAGTTCTCGATATTTTCTGGAGGTACACATGCCATCAACATGCATTAGTCAGTGTGAAGAGTGTCACGAACGCTGTTAGTTGAACAGTTCATGCGCATGTGGCATCTCTGCAGCATCCCCTGCTTCCTATTTTTTTCACAAAGTCACTTCTGGGTTTGTGTGCTGCAGGTCCAGCCATTGATTGAGCTGTTTGACACTGAGCTGCCCTTCAACCGGGTCCCAATGCATGACAAGGTGCAAGAGCTTGCTGCGGGCAGGCTGGCTTGTGGCTTGCCTGGGAGCCCTCTGAACAGCCAGCCTCTTGCTGAGCTACATCCAGCGTCCTGGTAGGCTGATCACCCTTCACATCGTGCCCTTCACATCATCGTCCATACCCATCGTCGCATCACTCAGCATGCCATTATCCCACATTGTCATCACATGCATTGTATGTGTGACAGAGCACATGCCAGTATCTACTGAGGCTTTGAGGCAGTAAGCAAGCTGCCGTGTTTCATGTTCCTTGTCGTGTCTACCAATATCAGCTTGGCCTGACGCTGATTGAATTGACCTGATTGTAAGCAAAGACAGTGAATGATTGGTGCAGGTTTTCAGTGGCTTGGTACCCTGCATACCGAATACCAGATGCCCCTCTGAATGGCCGCTTTCTGACGTTTCACCATGTTACGCCCCAACCTCGACCTTCGTCAAGTCAGCAGGGACTAGTGATAGATGCCTCCAGGAATGTCAGAGCCCCTGTCCAGCAGGCAGAGTCAGTCGGGCAGTCAGCAAGTGCATCAACGTCTTTCCTGGATGTGTCTGTGGCTGGTTTCAAGCTTTGCAATTTGCATGGGGAAAGGTGGCTTGAGCCTCTGAGCATGGATGCTGTGGTTGACAACAAGGCCACTCAGCATGGCAGTCAGCTGCGCAACAGCCACCGTCCACACAGCAACAGCTCAGTGCCTCCGGCCCTGCAACATCACCTGAATGCTCTGCAACAAGGCGCTGAGTACTTGGCACGTGGTCATGCTCTCAGACTGCTGGGCCCTGATGGACCAGAGCGCTTTCAACAAAGACACCCCGACTTTGAGTTTTTCCATACTAGGCACTGAGGGTGCAATCATATGTGGCATGGCAGTAATGTTAATACCTTGTGAGCCAAGCTGGTCCAGAGCCTCTGGCTGCTTCCATGTACGAATGAAGCGTTATAGGAACATCTGCGAGTCTACAGTGCATTGTCTTTCAGCAGTCCGGGAATTGCCTGCGAGTCTATGTGCTTTGTCGGCGCGCTGCTTGCAAGGAACACTGAATGAATCTTGCAGGCATGCATGCAGCACGCTTTCCTGTGAAAACTGAGTCTGCAAATCAATCTGCTGACAACTTTTATTTTGTACAATAGACATTTTGACCGAGAGCAGACACGACAGCCGTGTAACGATCTTCATTCTCAAGACACTTGCTATCACTGGCACATGCTACATAGACTCTCACAGGATCTACGCTTCGCGTGCAACGTGTCTGGTTTCGGAGCTCCGTGGATGGTTGTCTTGTGCACACCATGCCTAACAGAGTCAACTTGAACTGTCTCAGCGCCTGCCAACGCACTTTGTTTGACCCGATATGCCTGTGCATCGAGAGCCCCAGCGGGAGGCTCGGCGTTTTCGCGACGTTGCAGGCTGGGTCTTTCCTGACGAGCGTGCAAGATCTGACCCCTCGACAGGAGCGACGACAAGCACAGTCGGCACAAACACAGGCGTTACAGCCTTGCAACAATTGCGCTTTCTGGTGAGCTACCTGCTGCCCTAGTTGCTTCTCGGCGACGACAAGTGCATCGGTAACTCGGACACTACCAGCGCTCACTGTTGTTTTGTCGGTGATCAAGCGCTGCTCACATCGTGAACTATCGGATACCTCCACTTTAAAGCAAATGTGTTTCGCATTTGCGTGACATCGGCTGCATGCGGCTGCCTCGCTCGACTTACCCAACCAGCATTAGGTCTTGTCTGCACAGCGAGAACTGCGCGCGAGAGAGTTGAGAGCAAGCGGAGAAGAGTCTGCTCGAGTTGAACCTTGTCCTAGAAACACTGATGCATATATCAGTCGGGATGTGGCAAGCTTTGCAGAGGCCTCTCCCACAGCAGAGTGTGCCATGCATTGCTCTGAAGAACAGGTGGCTGTCTGTTGGCTGTGTTCAGCACCTTGCATGGCCTTGGCATGATCAAGCCCTGATCTGCTGATTGACATGCAAGCTGTGCGGCGTGGCACCAGCAAGACTGTCTTTGCTTTTGCAACTCATGTCCTTTGGATGCTTTTCAGGTTGATTGAGGGATCTGCTTTGCTTGCAATCATCATGCTCTGGCATGCTCATCGTCAGCAAGCGTTTGACCTATTGTCTGCAGGATCTGAGGCGGCCTGAGCCATGCAGTTATTTGCAACCTGGACAACAGTACCAGGGCACACAACGGGTGTCACAAGCCTCTGCAACTGCTTCTGAGGACTGGGGCGTGCAAGTCTGCATTGAGGTACAGCTTGCAGCGCCCAGCACAACAAGCTTTGAACCCGCAAATGCTGTCAAGCTGCCAGTCACCCCATGCTGCCTTGCATGATGGAAGCAACCCTCTCTTGCAGAAACATGTTCAGACCATGCCAGTAGACAGCCTGTGGCAGCTTGCCATTCCCTCAAACCTGGATTGGCTGTGCTTAGGAAGTCAATCTGGAAACAGGCTATGTCTGTGGTAGCATGAGGGCAGAGAATGTACCTAAGGCAAAGTCGCCAGTAGTTACCTTTTGGGGACATAATTGACAATGTGAATCATTCCTTCATCACATGCAAGTGGGGTGCTGACAAGAAGATTGATGTCAAACACTGGCCAAAGTTTGATGGGTTTGAGCCGCTCAGGAAAAGGGTTCAGAGCTCTGCTGGCAGGTAAAATCTTTCATCAACCACAAATGATACAGCTTGCTGTGCAGTGTTCTATTCCCAATGTCAGAATGACCCATTTTCAATCTGGTTTGAGGCAAGTGGGGCAGCCAAGCAGTGCATTGTTCTATCTGGGTGACTTGCTGCTTTGCATGTTATGAATGTATGAAGTGGATCACCAAACGCGCTTCTTGATATCTTCTGCAGTGTCTCTGTTGTCCCAGTGCTAACACAAGTGCAATGTTTATCCAGGTGTGGTGGCCTGTCCACTCATACTCATATTTTTATGAGGTGGAAGGAAAGGAACTTTGTCAATGTGGGAGAGGACTGTGGTTTGACAATTGCTGGGTTTTACTACATCTGCATATCACGCCAGACGGGCAGTATTGAAGGTTTCTACCATGACCCACACAGCAGTCCTTTCCAGAAACTTCAGTTGCGTCCTTTGCACGCAGAGTGGAGGCTAGGGTATGTTTCATCACAGTTTGAATACCGATAGGGTACTGGCAGCAGCTCCTGGTCCTGCAGCATGTCTGATTATTTTATTACCATCACACTGTGTTGTTGGTCCTGGTAGGTCTACCATATCAGTTGCTGAAGTGCTCATACCTCTTTATTCACTGAAGTTTGCACCTGAGCACGTGGTATACGGCGAGGTGACCTCACAGGTCTGTAAAGTGAACATTGCATATCATAAGGCAACGACTTCTCCCCACAGAGTGCATTGCCCAGCCTGGAGACTGGAGTAAATCGTTTTCCTCATACACACTAGTATTCAAGAACCAAAACCCGACACGCAGAACACAGGGCTTGTACCAAATGAAATAAGCACAGCAGTGAATCTCATCATTTATCAGCGCATTCCTAGCTTCTTTTACAGAACATTAGTATCCGAAATGGCCCACCAGCAGCAGCGCTCTTGACTGCTTTATTTATTTCTGCTGTTGACTGTGCTGCAATCAGTCCAGCAGCGGCAGCTGCAGTTATGATGCTGTCTTCACTGACGCGTCTCACAATATGGCACAAGATCAGTCTTGCATGCACACTTGGCGACAGCAAGGCACTGCAGGTGGCAAATAAGCTAGCTATGGCTTCTGGTGCGTACACCACATCTGCACCTACAATGGTGTCAAATGATGAGAACCGACCAGCAAGGATTGCTTCCTGCTGTGCATTGCCCCAAGCCAACATGTATGTTCTGGCTCGCTCCATTACCACGTTCCTGTGACCATCCACATGAACTTCAAGGCAATGCTGGAAATGTGCTCACAGTGGCTTTAAAGCTTATAGTGCTTGTCACCTGCTAGCTCACTGTCAGTATCTGCATAACGAGATCACAGCACAAACCTTGATGACACATGTTACACACCACAACCTCGTAGTGATCAACATTGCATATGTTCCAGTAGGACTGCCAAGCCTGCCAAGGTGAATGAATCAAGTGTCTTCCAGCTTTCTTTGATGCATGACTCACACACCTGCAATTGAGGTCCAGATTCCTGACCAGACCTTGCAAAGCTTGGAGGCTACCGTCAGTGGCAATGTACTTGCAGCTGTGCCTCAAAGCAGCTAGGCAGCAAAGAGGGTTCACTCCACACCCCACCTCCAGCACCTGCTTCCCTGCTCATACACACACAAAGTCAAACAACCGGTCATGCATACACATGTGGTGACAGGGAAACAACAGAGATGATGCACACAAGGCATGCAGCCTCAAGATGCATGCAATGAGTTATATATACGAGGAACTTGTTCAGGCAAGCCTGCCTGGATTATGTTGGCTTAGAACATTGCATGCAAATGTGTAGGACAGTGTGCAGAAGAGGCACCTTGTGTGAGAGAGGGTACTGCCAGCAGGAAGCGAGCAAGAGGCAGGCAACTTTCCCATCGCATAAGGCCTGTATGCTCCAGAGTGTGTCTGTGCTGCCGGCTCACACTCACCACCCTTGCTATCAAACCTTCTTCCCCTATCTCTACATCTTCTATCACCTGTTTCAACATGATGCCATGTGAACCTTTCTGTGAATGCATGCATTAGCTCTGATGACAGCTGACCATGCTGTGCAGCAAAAAAGGAGAAGAAGACTCATGGTCAGGCTCCAGTGAGCTACATCAGCAAGGAGCCATGAGATATGCTGAATGCAGCAGAGTGACGAGAGAGAATGGACAGCCTTGCAGCCAAACATGCAAGTAACATTCTGCATCCCCATGATGTTCTGACCCGATTGGATGCAGCAACATAAGCAAAGGGCAGCTTAATTGAAGAAAAAAGTAAGTCTATCTTTTAAACAGAAATGGTAGAGCAGTAGAGCAGCACCTCTTCCAGCCCACCTTCTGCAAATAAGCTGCCTGTGAGGGGCCCTTCCTCTGGTGTCATCGCCCCCTCTTCCCATTCTTGCCTCTGCACTGTACCTGGGGGCAGCTGTGCAGCAGCAGCGCCATGTTGTTTCTCACCCTCATGATGAGGAGGCCATATGACACTTGGCTCCACACCATCAGCACTGGTTTTTCTCTGGCGCTGAGTAGCTGTCCCATCTGGCCCGTCTGGGTGCTGCCTGTTGTTGTTTTCTGGCAACTGCTGGGATGCTGCAATGCCATGAGCTTGCTGTGATGATGCTGCAGCTGGCAAGCCATCTGGCAATGCTGACTGCTGATGAACTACAACAGGTGTGGCGCTGTCATTGACTTGTGTCTGTTGCTGTTCTGATAGGGCAGCATGACCATTGCTTATGGAGTGATGATGTCGCAGGTTAGATTGCTGGCTCGCAGGCGGGGCATGCATTGTGGTATGCAATGCACTCTGGTCATCATCATCACCATTGTCCACTTGGCTTGATGCCTGCTGACTGTGCGGGAGCTGACGACTGCAGGCATAGCTATCAGTCCTACAGCTGTCAGCATGGCCTGCACCAGTTGCTTGGTCGGGGTTGGGGGTTTGTTGTTTGTTTGGGGGTCGGGTTTGGGGCTCAGCAGGCACTTGCGGTGCCGCACTGCCCATGTGCCTGTGGACACTGGCTTGTTGTGGCGCATGGGTGAAGACGGCTTGAACCCAGCGGCGGTGCATGGTGACCTCCTGGCGCATGTTCTCTATCTGGCGTTCATGCACTCTATAGTCCTCGCATGTGAAGCCAGCATCCAGAAAAAGCTTCATTAGGCTTTCCTACAGCAGACATGAGGTGCATGGGAACACTGCAAACCATTACAAATTGCTCAAAACAAAGCCTCATGTGGTTGTCATCATGCTTTGTACACAGTGTCTTTGCTGGTTGTCGTAGCAACTTGTCACTGCAGCACTTGTTGGCCTGCACAAAGGAGGAGTAGCATTGGATTTGGAAACATTTGCACGAGCAATCTCACTCAGCTACACAGACACCTTCCTGCAGACAGGATGTTAGCTTACATGTACATGACATTGAAGCAACACATGTGTGCTTCAGCACAGTGCTCAGTAATTCTTCAGTTCTAGCCCGACGACCAACAGACAGCCTTGTTAAACCAGATTGCAAGCAAACTGATCCCAATCTAATGGATTGGATCCCAGTCACAGCTTGCCGAATGCAGCAAAGAAAGCACCATGCAGCAGGGAGGCTCACCTTTGAGAAGTAGTAGGCTTGAGTCCCATCTGAGCGCACATAGAAATTGTGTGAAAGGCGCTGCTTGCGTGTTGGCCCGCTGAGACGCAGCTGAGCGAGGTCTCCTTCGGCATAGTCCCTCACTAGCACTCGCCCCATGCCCGGCTTCAACACCCGGGCTACATTTGCCACAGCCTGCAGACTAGCATTCACACAGCCTGGTCAACAAGCCCGCAAAGCCTGGTCAGTTGTTCAGTGTGTCAGCGCCTTCCTGCAAAGCCAGGTACATGCAGCATACATGCACAGCAAGCCTGTGATTGGCACTCGGCACATGAAGTGCCTGCATCATGCCTGCAAAATTTTGACATGGCTTCGGCATGCACAGTTTGGACATCTGCCTACCAACGTCTGCTCACTGCAACAGCAGCTTTTAGCAGTTGTCACGTTTTGATATGGCAATGGGGTCGAAATGCAACCCAGGTCAGGGTGAATGGGTGGGGGCGACCCCACATGAGAAATGACATGAACCAGAGGTAACCAGGCAGACTGCCTGCTATATATTGTCTGGCATGGCACTCGTCCAAGTTGGTGTTATGTTGCTGCAAAGTAGGCTGCTTGCAAGAGGAGGAGGAGGATTTTACATCTTCAGCCAACCAACTAGGTTGTACAGATGTGCCAGGGTTGTCAATAACCTGGTCAAAAACATCAGTACTAAGCGT
>JAABUU010008402.1_pt1 | contig 10279 bp, 13 predicted proteins | sample 5559301 | NCBI WGS metagenome assembly JAABUU01 (sample SAMN10711884, study PRJNA513360) | rock metagenome | isolation source: Antarctica rocks | place: Antarctica: Victoria Land, Richard Nunatak white | reverse complement strand
CAGCAAGACGAACTTTTTATGCATTGCACTGCTTCATATCTATCCCTGTCTTCTTTCTTTCGACGTGCTTCTGGAGCAGGTTCATCGTCCTAATGCACATTTTCGTCAGTATCTTAGCCGTATCTCAACTCATCCCGAAGTACTTTGGAATGTATCAAGACGAAATCAAGGAAATCATCGACGCCTGAGAAGGCATCGCCCAGGAAGAGAAGCGCGAATAATGCACGTTTCGTAACGGGCCTGTGTAACGAAACGAATAGGGTATACTTGTAGGGATGAATGGGGAAAAAATGTTGAGGAGAAGAGCTACGCGCACAATTGCATCACACGATGAGGCATCCCGAATGCAAGAGAAGGAGAAGAGGTGCCATGAAAAGGACGCTGCGTGAATGGAGAACGTTGTGGGAAGACTGGGATATCAACGATTATGCGGAACTCGACGCTCTCTTTACAGAGTCAGATATTGAGGAGTATTGGGACACCTTGTGCGAGGTAGACATTATCCTTACCACAACAGAAGGTCGCATCACCGAAGCTCTGATAAGAATTTTTGAGCCTGATGAGGGCATCATCCTGGTACACTATGAATATACGGTGCCGTTTCAAATGGGCCGTCCAGAACTCATCGACCTGATAGAAACGCTCAACCAGGATGAGGAAGATGAAGAAGAATCAGCATTGGAGCAGGAGAAGAATGATCCGACAACGTAAATGGTGCTATGTTTTCTCGTAGTATATGGCGAATGAAGGAAAAAGGTCTGTCAATAGACAATATTGTGAGCAGAATATCTTTTACATGCTCACAATACTATAAGGAGGGCGACTCATGCCAAAGAAGCGGCAGCAACCAACAGGGAAAAAAGGGAGCGGCGGCAGACCGCGCAGGCAGGCCCAGGAGCGGCGCATCGAGCAGAGCTTCAAGGGACGACTCAAGTTCCGACCAGGCTTTCCCCACGCACTGGACGACCAGATACGGGAAGCGCGAAATTATCGCCTCTTGCTAGCAGAGCAGGTCAGCCAACTGCAAACACTCCTCGCCGAGCTAGAGCAACTCGATGATCCAGGCGCACAGATGAGCCAGGAAGAGAACGCGCTCAAGGCATTCCTGTGGGAAACCTATCAGAGGTAGGACTAGGATCAATACCTTTCAAATAAGGAATACAAAAAGAGGGGAGATGTGGCATACTTTCACTTGCTATCTCAAAACGGTGAAAGGAGCATCATCTCACCCATGTCATTTACTCTACGTCAATTTGCACAAGAGGACAACTTCTGTCAACAGATGTCCCTCGATGTGTTTCAACAGGTCATCCCGCCAGCACAAATTGAGGCGGTCCTGGCGGCGCACGGCCCCGTTGGGACGAGGAATCGTCGCTTAACGCCTCGAGCAATTATCTGGCTGGTGATTGCTATGCACCTCTTCAGCCATTGTTCGTTGGCCCATGTCTTTGGACATCTGGTCAGAGGCTTGCGTTTTCTCTGGCCTGATCCGTGCTATCAATTACCTGGAGACGCGGCTTTATCCTATCGACGCTCTCAACTGGGAGCCAAACCGTTGGTCGCCCTCTTTCACTCCATTTGCAAACCCATGGCGACACTTCAAACCAAAGGCGCCTTCCTCTTTGGCTTGCGTGTGATGGCCATTGATGGCACCATCGAAGACGTAGCAGATACGCCCGAGAATGCACGAGCATTTGGTCGACACCGAGGGGATCGTGGAGAGGGAGCGTTTCCTCAAATCCAGGGCGTCTATCTGCTCGAATGCGGCACGCACGCCATCGTCGATGCGGGCTTCTGGCCGCGGCAGTGCTCGGAGCGAACAGGAGGGTTGCGTCTGTTGCGGAGCGTGGGATCGGGCATGTTGGTCATGTGGGATCGCGGTTTTCATTCCTTCCAGATGGTGAACACCACCCTGGCACGGGAAGCCCATTGTTTAGGCCGCTTACCGGCTCAAGCCCATCCTCAAATGGTGCGTCGCTTCTCTGATGGCAGTTCCCTGGTGTATCTTTTGCCTAGCGCGTATCGAGAGCGACAGGCCGGAGTGCGAACCCTCGTCAGACTGATCGAATACACGCTCACCGACCCGCATCTGGACGGCTACGGCCAATCTTATCGCTTGATCACCAGCTTGCTTGACCCGCAAACAGCACCAGCACTGGAACTTGCTTGTGCCTATCATGAGCGCTGGGAGATCGAACGAGTCATCGATGAAGTTGATACGCACCAACGTCTGGTTGGAAGACCATTGCGCAGTCTGCTGCCCATGGGTGTGATTCAAGAACTCTATGGCCTCTTACTCGCTCATTATGCGCTGCGCTTTTTCATGCATCAGGCGGCTTTACAGGCCGACCTTGATCCCGATCGCCTGAGTTTTGTCCACACCATTGAGGTGGTGCAAGGGGCGATCAGCGAATTTCAATTGGCTGCTCCCCAACACTTTAACCTCCTGTATCAACGTTTGCTGCAAGATATCACCTCCACTCGCCTGCCTACCCGAAGGTTCCGTAGCACTTCGCGAGTGGTGAAACAAAAGATGAGCAATTTCGCTCTCAAACGGCCTGAACACTATCGCTCCTATCAGCGCGATGGCTCTTTCGCCCAAGTCGTGGCTCTTATTTGAAAGGTATTGGGACTAGGATCCTTGCAAAAATCGCTCACAGTGTACATTTGTTTGAGAAATGCTACGAAAAAGGATCCTTTGAAGACGGTAAAAGGATATTTGAAAGGTATAGCATGTATTTCTCTTCACGGTTCCCTCTCCCTTTCGGGGAAGTCCAAACGGCTTGGGAAGCGGTTTTACACCCTTGTGAGCGGTTTTCGCAAGAATCCTAGTCCTACCTCTAGTTTGGCTTAATTTCACTCACATTTTAATGAGTTGTAGAACCAAGTGGAATTAAGCCAAACCACAATTTAGCAAGTTACAATGACTTGTTAGATTGCGCAACATCTTTAATATGTCTTACAGCTCCTTCCACCCCAGCTAAAAAGAATCTAAGTTTATCAGCATTGCTTAAATCATTTGCACTTGGAGCATCAACTCTCCAAACAAAGCCAGGTTGGTTAGGAAACGGACCGATAAACTCATCTATTTCCTGCCCTTCTTCTCCCCACAACTCAATGATCACTCTTCCTAAGTAAATATCAGGAGGAGCACCCTCGCTAATAAAAGGTTTTCCGCTTATTTCCTTTGGCTCACCCTTATTTGTAACCATTCATTTTCTCTCCTTATATTCTGAATAACCCACTAAACTACCTTATCAACGCGATATGCAAGTTTTTAATGAAAATTTGGTTCACATAATATTTACGAATCATCTCTCTGACTAAGCACCTGAAGGGCACCTAAACGTACATTCTCTGGTGTAATACCATGATTTTCCAAAACGGCTGCTGCTATCCCATCCTTTGCAAGTACTAATCCAAGTAGAATAGATATTGTCCCAATAGTGGGTTTACCCAAACGCTTAGTTTCGGCAGCGGCCAACTTTATAGCTTTTTTACTACTTGGTGCGAGACCAAACTCTTGAATTACTATACGATCAGGACGATCAATGATAGAAAGCAACTCATCACGAACCTTACTCAGCTCTACGCCAAAGTTTTTTATAACATCGACAGCAGCACTTCCTTCTTGGTGAAGCAAACCAAGGAGAATATGCTCACTTCCTATATAGTTTTGTTGCAAATACTGAGCTTCTATACGGGCAAAATCCATCACTTCAATAGCCTTTTCGCTAAACGTATCCACCATTAACCTCACTTAACTAGTAGGAACAAAAGAAACATATTTCAACAAAGAAATTTGCTGAAGTTATTCTACCACAATAAAACAAGCAGCGTGTAATTGAGGCAATACATGCTACTTGTTTACTTGATTTTAAGCCTCACTTATATTTCGCCTCACCAATTCACGGATGAGGCTAAGTATAAATTAAGCTGGGCTTACATTAGGACTGTGTCGACTAAGGGAGGAATGGACAGTACCATCAGTGTAAGACAAATTGATGTAGAGGTAGTCGTAGTACGAGAAGCCAAAACCTACATCAAATATGGTGTCCGGACCAAAATGAGCACCAATAGTGTTTCTTGATGCAGCAACTATACAATTTTGTGTGTACGAACTATCGACTAGAAAACCATCAGTGCGATAAACATAAATCCGCACATAACATGCATCTACGTTACCATGCCCAGGCTGCTTGTAAAATGAGACGTACCCATCAGGAAGAAGATCAGGATACTTGTAACTAATACATCCCTGAGCAGAGATATCACCAGGAGTATTAGTAATATACCGAGAGCAACCTCCTCCTCCAGTACTGTTAGGAGTAACCTGATGTATAGCACTTTTAGCTACATGGAGTGTTTGTGTCGAATGGTGTGATTTGACAATGCTTTTGTCCTCGTTGTGACATGATAATTTGTCCTCCGCCTCGCTTGCGAAGCGGCTTCAGCACCCCTCTCTGACATCTGGCAAAACAGGCTTTGACGCATATGCACGTCCGTAGTCCAATCTCGGAACCATATCCTGTCCAGTGGTCCATTTTCTCGAAAAGTGGCCGCACTTTCGCAAAACCATTGAACTACAGGTCGTACATATGGTTCAAAGAGGACATCCTCATGTCAAAACTCCCAAAAAAGGTCATAAGAGGTCATCAACCGACTCCAATACGTTGATGACCGAGCCTCTCTGCGTCGAACAGCTTTCTGTAGCTCAACCATGCGAACTGGCTTTTCTGGCTGATGGACCACTTTTCCACATTGACCCATATCCTGTCCAGCAGACCATTGACCCATATCCTGTCAAATTTGTTCTTTTGAGAACCAATCCCTCTGAAAACAACGATAACAACGTTGCTTCTCAGAGGAATTTGGTAGCGCCAGTATCATATTCTTTAGAAGCGCCAGTAACAATGAAGCAACGAAAAAAACGTGGGTGGAGATGGTCACGTGGATGAGGCAAACTCAACCCTGAAGATGATAGCCGCAGATGTACCAGATCGGGGACGCATGTATTACTTGATCGACAACAACTACGATTTCATCCTTGACGCTAAAGCGTTTCTCGACTGGAAGGCGGCAACGAATCGCGCTCCGGCGACGATGAAGGCATATTGCTCCCGGCTGTTGTGGTATTACCGCTTTCTCGCACAACGCAAGCTGAGCGTACTGGAAGCAACGTCGTCCGACCTCACAGAATTCGTGATTTGGCTCTGTAACCCCTACCGAGATGCGACTACTGTTTCCGTCATCCATCAAGCTAGCCCTCTGACAGCGACGAGCGTGAATCTCATTCTCCAGGTAATTGGAGCTTTTTACCGCTTCCTCGTGCGCCGTGGCAAGATCTCTGAAGCGCCAGTCCACTACGTGGATGTCCCCAGAGGCAAATGGTTGACCGAACGTGACCTGCTAGCACATACACGCCGGGGCCGGGCAGTCATTCAGCGCATGGAATTGAAGCTCAAAGAACCTGGCCGACTTCCCCTTACGGTGTCAGAGCAGGATCTTCAGACCTTCATCGACAGTATTCATATGGGGCAGGTCCCGAATGGCGACCCTTCTGGCTTTCGAGATCGCCTGTTGTGTCTCATGCTCAAAGAGGGCGGATTTCGGATCGGCGAGATTCTGGGCCTGAGAATGGAGGATCTGGAATTTGGAAAACAGGGAGTCCATGTTCGCTTCCGCCCGGACAATGAGAATGGGGCGCGAGCCAAAGCAGGATATGGCCGTGATCGTTTTGTCCATTTACCCAGCGACATTCTTGGGTTGCTCGACATCTACCTGACAGAAGTCTGGATAGAAGCGTCTCCAACAACCTTCCATCTGTGGATCGTTCTGAACAAGCACGCAAAGGATCGGGAAGGTGACTCAACCTACGGAGCAGCACTCACTGTGGCCGCTGTCGAGCAAATGTTTCGGTACTACTCTCTGAGATCGGGAATCAAGTTACATCCTCACGCGTTGAGGCACACCCATGCCACTGACCTGGTGCGCTCCTACTTACGAGAGGGCGAAGCCGTAGATTGGAAATTTATCCAGGAGCGGCTTGGACATGCCAGTGTCGTGACGACGATGCAAACCTACACCCATTTAACCAACGAAGATCGCAAGTGGGCCTACGACCGCTATCAGGAAAGGAGATCAGAGCGTGCAGCACAACGCACAGGAAAACAGCCATGAACAGCGTCTCACTTCTCTCGCTGCCATGAAGCTCATCTCAGAAGGGTCGTGGACCCCAACCCAACAGCGCTTACTGGAAGTCCTCCAACGCCAGGAATATCGGTGTGCATCCATTGCCCAGATCTGCCAAACGGCTGGATATTCGGGGAATATGGCGTGGTATCAGGCCATGACAGATCACTGTTTTGCTCAGGTCGTTCACGTTCTCGGATTTCTCTCCTGGAGCCGCCCACAGCGTCGGCTCCTTGAAGTCCTCCAAGATCCAGAGAACCGAAACAAGTCGGGCTTGCAGATCTGCCGATTAGCGGGCTACAAAGACCAGATAACATGGACAAGAGCCATCAAAGATGAGCGCTTTGTAGCTGAACTGGAAGCATTGGGAGTCACTCGACTACGGCGGCCAGTTCGAGTCTCTCATCTGGAAGTAACTGCTGCAACAAGTATTGAAGAAGAATTGAAGAAAGATGTGTGGGATGTCCGGCGCTTCAAACATGATTACCCTAAGCATGTGCCACCTTCTAATTATGAAGTAGACTTCTCCTGGATTACCAATTTTACGTTACGAGAGCAGGTCAAACAGTACTTCCGGTTACGCCTTCCCCGATGGAAAGCATATACCTTCAAAAGAGTTCTCTACCACCTCAAAACGGTGCTTGCATTGTTTCCAGGAGATGTCCACGCAGGGAATCTGGAGAGAAGGCATGTAGAAGCTCTTCTTCCCGCAATGAGCCAGTTAAGTTCTATCCAGGCAAGTAGAGCGCTTCGAGAGGCAAAAATGATGTTCGAGTACATGGCGACATCGCCTGCGTGGCTTCTTGCTCGACCACCTCGCTTCCTCATTTGGGATGAAGATATCCCCTCTCGAACAGAAGCGCTTCCTCGCCCCATTCCTCCCAACGTCCTTGACCAACTCGATCCCTTGCTGGCGCAAGCAGAGGCAGCGATGAGAGAAGGCCAAGATCCTGCGCTCCTCACCCCTTTGTGGTGGGATGCGCTGCTTATCCTACGTCATACAGGAATGCGTTTTGAGGATTTGGCCCATCTCAAAGCGCCAGATGAGCGCGGCAAAGGTGGGTGCCTGGATCAGGACGCGGATGGGTACTGGTGGATTTGTATCGATCATATGAACACCGCATACCAACCCGTATTAACGATGGAGTAATTGATGCCATCCGACGCCAGTGTATGCGTGTTCAGCAGATTCCAGATCACTTTGGAGCACACTACTTGTTTCGGACAGAGAAAGGCATCATCTCACGTATGCAGATCCAATCCGCGCTCAAGAAGTTGGCTTCCCACCTTACCTATGAAGAGAAACCATACCTGATCACCCCTCATCAATTCAGACATTCCATTGCAACCGACATGATTGAGCAAGGGATCGATATTTACACCGTCAAAGAGTTTCTTGGGCACAAAAGCCTCACCATGACGGAAAAGTACGTCAAGGTGTATCTGAGCAGTCTGAAGGCCAAGTACGATGCCTACCGCCTGAAAAAGCAACAAACCTCTGCATCTGAGATGATGAGCCAGGTCCAGATTGCCCAACCAGCTGGTAATGCCGATGGAGGCTGGCTGGAAAACAAAGTGGGCAGGCTCTATGTGTCTCCGCTCCCTGACGGCATTGGCAACTGTGTGCATCTCCCCATGCATGATGGCTGCCCTGATTCGCCGCATTGCCCAACTTGCCCCAAACTTCGTGCCAACCAGCGACATCTGCCAGTGTGGGAGAACAAGGCCACGAACTTACTCATTACCGTCGAGGCGTTGCGGGCCAACCCTGCCTACGCGCGAGCACGGCAAAAGCATGAACAGGAATTGGCCCACGCCGAAAAGGTCATCAAAATCATCAAAGAGGAGGGCTTCTGGGATGGACGCATCCACAACAACAAAACGCACGAGAAGTGAACAGTGCCAGAAAAATGCGCGGGCGAAGTCTGAGCAAAAGCGGCAGGCTACCTTTGCTGCCATCCGAGAGCTTCAACAGGAAAAACATCCAGTAACAAGATCGGCTGTAGCCAAGCGCGCTGGCGTCTCCGTGGTGTTTCTCCGCAGCCATCCTGACGTGCTTCAAGCCATTGAGGATGCAGGACAACAGTATCGGCGAATGCCTTCAACGAGTGCCGCAGACAAAGGGAAAGATCTAGTGATCGACGCCTTCCGTCGGCGTCTGGATGAACTGAAGCAAACAGTGGCCACCAAAGATGCAGAACTGCGCCAAAAGCAGTGCGAGATTGATCTGTTGTATGGGAAACTGGCTGCCAACAGCCCACTAACAAATGAGGAGCTTCGTCAGCAGTTGCAAGATGCGTTCAGGAGATTGGCATTGGCAAAGGACCAATCACAAGAATGAGCAATTCGCTCTTGTCAAGAAAACAATGGCATGATATGATGCGTCTAGAAAAAATCTTCTTTTGTTCATCTCCCCCCATTTCAAGAATCCTTCGATATCCCATCTTTTCTTTCATTCTCCCCCTTCTTTCCCATTTTTTTTGTTGTGTTTTTCTCACAAGGAGCATGATGATTCACATGGACCTGAAAACGTTGCACCTTTCCCTTGCTTCCGCGCCAGTCCTCGTGATGTTTTGCGACTCTCCAGAAGAGAGAGCGAAACTGGGGACCATTCTCTTCTATCATGGTTTTGGGGAATCCAAAGACGGCTACGGGCCAGTCTTACAGCGTCTTGCAGAAGCTGGCTTTCTTGTCATCGGCGTTGACGGGATTGGGCATGGAGAGCGGCGCTACCCCGACTTCCATGAGCGTTTCCCGCCGCTCGCACCACACCTCATCGGGAACGTGCAACTCGAAGCAGCATTCCTTTCGACCGTTCGTGCAACAGCTCAGGAAGTTCCATTGATTCTTGACGCCCTCATCGAGCGCAGGTGGGCACATGCTGAGCGGATTGGGATTGCGGGTCATTCTTTTGGAGGGTTTGTCACCTACGCCGCCGTTGTTGCTGACAGGCGCATCCAGGTAGCAGCTTCTGTGGTCGGATCACCAGAGTGGAGGCTTGCCTGGCCTGAGAGTCCCCATCGCCATCTTGACCGCTTCTTTCCTGTGGCTTTGCTCTCTCAGGTGGGAAGCCGTGACACCAATGTGCTCCCTGAATTTGCACGAGCGTTGCACCATCAACTTGTGCCGTACTATGCTCAAGCCCCTGAACGGCTGCGCTACATCGAGTATCCAAACGCTCCTCATGACCTCGCTGCGGAAGATTGGGAACAAGCATGGAACATGGTGGCAACATGGTTCATTACCCACCTCCCTCCCTTATGAACAACGTCCGGTTGGTTTTGATCGTACCCTGAAGATCTCCAACGTTCTTTCTGACGGAAAGAACCATCATCCAGCTTGAGGAGACGCATCAGCGTTCTTTTCTCCAGAGAACCCATTGGACAAAGAGATTGGCAAACCACACTCTCTTCTTCACACGGTCTTATGGTGCTGCAAGTTGAAAGGTTCCCTGCACATTGTGAAAGACTACCTGCGTCTCTTGAAAGTGAAGCACCATATCAGGGTGGTGTGTCCGGTGTGGGTCAACAAACTCTATGGTCACAGGCACCATGTCCGCTCCTGGTTCCGCAATCTGAGGGCCAAGATAGACCCTCGTTTTTGTCGGATCACCCCCAAGCAGTTCAAACACTTCGATACGTCCATGCAGATTGAGAACGAGAAAGTGCGAGGGTGTTGCCCCTGGCTCACCGCCTGTAAATGCATCCGTCTGATAGGTACGAGGCCGCCCATAGTGGATATCATCCCAGGTAATGCTTCCCCAACTGAGAAGGACCTGTCCAAGCAGCACTGCAAGGAGCGCACCCACTATGCCAATCCCAAGCGAGACAAGGTTGAACGATGAGCGACATGGCTTTCCGAGTGGTGTTCGTGGTGAACAGACGAACGGCGGAACGATCTCCTGTCGTGTGGTGGGTGGACGCGAGGCACGCGTGACCGTGGGTATCTGCTTTGTGGTCTTCTCATACTAAACTGCGTTCTTATTTGAAATACAAAAGTGGGGGAACAGGGTTATAGAACGGATGAGATCGGGGTTGGCCGCTACATCATTGAGTCCAAGACAAAGCTGCTCCTGCAAGGAATCTAA
>JAABUU010008400.1_pt1 | contig 10282 bp, 9 predicted proteins | sample 5559301 | NCBI WGS metagenome assembly JAABUU01 (sample SAMN10711884, study PRJNA513360) | rock metagenome | isolation source: Antarctica rocks | place: Antarctica: Victoria Land, Richard Nunatak white | reverse complement strand
TGTGGTTTTTGTTGTCGCTGTAGTATTGCAGAAGCGAGCCTCGAAAGTAAGGCTGGTACCCTTTGGTTTTGAGACTCTGGAAATCCAGGCTCAGACTTTTCCGCTGAGCTTGTTGTGATCTTGTGAGATCATCATCAAGCCTGAATCCTGCTTGCCTGAAGTCCTTGGAAAACTTCAGGAAGTGGTGCTTATGTATCAGTGAGCTGAACCCCAATTTCACAGCTCTTCTTCTTCAAGCTCAGATTATTTTCGTTTTCTTTTTGTGCGAAAGAATGCAAATTTAGTCCAATCCCCAACGAATCGTTGGCAACGACTGTGAAATCCTAGTAATCGTCAAATGTCATCCTGGCACTTGCTGCGGAAGCACATGTGCGCGGGACACCATGGCTCCAATCTCGAAGCAAGTCGACATCGCTTTGAGTCGAAGTGGGTTACTGACTGCGCTTGGTGAGGACTACTTGCTGAGTCTTGGGGTCCTGGCGATCGTGGTAATCTTGACAGCAGTCACGACAACTATCATCAACGCATACCTCAGGCGAGGTCACACAAAGGGACATGCATCCCCTTCACACACCCACATTGCGGCACCCTTCCAAGGGCAGTCAGAAGATTTGCTGCTGGACCCATCAGCGCAGTCGCACGATATCAGTCAGCAGGCTGATGAAGACGCAGGCATCAAAATTACTATTTCTTAGGGCCTTAGTTTAGGGCCTTAATACTAATAGGCCCCGAGCTTTGGGCCAGTGCATGATCTTGAAATTTCGGGTGTCTTCCCTCCCTTCGAAATGTTGCGAGCTTGGGACCAGTTCTCTCATGGCGACACGGATCGGTGGTCTCGCTGTGATGGCTATCACTGCCTTTGTCTCCTTTTTGTTGCTGACTTCTGCTGGCGGCAACAAACCCTTCCTGCCTGCTTTGGCCACTCAACAGAATGCGCGCGTCGCTTCTAGCGACAACGACGTCTCCACCCTTATTTCAGGCATTGAAACAACCGAGGCAAAGGCAGGGAGGCTGTTTATCACCTGCCTACGTATACGGAACTGGGCGATCACGAGGTCTCAGAACTGGCCATCACCCACCAGGTTTCGAAGGTTGCGATCATCGCCACCACGGCGCCTGGCTGCAGAGACCTTTGAAAGCCATGATGCCATCCCATCAGGTCCTTGAAGGAATCTCAGTAAATGATACTTTAGGGTATGCATCGCCGTCTTTGGGCACACAAAATTTTCTTGCTTTGCACAGGCCCTACTGTCGGGATATGTGCTATCGTGAAGGACGATCCAGATGTCTTGGAGTGGATAGATCATCACCTGCGGCTTGGCGTGTCCCAAATTATCATACTTGACAACAACAGCACAAGTTCTTTGTACGACGTTAGCTGCAAATACCATAACCAAACAACAGGAAAGAATGACCGCTTCACAGGAAATGGTCATTACGCTACCAGCAGTTGTAAATTGCTGCCATATATGCACAGCGGGGTTGTTGAAGTCATTGCTTTTCCGGGACAGGGGCAGTCATTGCAATTGACTGCATATGACCTGTGCTTGGCAAGGTACAGGGATAGATTTGATTTTCTAGCGATGTTGGATGTAGATGAGTACATTGTCATTGCAGAGCCATCTGCCACCCTTCCTGGTATATTGCACAATTTTACAGATGTTGGTGGCCTCGCCCTCTCCTGGCAGAGTTTTGCTTCCAGTGGTCATGAGATCAGGCCTGATGGTGGTGTGGTTGCCAATTACTTCAGGTGTTTTCCTCAATCTCACAGCAACAACTGGCATGTGAAGTCCATTGTCAACACAAAATATGCTGTGCACTTTTTGGACCCTCACCATGCGACCTATGCTGATTCCTATTTTGCAGTCAACTCGAATTTTGTCAAGGTGGATGGCCCTTTCTCAAATCCTGCCGTCTTTGACACGATTTACCTGCATCATTACCAGACTCGCAGTCGCGAGGACTTTGCAAATAAGGTGGCAAAGGGAGCTGCGGATTCTTCCAGGAAGAATTGGTCTTACTTTGACACATTAGAAAGAGAGGCAATCGAAAATTGCAGCATATTGATTGGCCGGCTCGTAAGCAATTGATCAGCTCTGTGCTCCCTCTGGCCCCCTCCCCCCTCTTTTTTCTGGTACATCTGTTTGAAAGAGAGTGGCATCCAGTGCAATGCCACCTATTTGAGCAAATGTCTGTTGATAGTGTAAAATAAATACTTGCACCATCGTTGCTGATATTCCATTACATGCAATTATGGACCAGCTAGACAGTTGAATGGGCATGATACCTGCTTCAGGGTCATACTCAACAGATTACTGTTCACGTGTAACAGATTTATATGATTTGTAGTGAAGGTTTCAGGGCCAAGCAAGGCATCACTGCAGGCCTGTATGTATTGCAAACATCCATGGATGTTGTTGCAATAAAACCTGGCTGCTGTCTGTTTGCTTTGCGTAACAGCAGTCACCCAGTGGACAAGATCTCTGGCCTTTGAGCAGCGCGGCATTGCAGAGGCATCTGTTCAATGCATGCCTTTATGCACTGCAAATACCCATGGGTGCTATTGCAGTGAAACCTGGTTGCTTTATGCTTGGTTTGCATAATAGCAGTCACCCCGTGAACAGGATTGCTGGCATGAAATTTGCTGCATTGCACCAAAATCTGCTCACTGCAGGCCTGTATGCAAATACCCATGGATGCTGTGCAGTGCCGCCTGGCTGCTGTATGCATGGTTTGGCCGCTAGCAGTAACTTGCAGGATACGAGTTCTGGCCTTGAATAGCGCTGAATTGCATAATCTTCTGCTCATTGCAGACCTGTATGCACTGCAAATTCTCATGGGTATTGCAGTGAAACCTGGCTGCTGTCTGCTTGGTTGGCATACAGCTGCCACCCAGAGAACTGTGGGTCTACATGCCCAATCTGTTACAGTCAGTGGACAGCTTAAGATACAATGTGTCTTTCACCCGAGTCTGTTTGGGTTCAGAGTGGCAATAGAGGGCTCAAATGACTCATCATGTTGCGTCTAGTGTCAAGGATAGACTCTGCAGCATTTGCTCTAGACTACTGTAGAATCAGGCCTATCATCTATGGATTAGCCCTAGATCACTGTAGCTTCTGGCTTAGTCAGTCAGTCAGTCAGGGATTTTACAGTCGTTGGGGCACACAACTGTCCAGTGTGCTGGAACTGGATGCCATCGACGACTATGTTCCCAGCATAGAGTCTGGAGCAGTGCAGCTTCTCAAGCACCTGGTGAACACAGACCCTTGTGCTATGGCAAGTGTGCCCTCCAATATCAAGCCCAGCGAAGAAGATGACTACCACAGAGATCTACATAAGCATGTCCTAAAGCACAGAACTGACAATCCTAGCGTTCAGAACACTGTTCAGAGTCAGGAGTATTTCCTAAAACAAGAACTGGATTCACATAAAAGGAAAAGCTATCCTACGGCTGTCCCATTCAGCCATGTGCACTTCATTATCTGCACCAAATTTCCTGGGTATTTTGTTGACGAACAGGATGTCCTCAGAGATCTGCAGGCAATAGGTCTCACCCTCAACTCAGCAAGGATTGGGTCTCCTCACGCCACAAGGTACAAAATGTGTTACTTCTCCCACAATCCAAGGTGTGCAATACATGCTCAACAAAATTTACCAATGACTCTCATGCAGGCTATTTCATGTTGTTGGGACATGTACAGAATTTTGGCAAACTGAGATGTCAGGAAGTCCCGACTGTCCTTGCATTTCACCTATGAGGATGGCTAGCTCACTGTTGCACCAGGGACTCATGTACAGTAAGTCTTGAATGAAACTTTCCACGACAATTCACCTAGTGAGGATCAGGCCAATCCTAGTTGCAGATCAGATTTATGGCTATTGTACCATATGCAGGCGCATCTGTCGTGTCAGTTGAATGTGGTACTTTGGTTTTGAAAGTGACGATTGGGTTTGTATGTGTAAGAACCATTCTCCAGCTGGTCTCTATGCAGTTGATGTCTGCAACCAATGATGTAAATTTGTAATTGGCTTGCTGCAACAAGCTATGTGGGGATTACCATGCTCAGTGTGTAGACAAGATGCATCATATGTCATCCATCATATGTCACCCAGACAGGTGCAGCTCGTCTTCCAGTTATTATTCGCTTCTCTGGTTCTATATATTTGTGCTCTGGCATGTCCCAACAACTGATTCAGTATATTGCTTCAGAGAGATTGGGCCTCTCAGCAATCCCAGTTCATGAACGCTTGGCATGCACCATGCTGACACAAACGAGGTTGTCTGCAGCGTTGTTGTCATCAACGTTAACGCCCCGGAAGTTGCAGTTAGTATGGTGAGCTGTGCAGTATTGTGACGTTAGCAGGCGTGTGCTGCTAGAAAGCATACACACGCTGAGTAAGAATTTTGTTGTGTGGAGGTATTTACAAGTGCTTTTCCTTAAGAGGAGCGCGAGATCGAGAAGAGAATGTCTGGAATTGGAGCTTGTCTGTTGGTTTTGATCTACGAATTATCGTAAAGAAATTGAATAATAGTCAAGACAGAATAAAGTACTACTCAGTAGCTTAGCACAACGTAATATACAGCATAAAGTATCGCGTCCTACTCAGCATGTCTGACTAATCAATGAATGTTGGAGCACTCATGCGACTTTCCATATGAAATAGTCAACCTTGTTTACTAAGATATGAGTAATTGGTCAACGCTTGCCAAACTAATCGCCGGTCTGCAGTCCAGCTGCTGCAGTATTACTGTTGCTGAGTGCAGTGCAATGTGTGGCTATGATATCTCTGTCTTCAATTAGGCGTCATGATATGTATTACATCTCATATCTGAAGCTTCGTCACAGTATTACTATGCTAACTGACATACGGACTCACATCTGGCTGATAGCTGCAAAGACAGCCTCACAAGGCTTCACACAAGTGAGGACATTACAAGTCCAAAACCAGATGCCCACAAGCATGTTAGGATGTCTCAATTTCTAAGGCGCCTCAAATGCGCAACTACACTACTTGGACTTGTTCAACTCAGGCATGCAATCAGGCTTATGCAGCAGACTGGCTTTCATACGCACAACCTGGTGACACAAGCATCAACATTTTCTGCAACAGACCTCCAAGACCATGCTTCACTGTAACAGCCTACTAGAAACACCTGCCCATACCATACTCAAAAACATCACTGCGACTATTTTTGCAGTACTTTGCAACAGTGTTGATCCAGACATGGATTTGCTTCACGACCCTTGCACAGAAAGCTGCTACTTGACAAAACACAGCAGAGACACTTCTCACATGAGCTGCAATCAAAGCCTGATGTAGATAGCTCTTGCACAGTGTGTCATCCAGCAAGCCGACTCCACACATCTGAACAGCAAGCTGACTCCACACATCTGAAGTTCTTGTGATACCCCCTTGGTGACATCACAAGTGAAGCGTTTACACCAGCATTGAGAGAAAGCATAAACAAACTCAGGAGTTGTAACTGAAGCCTTGCTGCGTCGCATCTGTCATCGCACATCATCCTCATCACTACTGTAAGCTTGTTGCTGTCTGCTGTGCTGCATGCCTCTCTGGGAGGCAGCTGCATTGCTCCCCCGCAGCATAGGACCTTGCCTAGGATCTATGCCTGATTGTGAGTCATGCTGGCTGCGTGACTCAGCAGCTGCTTGCGAAGAGGAGGAAGGCGAGCTCAGCTCATCTTCTGACTCTGACTCTGAGTCCTGTATGCTGTGTGAGCCAATGCTGCGTTTGGCATTGCCTAGATGGTGCGCGACTTGCCGCTTCTTGCGCCGTCTTGTTTCCGATATCGAATCAGAAATCTCAGCCCTGCATGCGAGCAGTGCACCATCCGTGAATGTTGCATGCAGGCACACCAGCATACCAGATGAGCAAGATGCAAACATCATGACATCATGCAACAGCCTGAGAAACGGCTGCCTGGCAGAGGGAACAGTTTGAGCCATGTGTGACGATGCAGACAAGCTGAGCCACCATGGCAGAGTCTGAGCAGCTGAGGCTGTCTTTACGGGGAAATAGTGCAGGGTTCAGGGTTTAGAGTCTAGGCTGGTCTATGTTCAGGAAGTAGTGCAGTGGCTGACTCATGTTTGGGGAGATCGCGCAGGGTTCAGGGTTTGCGATATAGAGTTTGGGCTGACCTATGTTTGGGGAAGTAGTGCAGAGCCACAACACCACCAACAAAGGCTGCCAGAGACAGTAGCCGCGTCCATCTGCGAGCCATTCTGCACACATTGGGGTGTGGGCTGGTATCTTTGCAGTCCTTTTGACCTGCGCCCAGTCACAGCAGCAGTTGACACATGCAGCTGTGGCCCCTTCACAAGGAAGAGGGGGGGTGGGGGGGGGGGGTCCTCCGCTTGACTGCCCCCAGCAGAGCTTGAATTATAATGATAATCTTTATGCGTTCTGGCTAGGTGTGTGCGGGGCAAGTCTTGTCTCTCCAGAGCAGTCTGTTCTGAATGCCCTGCAAGGTCTGTTGATGCGACAAGGAGTCATGAGTGCCCTCATAGCAAGAATCTGACAGCAGGACTTGATGCTTCAAAGGTCGTCTTTGCTGAGCAAAATATACATTGCAAAATAGCTTCCGTATCAAAAAATTGACAGGCTGAAGATGGGGAGGAGTTCTTTCCCTGGAGCTGCGCAGCAGATTAGGCAAGAATCTAATCTGGATCTACAGGCTCTTCATGCAATGCATGAAATTGTGTGCACAATTGGACATATGCACTGTCAGCTCATGCCAAGCCATCTAATCAGCATGGGTCTGCCTGTTTGTTTGTGTGACAAACAGCAGCATCATACATACATGAAAATACATAGTATTGAATGCTTATATACAATACACACACATATAATATGAAAATCACGCAATATAAACTACAAAGTAATATTTGTCATGACATTATATATGACATGACGTAAGGCAATACAATGCATATGACAGTGCCTGTAGCTGAAATGCCTCACCATCCAAACACTTCTTGAAGTCACTGTGGCCGGCTGCTACTAGATAGCGTGACACCTTGGCCGTCTCCTTGAGGTGACCTCTCTTCATCATGGTGGCGGAGATTTTCATGGCGATGCCTAGGTAGCCTTGAGCAATGACCAGCAGACATACCTGCAGCGCCATAGCATCGACATGCAGTTCACTCATTCAAATCACTCATCCCTTTGTTCCTTCGTCCCTTCATCCATTCATTCATTCATCCATCCATCCATCCATGCATTCTATCATTCGTTCGTTCGTTCATTCACACACTTGTTCATTCATGCATTCATTCTTTCAATCATGCATTCACTCATTCATTCACAACTCATTCGTCCATGAAATACATGTCTTCCGCTAGGGTCACGTACAATCCATCCTGAGTAGCTCCCTGTATGAGGTCCTGCTTTGAGAGTCAGCATACCAACAATGACAACATACAGAGTTACAAAACATATCAACAAACATGGGATCTGGTAGGGGCCAAAGCCTTGATGACTAAACCTGCACACAACCTTGTCGGCCCATCATGAAAGACTGGTCAGCAGTGCAGTACATTAAGTTCAGTGTTGGCATGTAACAATGAGAGTCGACATCTGTGGCTCATTCCACAGCACACATCACAAAACAAACACAAAACCAGAGAAAAGCATCATCATGCTGCCATCGATAGGCAGCAGTAACTGTGCAACAGCAGTACGGCACTGCAGGCTGCACAGTAAACAAACACATGTTGTACCAGAAACCTTGCATAATTTCACCTTTGCAGCCGGCCTGCCGTGACCATCCTTGACAAGACGCGCTACAACTTCTGCCAGCATCTCTACATACCGCTGCCCGGCCTTGGCAACATTGATGGTGGATGCGGCTATGAGCTGGGGCTGGGCCGATCTGTGCCCGAGTAGTACTGTCTCGTAGGAACATGAGACGGCCTGCTCAAAGTGATCCTGCAAATTCTGAAGCCATTCAGCATTCCAACAGGCGGTAATTGCATGGCGTGCACCTTCAACTTGGTGATTTAAGATACATGCGACCAGAGAAGAATTGGAAGGAGAATGCTCTGATGCATTGTGCACAAGGTGGTACTTGACACACTCTGAGTGCAGCGCTTGAGGTGGTGAGTATGACTGCAGGCTGAGCTGAGTGATGACTGGCAGAACACCACTAGGTCAGACGTGCACGATACACCATGCGCAAAGTGGCCATGCACATTAGCAGCAAGAAACGTAGCTCTGACTGTGACAACATATGGCAAATCACGCAGCAATCAACACCTAAGCAGATCACAGCATGTGACAACATCAGTCACAGTAGGGCTGGCCCAAAGTTCACCCCAGGAGAAGGGCTTAAAGCAACTTCATGCTATCTGCCCTCAGCAGGCATGCAAAAAAACACAAACACGGATACACTAAAAAAGCTAGAAGCACAACAGCATGGGTTTTAGTGTGAGGGCACAAAGTTCTTGTTTCCGTCTGTGGATCAGGGTTTGTGGATAAGGGTGAACCCTGGATCTGCCAGGCTTCAACAGGTGATGCAGCAAACTGCACAGACGTTGAGCGTACTCCCACACCTGATCAATCATTTTGCAAGTGATGTCCCGGACACAGTCCATGTTCCCACCCACCATGGCTGCAAAGGAACACGCTGCTGCAACTTCTGGACGTCCCAGGTCACAGACACATGTGACAGTCCCTGCCACAGTTCCAAGCATGCCTAGGTCCACCTGCATGTTGCACACAACGTGCTCAAGGCCTTGATTGCCTTTTGTGAGATGAAGAGAGGGTGTTGCTGCCTTTTGAGTTCTGGGCTGTTCTGCCTGTTGTCAGCTTTGGGCATGTTGCCTTCAGCTGTGTTCATTCAAGGGGATGAGGGATGATTTCAAGGGGATGAGGGATGATTTCAAAAGACTTTTTTGCATGCAGAGGATGCTCTGGCCGAGCAGCAACAGCAGCATGACCAATGCCGATGCATGTAACTGCATATGGAATGCTCTGGGAGGATCCTAGGCACACATGTGCAACGAAAGTTGTGAATTGCTGATGTGTATGCATAATTGGTCTTAGCGACAAGAGATGCAATAGAGCATTGCACACCCTCTGTGGGCAACCCCCAGATACAGCTGTACATACACTTGCTGGGTTTCAGCAAAGATGCATGCTGATGTGCCTCTCATACATAGACTGAGATGTTAGCTTACAAGCCATGTGGTAAAGTACCTGCGTACATGTCATGTCTGCCACCGTGTGGCTATAGCCTGCCTCCACGCCTACGATTGTCCCTAGAGCACACCCGTAAGACAAGCCCTGAGGAAGGCCGCCCAGGGTGGCCCTCGTCATTTTTGCTTGCAGCCAGATAGGCCATTTCCAGGCCATCTTGTAGAAGGTTGCCAGCACAACAGCAATTCTGCTGTCCTCAATTTCTCCAGATGCGCCATACCCAGCTTTGCCATAGGTGTGCTTTTGAGGCCAGCCGCACTGTTGCTGTGCACCTTTGGGGGGTCTGATAGACCTGGGGATCTCTGACCCTCTGTGCATGCTGTGCTGCAGTAGTCAGAGTTGTTTGCTCCAACCAGCTGATGAAATTTTGCTGTATTTGCTGACGTGTAACTGCCCTTTGCGAGCCTTAGGGCCAGCTTAGCTGGCTACACTGTTAGCTGGCTACACTGTTAGCAGCAAATCCCTCTGCCAGGTACACTGCCTGCTAGCTGCCAAAAACTTGCTTGTGAAACCAGCTTGTGCTACATTACGCTCAGGCGACTTGCGTTCCAGCCTGAAGCAAGTTGCTGTCGAGCTGTGCTAACTTCGGGCAGCGGCTCGCGAGGAGCGCAATGAGCTGGGCTGCAATATCGCGAGGCACATACACAGGCGCAAAGATGCGCGCAAGGACGACGGCCGCGCTGAACAACGTATCGGTTGAGCGTTTTTTGACTGGCTAGAGCGACATCCTAGTCAGCCACATGCACGAGCAGGGCCATTGCAATGCCCTTTGGTGACAGGAATTTGACGTTACTTGGCAATCGGCGATGACTGTGCCAGCGGCGCCAGCAGACGTCAAGGACGATCTGTTGCTGCAGATTCGAAGTCTGCTTGACAAGAGCAAGCCGGAGCTTCAAAAAGAATGGTAACAGGTGGACTGTAGCGATCTTGAGCCAGTAGTCTCTTAGCAGCACTACTTCACCGCCTACTTCGCGGTGCCAGGGACTTAGACAGTGCTCAATCACAGCCCTCCAGCAGCACATCGCCTGTTGCATCACCCACGAATACACCAACACCTGCCAAGAGC
>JAABUU010008397.1_pt1 | contig 10284 bp, 8 predicted proteins | sample 5559301 | NCBI WGS metagenome assembly JAABUU01 (sample SAMN10711884, study PRJNA513360) | rock metagenome | isolation source: Antarctica rocks | place: Antarctica: Victoria Land, Richard Nunatak white | reverse complement strand
TTCTCGGCGAAGATGCCCGCGGCCACCGGCATGGCGTAGGAGATGTAGAGAAACACCGCGCAGCCGGCGGCGAGTGCGGCGAACGCCGATGAGTAAAGGGTCGCGGCGAACGACAGGAAGGCGACCAGCCAGATCGCATAGGTCGGGGTCCGGTAGGCCGGACTGACGTGACGCCAGAGACGCGACGCCGGCAGGCCGCCGTCCCGGGCGAAAGCGTAGACCATGCGCGAGGTGGAGGTGACGGCGGCGAGCGCGCAGAGATAGTTGGCGACGACGATGGCGACGTAGAGCGCATCCTTGACCGCCGTCGGCACCGGCAAGCCGGCCAGCAGGTTGAAGAACACGTTGGCGCCGTCCTTGGCCGCGGCCGCCGGGTTGGCCATGGCAAGCACGAAGGAGCAGACCATCACAAAGCCGAACAGGGCGGAGACGACGACGGCGGTGATCATGCTCTTCGGCACGGTGCGCCGCGCGTCGATGGTCTCTTCGGAGATGTGCGCCGAGGCGTCAAAGCCGGTGATCGTGTAGAGTGGCAGGATCAGCGCCAGCAGGAAGACATAGGTGAGGTTCTCGCTGCGGGGAAACACGCCGCCCCCGGGATCGCCGGTGTAGTTGGTGATCGTGGTCAGCCGGCCGAGGTCGAGGTGGCTGATGGAGAGCAGCATGGTCGCCGTGAGGGCGGCGGCCGTGACAAGAATGAGGTAGCCGGCGAAGTCGGTCAGCTTGGTCGTCAGCCGTATCCCGAAATGGTTGAACAGCGCCTGGGTGAAGGCGATGAGCGCCACGGCGATCGCCTGCTCCGTCAGTCCCCACTTGGAGACATCCATGTGGAAGATATTGGTCAGCACCAGTTGCTGGAACAGCAGGTAGACGCCGACGTTGACCGAGGCGATGACGAAGATGAGGCCGAGCAGGTTGACCCAGGCCGTTGCCCAGCCCCAGCCGCGTCCGCCCAGGATCGACGACTAGTGATACAGGCCGCCCGCCGTCGGATAGGCCGAGGCGATCTGCGCCATCGAGCAGGCGACGACGAAGGCGAACACGGCGCCGACGATCCAGCCGACAGCGACGCTAAAGCCGCCAAGGGTCGAGTAGCCGAGCTGGAACGAGGTCACCCCGCCGGCAAGGATGCAGATGATCGAGAATGAAATGGCGAAGTTGGAGAACCCTCGCATACGGCGGGATAGTTCCTGCGCGTAACCCGTGCCGTGCAATACGGCGACATCGTCGTCGATCGATCCAGGGGGCGGCGCAGGGGTCATGGCCAGGCTCCTTCAGGGTTGCGGATCAGGCGATCGGGTCTCCGCCGCCCAGCCGCGCGTTCGGCTGACGGCATCGGCGAATCGGGCGTGCAGCGCATCGGGCAGCGGCGTTCCGCATTCGATACGACGCCAGGATGCGCGGTCAACCCCCCAAGCGGCGTCCTGGCCGTGCGCGCAAAGTGCGAGCAGCCCGAGCGCGGTCACGTCCGGCATCGTCGCAAGCTCGATCGGACGGCCGATGGCGGCTGCGAGGAACTCCGTGAAGTAGCGGCTGCGGCTCAGCCCACCGTCGACGGACACGCGCCGTCCCGATGCGCCCGGTCGCGCCATGGCCCCAACGATCTCGGCGGCGCGGAACGCGACACCCTCCAGCACGGCGCGGCACAGGTCCTCACGCGGCGTGTCCAGGCCGAGGCCGATCCAGGCGCCACGAGCGCTCCGGTCCCAATGCGGGCAGCCAAGTCCGGCCTGGGCCGGAACGAAGAACAGGCCGCGCCCGGCCGCCGACGATCCGTCTAGCGCCGCCAATACCTCGTGGTCGGCAAACAACCCCATCCGGCCAGCCCAATCGAGGGCCGCGCCGGCGGTGAACACCCCGCCCTCCAACGCATACTGCGGCGCCTCGCCGTCGATTTGCCAGGCGCACGTCGCCACCAAGCCGCCATCGCTCTCAGGCGGTGTATGGCCCGCGAGGCCAAGCACGAAGGCTCCGGTGCCGAAGGTGATCTTGACGTCGCCCGGTTGTTCGCAGCGATGGCCGTAGAGCGACGCTTGCTGATCGACCACGGAAGCGACCACGCGCGGGCCATTGGGGATTTGGCCGAAATCACCGACCGTAGGCCGGATTTCCGGCAAGCACTCGATTGGCACGCCGAAGGCCGCGCAGAGCGGGGCGCTCCAGGCCAGGCGGGACAAATCCATCAGGCTGGTGCGCGAGGCGGTCGAGGCGTCGGTCGCGAATACGCCGGTCAGCGCGTCGAGGAAGAACGCGTCGGTGGTGCCGAGGCGCAGCCGTCCGGCCCGGCGCAGGTCTTGAGCACCTTCGGCGTGATCGAGCAGCCAGCGCAGCTTGGAGGCGGAGAAATACGGGTCGAGCGGCAGCCCGGCCACTTGGCGGGTCAGCGCCGCGACACCGTCGGCGCGCAGCCGCGCGATCGCGTCACCGGTCCGCTCGTCCTGCCAAACAATCGCGTTGTGCAGCGGCTGCTTGGTATGCGCGTCCCAGGCGACGACCGTCTCGCCCTGATTGGCCAAAGCGGCGACGGCACAGGGCCCGGCGGCATCGATCAGCGCGCGGATGTCAGACAGAAGCTCGGCAGGATCGTGCTCCACCCAGCCGGGCCGCGGGTGGATTTGCCGGTGGGTGCGCGTGCCGACTGCGACGGCGGCACCGTCAGCGCCGCTGCGAAAGGCCTTGGTCGAGGTCGTGCCCTGGTCGATTGCCAAACGGCTGATCATTCGAGCGTTGCCAGCAGGGTGGTCTTGCCGGCTATCCGGTTCAAGGCGGCGGCAGGCAGCGTGATGGCGAGACGCCGCTCCGGCAGGGCACGGACGCTGCGAGCCGCAAGCTGACCGCCATCGTCGACGCGCAGGCTGAAACGGAAGCGGCCCGCGCCCGACGCGCGGCCGCTTAGCCGGATTGGCCGACCCTCGGGTATCAGCCGCTGGGGAACCACATACTTCAGCTGGCCGGACGGCATCACCGTAATGGCCTCGGCCGGCGATGGCAGGCCAGCAGGGGTGAGGCTTCGCAGTATCGCGCTTGCGGCAAGCCTGCCCTCCCGCGCGGCGACCCCGGAATGCTCGACCGGCCGCAGCACGTTGCCGGCTGCGAAAAGGCCGGGAGCGGAGCAGCGAAACAGGGTGTCGATGACCGGGCCGCCGGTGCAAGGGTCGATGGCAAAGGCGCCACTGCGGCCAAGCCAGGCGTCCGGCACGAAGCAGCCGGTGAAGATGACCCCGTCGCAGGCTAGCCGTTGCTGCCTGCCGTGTCTGGTGATGCGCACTGCCTCGACCCGCTCGTCGCCCTCGATCGCGTCGAGTGTGGTGCCGGTAAGGACGGGGACGCCGAAACCAAGCCGGGCCACCAGCCCGCCCGGGTGACGCGCAGTGATGCGGTCGCGAGCCTCGATCATTGCCACCGGCCGGATGCCGGCATGGCGGGCGGTCAGCAGGGCCGAAAAGGCGACAAGCTCGGTGCCGACCACCACAGGCCGCCGGAACGGCCGCATGCCGGATATGGCCAGTTCCTGAAAGGCACCGGTCGTGGTGACACCCCAGGGCCGCGTGCCGCCCACCAGACGGGGCCCGCGCGGCGTCTCGCGGATGCCGGTGGCCAGCAGGATGGCGCGGCCATGCAAAGTCCGCATTCCATCAGGCAGGCTGGCGCGTATCCGACCGCCCGGCTCGATGGCAACGACACTCGCGTCGGTCCAGATCGTGGCGCCGGTTGCGTGCGCCACCAGCGCGCGGGCATAGGCTGGCCCGGTCCAGACACGATGGAAATCGGTAATGCCCCAGCCGCGGTGATCGCAGAAGCGCGGCAGGCCGCCGGCTTGGGGGTTGCGCTCCAGAACCAGCACCCGGGCGAGCCCGCCCGCGACCAGGGCGCGCGCCGCACTCAGTCCGGCGGGACCGGCCCCGATGACGATGACGTCCCAATCCGGCTTCTCAGGCATCGACGAGACTTTGGACGAGGTTCGGCAGGTGCAGGCCAGCGATCTCCATCACTCGGCGCGTGCAGTAGAAGCCCTGGCAGCGGCCCATCATGCAGCGGGTACGCCGTTTCAGGCCGCCGATATTGCCGACCGGCAGCGGCTGCGCGAAGGCAGCCTCGATCTCGTCCCGCGTCACCATCTCGCAGTGGCAGACAATCTCGCTCCTCGTCGATTGCCAAGGGCGCGGATAGGCCTCGGTGAGGTTCGGCACCCGCGGCCAGACCGGATCGACCAATGGCGCCGCGACGCCGAAATGCGCCGCATGCAGTCCGAGGACGTGTTCGGCGATGCCGAGCGCGCCAGTCAGGCCAGTGGAGCGGATGCCGCCAACCGTGATCCAGTTCCGCGCCGGCAACGCCTCGATCTGGTAGTCCTTGAACTGGCTTGCGGGCCGCAGCCCGGCATAGCTCGTTGTCACGCTCTGTTCGGCCAAAGCCGGGACCATCCGCTCGCCGGCGGCGATCAGCGCCTGCAACGCCGGCGTCTCGACGGTCGCGGTTCGCCGGCCGTCCTGATCCTCGGCGGTCGGGCCGACGAGCAGGTTGCCATAGGCGGTGCGGGTGACGACCACCCCCTTCGTGCGCTCGTTGGGCACCGGCAGCACAATGCTCTCCACCAATGCATGTGCCGGCTTATCGTAGACCACGAACTGTCCCTTGCGGGGCCGGATCGCAAACGGGCTTGGCCGTGCAATCGCTTCGACCAGGTCGCCGTAGTTGCCGGCGCAATTGATGACCACGCGCGCCGCGATGGATACCCCGGGCCGGCTGGTCGCAAGTTGCCAGATGCCGTCACGAAAGTCTCCGCTTATCACCTCCGTGTCTCTGAGCAGCAGCCCGCCATTGGCAACACCCTGCAAGGCATAAGCCAATGGCGCCGACCATGGATCGATCACGGCCTCACCCGCGACCAGCACGCCACCCTTCAAGTCCGCAGCGAGGCCAGGCTCACGGGCGCGCACCCCGTCGGCATCCAGCAGGCGCACCGGAACCCGACTGGCCTCGGCCTGAGCGACAATGCCGGGTAGCCGGTCGCGCTCGGCCACGGTCCAGGCGACCACGAGTGCGCCGTTCGGCAACAACGGCAAGCCGAGCCGGTCGTGCAGCGCCGCATAGCGAGCATAGCCGCGTTGGACGCAAGCGACCTCGAGACTGCCCGGGACGGCATCGAAACCGGTATGCAGGAGCGCACTGTTCGCTTTGCTGGCGCCGTTGATGATGTCGGCGTCACGCTCGATGAGCACTGTCTGGTAGCCGGCCAGAACGAATTCCCGGAACAGGGCGCAGCCGACCACACCCGCACCGATGATGGCCACTTCAGCGGAGACCGCCCGAATGGTCATATTCTCTGGATTAGCACCACCCATACAGGCATCATTGATTGATTTGGGTGCCGCATGCAAGCGTACTTGTTGATGACGGTGATACAATCCTTGAGGAGAGTCGAATGACGCCGGGCGACAGGCGGACCGACATTCTAGCACTTGCGGCCGACGGGCAAACTCTGTCAGTCGATGCTCTGGCCGAGCAATTCCGTGTATCGCGCGAAACGGTGCGGCGCGACCTGGCACGGCTTGGCGAGGCGGGACTGCTGCGGCGAGTGCATGGCGGCGCGGCGCCGGCAAAGACCGCGGCGGAGTTGCCGTTCCAAGAGCGGCGGCTGCAGAACGCCGAAGCGAAGCGCCGAATTGGTCACTGCGCGGCCGGGCTGTTCGCGGCAGGCGATACGCTGATGATCGACACCGGCAGCACGACCGAGGCGTTCGCCATAGCTCTTGCCGGCACCGCCGTGACCGTCATCACCAACTCGTTGCGTATTGCAAGTCACTTGCCGCAGTCGGCGGTTGTGCTTGGGGGCTCATTTCGCCCTGAGTCCGGCCAGCTCCTTGGCCCCATGACGGTGGCGGCATCGCAGCAGTTCAGCGCCGACCACGCGGTACTCGGCGTCGGCGCGATCAGCATCGAGCATGGTGCGTCGGACTACGACCTGGAGGAGGCCGCTCTGGCCAGCAGCATGATCGGCCAAGCGAGGCAAGTGACGTTGCTTGCCGACCACACGAAGTTTGGTCGGCGGGCACTGGTTCGTATCTGCCGCCTGCGGCCGATGCTACGAATAGTCACGAATGAGGAGCCCGAGTCTCAACTCGCGGCGGCATTCAAGGCAATGGGTGTCGAATTGATTATCGCCTAGCACTACTTGGCCTCATCCAATCTGGCATCTCGGTTGACCTCACTGTCTAATCTAAACAACAACTGTTCTGTAGGAAGCAACCTAAGTAGGTCCATGCAGATGCCGATGCGTCTGTTATAGAATGAGGAGTCTGCGATGTTCGGCGCAATCTTAAATTCAACGAGGCTTCAACGCCACGCATCGAGTTTCCAGGAATTATTACGGCTTTCACGACAATATTGTGACAGCATTTAAAATCTACTTCGGTTTGATATAGTCGTAAGTGGAACGGGCGGAGCGCCGCCGCTCACGGCCATCGCTGCAAAATTGCCAGCCAGTTGCAACCGCGACTTTTCCGAATAGACTTGCGAGTTGATGAACGGGAGATGGTCGATGTCGAATAATCTGAAGTTTTTCATCGACGGCGCTTGGGTGGACCCGGTGGTCGCCAGGCGGATCAAGGTGATCGATCCTTCGACCGAAGAGAGCTTTACCGAGATCTCCGGCGGCTCCGGAGCTGACGTCGACAAAGCCGTGGCAGCGGCGAAGGCTGCCTTTCCCAGTTTTTCGCGCACCAGCAAAAAGGAACGGCTGGAGTTGCTACAAAGCTGCCTTGCAGCTTACAACGAGAGATTCGATGAACTTGCCGAGATATGCTGCCGGGAAATGGGCGCGCCAATCAGCCTCGCCAAAGAAGCACAGGCTTTCGTAGGCCAGGCGCATTTTCAAGCGCTGATTGATGTTTTTAAGAGCTTCAATTTTACCGAAATGCGTGGCACGACCTTGGTGGTGAAGGAAGCCATCGGTGTGGTGGGATTAATCACGCCGTGGAACTGGCCGTTAAATCAGATAGTGTGCAAGGTTGCTCCGGCTCTCGCCGGCGGCAATACGATGGTCTTAAAACCTAGCGAGATTGCGCCAATCAATGCCATAATATTTGCCGAAATCATGCAAAAAGCAGGCGTTCCGAAAGGTGTGTTCAACCTCGTGAACGGTGATGGGCCCTCAGTGGGTCAAAAGCTTGCGGAGCATAGAGACGTCGACATGATGTCGTTCACGGGGTCAACCCGCGCCGGCATCATCGTTGCAAAGGCCGCGGCGGACACCGTGAAGCGGGTGGCGCAGGAGTTGGGAGGCAAGTCCGCCAACATCCTGCTTGAGGACGTAGACCTGGAAGATGCCGTGCGGAAAGGTGTCGGCGCCTGTTTTATCAACGGCGGGCAGTCGTGCGATGCCGCAACGCGGATGCTCGTGCCGCGCAAGTTGCACGATCGGGCATTGCAATACGCCGCCGCGGAAGCCGATAGGCAGGTCACAGGCGACCCGCACAGCGATGCCACCGCGCTCGGCCCTTTGGTAAGCCAGATTCAGTTCGACAAGGTGCAGCGGCTGATCAAAGTCGGAATCGACGAAGGGGCGACGCTCGCAGCCGGCGGCCTTGGCCGGCCGGGCGGACTGGCCCGTGGTTATTACGCCCGGCCCACGGTGTTCGGCAACGTGACGCGAGACATGACCATCTCGCGGAAGGAGATTTTTGGACCGGTGCTTTCCATTATGCCGTATGACAGCGAGGAGGAGGCCGTCGATATCGCCAACGACACAGTGTATGGCTTGGCCGCCTACGTGCAGAGCAGGGATGAAGCCAGAGCACGCGCGGTAGCTGCGCGGATGCGGGCGGGAACTGTGTTCATCAACTACCCGGACCCGGACTTTACCGCTCCTTTTGGCGGTTACAAGCAGTCCGGCAACGGTCGGGAATATGCCGACTTCGCACTTAACGACTTTCTGGAGGTCAAGGGAATCGTGGGTTACGGCGAAGCGGCCGCGCACGGTACGGATAGCAAGCCGCCTGGCTAGGCATCGGTCGCGCCACTGCCTGGCAGGCGTAGCCTATGCCTCGCCTAGCCGCGCCGAAGCGACTGCCATGGCTGTCAGCCGCCGGAGGTGGCGACGCTTTTGTCCGCTCGACCTGATCGGGACAGGTTGGTGGATAAAAGCGTCGCCGCCGCTGGCAACGTGCCGAACGCCAGTTCGACGGGTTAGACGACCGGCACAACGCTGCTTTTCAACAATGCGTCCCTTGATTGAACCTTCGGTTTGCTGGCCTAGACCGACACGGATGAACAGAACTTTGTATGGCAACAACGATGCAGGCCCACGTCATCACCGCGCATGGCAAGCGCATGAAGCTTACAGCCGTTGCGATTCCTCAACCTGGCCCACGCGAGGTGCTGATCCGCGTGGCCGCCTTTGGCGTTTGTCATTCTGACATCCACGCGGTTGACGGCGATTGGCTGCCGCCATCCACAACGCCGTTGATACCGGGCCATGAGATTACTGGACGAGTGGTTGCACACGGGCAGGGCGTGACCGCCCCTGCTGTGGGGACGGCCGTCGGCGTGGCGTGGCTGGGCGGTGCCTGTCAACATTGCGAGCAATGCCTGAATGGCATGGAAACGATTTGCGCCGAGGCGGTGTCGACAGGGTATTCCCGCGACGGGGGTTACGCCGAATACGTGACCGCAAGGGCCGATTATCTTGCAATCATCCCGGAAGGCATCGATCTCGTTCGGCTTGCTCCGGTGCTGTGTGCAGGAGTGACCACCTATAGAGGTCTGAAGCTTTCCGGCGCGCGTGCCGGGCAGTTTGTCGGTGTCGTGGGCGTGGGTGGGCTGGGGCATATCGCCATTCATTACGCTCGCGCCATGGGCTTTCGCCCCGTCGCGATAGATATAGATTCCAGCAAGCTCGAATTGGCGCGCAGAGTTGGAGCCGAAATGGTCTTCGATTCGAGAAGTGAAGGTACCAAGGCCGTGCTGGCTGCCACAGGAGGCGGCTGCCATGCCGCGCTCGTCACTGCGACTGCTCCCCAAGCGTTTGAGCAGGCCGTCGAGGTGACGAGGCTTGCTGGCACCACAGTGTTCATAGGCGTGCCTAGCGCGGCGCACGACAAGGTCCAACTCTCGGTTTCTAATATCGTGGGAGCCGAACGGGTGATCCGCGGATCAAATGTCGGCAGTCGACTTGATCTGCAACAGGCCGTCGATTTTGCTGTTCGTGGATTGATCGTGCCAGAGGTGGAAGAAGTGGATTTTACACAGGCAGCCGCCGTGCTGGACAGGCTGCGAAATGGGCGTGTGGCAGGTCGGCTGGTGCTTAGGTTAAGCTAAGGCAAAGTCCTACCGAAGGCAATGCGTCCCGGATAGTGTTCCATGGTTCGTCATTAGGGGTCTGAGTAGCGGTGGAGCAGTAAACCCACACAAGAGTTTTTGAGTGCCGGCTTCGCAACAAACCCGAAGGGCGGTCGCCGGAGCGCGCTCGATCGCCTCCGTGGTGGCCACATATCCAAAGCGGTCCCGAGGTTGGCCGCCCGCCTCAGCGAGATCCGTGCAATCGTGACCGAACTGCCGCAAGTCGATCACCTGCCGCTCGGCGAGGTCGCAGCGTTCTCCCAGATACGGAGAGCGAAATTTTGAAAGAACGGCTTTAGCAGGTCATGGGCTTAGCCTGTTCTAAAGCCAAATAGTGAAATCCTCCGGCATCATCGGACGACCAAAAAGATATCCCTGTACCTCGTCGCAAGCGGCGTCTGCGACGATGCCCAGCACCTGCTTGGTCTCGACTCTTTCCGCGACCACGCGATAGCCTAGGTTATAATACCAGCGGCTTTTGTTTCTGACTCCTGGGATTCTCAATCCGTTGCTGTTGTGATTCGCTGACCTCTGTCCCGATTTGCAGGAGGGAAGTTTGGCGGTTGCAATTACTCGGATGGAGTTTGACGTGGCGGGCCTGCGGCAAGCGGCCTCACGTGCTAAGGACGCTAATGCCGCCAGGCGTATGCTTGCGCTCGCGTTGGTGCTCGATGGTCGGTCCCGCTCCGAGGCTGCGCAGACCTGCGGCATGGATCGTCAGACGCTGCGCGATTGGGGGTTCTGTTGCAAAGGCTGCGGTGAGCTGTTTGAGGTAGGATGGCGGTGAGACAAGGGTGCGAGCGGGCACGATGGCGAATGACCAGCACAGCTCATTCAAGGGAAGGCACTTTACGTCCGAGGTGATCCTGTGGGCGCTGCGCTGGTATCTGGCCTTCCCAATCAGCTATCGCGATCTTGCGCTGATGTTATCGGACCGCGGCGTCG
>JAABUU010008396.1_pt1 | contig 10284 bp, 10 predicted proteins | sample 5559301 | NCBI WGS metagenome assembly JAABUU01 (sample SAMN10711884, study PRJNA513360) | rock metagenome | isolation source: Antarctica rocks | place: Antarctica: Victoria Land, Richard Nunatak white | reverse complement strand
CGCTTCATTGATCGCAACCTGTCGCGCTCTTGGCAGGGCCTGTGGAGTACGCTCAAGCTCAAGATGCTGCACTTCAATCTGTGTCAGGCGGGCTACTTGCCTGCATAGTCAACCCAAGACTCGGGTTGATCAACCTGGGCTGCATTAGCTTCATGCTGAAGATCAGCGACCCCGTCAATGACGCCCGCCAGAGCATCGAGGCGCTGGCCTCGAAGATGGGCCTGATCCTGCTGGTCCTGGGCGGGATGCACTTCTTCAACCTGCTCCTGTTCAGCAAAATTCGCGCCTCGGCCCTCAACAGCCGCAAGCCCATGCCCGTCGGCGAATGGCCCTTGCCCGCGCCAGGCCCCCAGCCGCCGTACACGGGACAGCCCCAGCCGGGCGTACAGCCGCCGTATGCCGGGCAGCCACAGTCGGGCTACCAGCCCTACCAGTGAGCATAAACGAAGGGTAGGAAGACGGAAGGGGCCGAGCCGCTGTTCCTGAGATCAGGATGGCGGCCCGGCCTAGACAGCATTAGGCTTCTTGCCTCTGATTAGAGACAAGAAGCCTAATAGTTTCGATTGACCGAGCTTCGCAGGTTGCAGAGCATCAGAGATGGCGATGGCGCGACTTAAACCGATAACGTGCCAAAGCGCCAGCAGTCAACAGAAAGCCCACAAGCATGGATGCAGCAGATATCACCATGCTGAAGCCACTGTCGCGTTCCAGCCCATAAAGTCCAACCCCTATTGAGATAAAAAGGGAAGCCGCGCCCGCCATCATTAGCCGCTCCGGGAGACGGAATTCCACCGGGCGGTTTGCGGCGGCACGGGACTCGGCTTCGGCCCGCTCGCGCCTGGTTGACTTTTTGATACCCTGGTCCAGCCGCTTCGAAGTAATTGCCTTGTGCGCCCCAGGCCGGTGGGTCGGGGGCGGTGTCTGTATGGTTGCCATTGTAGTAGCCTTGACTTGAACAGCCTTGATTGAGGTGCCCTGACATCGGGACACTAGTGAATAGGATGAGCAGAGGTCTAAGAGCGAATCTAACCGCAAACCCAGAAGGTCCGTCTGTAGATCTGCATGTGAGACAATTAAAACGCGCCCGCACATTATTATAGAACGTAATTACCGCAGAAGTCGTTCCATGTAAACCATCGCACCTCCTCCGATGAGGTCGGCGATGAACGCGAGAAAAATGACCTTCCAAACCTTCGTGCGCTTGGGCAACGGTTCGGATTGCATCTCGAAAATCGTGTGCAGAACCAAAAGAGTCACGAGGGCCATTAGAAGCACGAAGACGGCCCAGCCCGCGCGTTGGGCGTAAGACCAGTGGCTTGGGTTTGTGAACGACACTAGTATATCGGCAATCGAAGGGGTTGTCAAGAGGGCATTCTTCGCTTGAGGTGTGGGCGGCGGCTCATCATGAGGAGTGATTAGATGAATAATCGCGGCGGCCATCCCGGCAAGCACTAGCTCAATCCCAAAATAGAGCAGTTCCCATTCCACCTTCCGCTTGATGATTAAGCGCGTTCCTGCCCCAATCAGCACGAACAAAACAGGAACGATGACCGCAGTCACATAAAAAGTCAGGTCGTCCATCAATGCCTATCATCCGTGTGGGACGATCCGCTGTCCCCTCACCGGCCTTCATCAAAATTGCCATACCGCTCACTCCAATATGACGACGATCAACGACTATTATCGCGGCCCGCGCGACTTAGCAGTGTTCCATCTAGAGCGCGGCGTCCCACCAGCCTCCGCCGGACAGTTCCGTGCGCTGCTGGTAAGAATCAAGTTCGGTCCGGCTAGTCAGCTTGCGCCCATATATCAAGACGAACGGCAGGCGATTGTCTTACTGATGTTCAGATAAATTGCTAAACTTTTCGAGACCCATCCACAGAGTAAAGTGCCTATCAAGAACTTTAGTTCTTTATCTGAAGATCAGTAGAACGCATTGTGGACCGTGCCGACGTGGACGCCCAGGCCCTTAGCGGCTTTCCTTGCTGTCAATAAAGCCCCTGCTTCTCTGTCGGCATGATACCAGATGAAGCCTTAAAGCGCAAGGGAATAATTCTTTCGGCAGGCAAAGGCCGTGTGACAAAACGGGGCGGTCGGGTGTGACGAAAGACACACGCGCCGGCTGGATGACCCTGGCGCTGGCCTGCGCGGCGGAGTGCGTCTACCGTCTGCTCTGGGCGGTTCAGCCCTGAAGACAAGCATAAGAAGCGCCGCCGGCATCTGCCGGCGGCGCTTTTCACGTCTCGTCCCCCTGTCCGCGTCTGCTACCGGGAAGACATCTGCCGGGAAATCCCGCACATCTGGCGGTACAGGGCGGTGATGCGGGCGATGTAGCGGCGCGTCTCGCGGTAGGGCGGGACGCCGTGGTATTTTCGCACCGCGCCCGGCCCGGCGTTGTAGGCGGCCATCGTCAGGGCGATCTGGCTGAAGGGGATGATGCCCGCATTGGCGGGGGCGCCGCCGTACTTGTCCAGATGCCCGCGCAGCAGATGCACGGCCGCCCCGATGTTCTGGATCGGGTCGTAGGCGTCCGTGACGCCCAGCCCGCGCGCCTCGTCGGGCATGATCTGCGCCAGCCCCATCGCGCCCGCGCGCGAGGTCGAGCGGATGTCGAAATCCGACTCCGCGATGATCGTGGCTACGACCAGGCGCGGATCAATGTTGTTGACGTCGCTGAAATACAGAACGCTGGTCGCGATCTTGTCCACGTCCGCCTCGGACAGCCGCCGGTTCCAGCGCCGGACCAGGCTCCGGTACGGCGCGTAGATCGCCAGCGCGCGCGGCGACAGCGCCCCGGCCGGGCGCCCCGCATAAACCGGCGCATCGCTCGCCGTCCGCCGCCGCTCCCGGCGCACGGAGGAATCGGAAACGACAGGCAGCGTCCGGGCGAGAGCCGCTTGATGGGCGGCCTGCCGGGCCGCTTCCACCCGTTCCACCGCCGCCACGCCGCCTTCGGGTGCGACGGCGGCGAGGCGCAGGCCCGACGGCAGCGCGGCATCGCCGGGGGCCGCCGCCAGCAGCGTGCGCACCCGCACCCCGGTGTCCAGCCAGCCCGCCCCGCGCAGGCCCGCCGGCACCGGCACGGACAGCGTCTCGCCCCCCAGCGTCAGCAGCGCAGTCTGCTCCTGCCCCACCGTCACCAGCCCGCTGACGGTCGCGACGACGTCCAGCATCCGCCCCGCGTAGCTGCCGGGATGCCGCACGGCGTCCAGAGCCTGCGCCCCGGTCAGCAGCGGCGCGGAGACAGCGGCCCGCGCCTGCAAAAAGGCCGACGCGGGATCGGCCCCCGCGCGACAGGTGAGCAGCGCGAGCGTCAAAAGGAGAAAAGTCAGGGTGCGAAAGATCATGGGACAAGCTCGGAAATCCGGTATCGTGACTACGCTTCCATCTTATCACAGTCGGCGGCATCTGTCAAGAATGCGAGGCGGAGTTTCAGGGCGATTGCATATATCAGGGCGATTGCATATAGATGACAGACAGAGGGCAACCACGGAGAGGAAGGAGGGCAACCGATGACAGACAGAGGGCAACCACGGGGGGTTGCCCCTACCAATCACCATCAATGTATCAATCACCATCAATCACCATCAATCACGGGGCGCGTAGGGGCAGGCCCCCGTGCCTGCCCTCTTTTGATCCCGTGCCTGCCCTCTGTCCCCCGTGCCTGCCCTTCCTAATGCAATCGCCCTGGGCGGAGTTTTGGATTTCATTTTAACCTGCCCGCTTGATCCCCAGCCCAGCCTAAGCCCTGTGTCCCCCGGCTCATCAACGTCGCGGTAAGGGCAATTCGCTTGGCGGAGGATTTTTCAGCGTTTGTTGACAACGGCTGGCAATTAAGATATACTGAGAAAGGTTGAACCAACGACCCGGAATACAAGACTACGCCGAAGCAACACCCAGCGGCGACGAGAGTGAGAACCAGACACGGATGGAGTCCGAATCCAGAGACCTGCTGACCGTGGAACAGGCGGCGGCGTACTTGCAGCTCAGTCAGTCCAGCATCCGTTCCTACATTCGTCAGGGCAAGCTGAATGCGTTCCGCATCGCCGGCAAGCGCAAGGTCCTGATCCAGCGCACCGAACTCCTGAAGCTGCTGGAGCCGGCGCGCGCCCAGGACGTTGAACTGGACGCCACGGCCGGGCCGGACGAGGACGACGCGGCTTAACGCGCCCCAATGTCATGGCTGGAAGCAAGAGATGGACATGACCCCGGCGGCCCCCGCGTCCTCGGCGTCCCCGACTGTCGTGATCCGGGCCAGGCCCGGCAGCCTGGGGCTGGCCGCAGAAGCGCGCGAGCTGTGGCGCTACCGGCGCCTGATTCGCACCCTGGTCGAGCGGGACCTGCGCGTCCGCTACAAGAACTCCGCGCTCGGCGTCGCCTGGACCATGGTCAACCCGCTGGTCCAGGTCTTCGTGCTGACGGTCGCCATCGGCTTCATCCTCGGGGCGGGTCCCAAGAACCTCAGCGCGTACATCTTCTGCGCCACCATCCCCTGGACGTTCTTCCAGACGGCCATCCTGGACTCGTCCACCTCCGTGCTCGCCAAGCTGGGCCTGCTCAAGAAGGTCTACTTCCCGCGCGAGATCCCCCTGATCGCGACCGTCTGCCAGAACTTCGTGCAGTTCTTGATCTCGCTGGGCGTCTTCGTCGTCTACCGCTTCGTCATCACGCCGCTGCTGTTCCACGGGGACGTCACGCCGCCGTGGGGGGCGTTGGTCTGGCTGCCGGTCGTGATCGTCATCCTCTTCCTGCTGACCCTGGGAACCGCCTTCTTCGTCGCCACGCTGAACGTCTTCTACGAGGACATCAAATTCATCCTGACGCTGACGACGGGCTTCCTATTTTACCTCTTGCCGATCATCTACTTCGCCGAGAACGTCAATTTCGCCGCGCGCATTCCCAATGCGAGTCTGCGCTGGTGGGCTTACCACCTGTACCTCGCGAACCCGCTGGCCTGGATCATCACCGCCTTCAAGCAGATGTTTTTTGGCATCACCCTGATCTCCAGGCCCGGCGATACGCCGCTTTACAGCGCGCCGTTCGACTGGCGCTACCTGCTGATCACCGCCGTCACATCCGTCGTGGTCTGCCTGTCAGGCTACGCCTTCTTCAACAGCCGCAAATGGAAGTTCACGGAACGGCCATGAGAGAACCTACGTCTGGTGGACCTACCCCCGGCGCAAGCGCCGACCCCTCCCTGTTAGGGAAGGGTAAGAGCGACCGCGCTTCTGCTTCCCCATCCCTCCTTGATAGGGAGGGGTCGGCGCTTGCGCCGGGGGTAGGTTCCTACGCCCTCGAGGTCGAGGGCCTCGTCAAAGAGTTCCGGGTCTACCACCGCACCTACGGGTCGCTCAAGAGCCACGCCGCCGCGCTCGCCAAAAACCTGGTCCGGCGCGGCGACCACGCGGGCTTCGAGACGCGGCGCGCGCTGGACGGGGTGACGTTCCGGGTCGCGCGCGGCAAGACAGTGGCCCTGATCGGGCGCAACGGGTCCGGCAAAAGCACCCTGCTGTCCATCCTCTCGCGCATCTACCTGCCGACGGCGGGCGAGGCGCGGCTTCACGGACGGCTGATGAGCCTGCTGGAGCTGGGCGCGGGCTTCGACATCGAGCTGACCGGGGCGCAGAACGTCTTCTTCAACGGCGTCATCCTGGGACTGACCGAGGAGCAGGTGGCGGGCCGCTACGACGCCATTCTGGACTTCGCCGAGCTGGACCGACAGGCGATGGACCTGCCCGTGCGCATGTATTCGTCGGGGATGCAGCTCCGGCTGGGCTTCGCCGTCGCCGTCCACCTGGACGCCGACCTGCTCCTCGTGGACGAGGGCCTGGCCGTCGGCGACGAGGGCTTTCAGGAGAAGTGCTTCCGCAAGATGGAGAAGTTCAAGACCCAGGGCAAGACCATCCTGATGGTGACCCATGAACTGGACCACGTCGAGCGGCTGGCGGATCGCGTTCTGTGGCTGGAGGCGGGGAAGATCCGGCGTGACGGCGACGTGGCGGAGGTTCTGGCCGAGTACCGGGACACCTTCCGCCATGCCTCCTGACGCCCCTGACCTGTCCGTGGCCGTCGTCTCCTACAACACCCAGGGCCTCCTGCGCGCCTGCCTCGCGTCTTTGGCCGCCCGCCAGGCCGAGGGCGAAGCGACGCTGGAGATCATCGTCGCCGACAACGGCTCGACCGACGGGAGTTTGGACATGGTCCGCGCCGAGTTCCCCGGAGCTCGCGTGATCGAGACCGGCGGCAACATCGGCTTCGGCCGGGCCAACAACCTGGCCCTGGCGGACGCGCGGGGACGCTGTTTCTGCCTGCTGAACTCCGACGCCGAGGCTTTGCCCGGCGCGCTGCGGAAGACGCTGGCCTTTCTCGACGCCCACCCCGACGTGGGCCTGGCGGGCGGCCAGCTTCTTTGGCCCGACGGGCGGCCGCAAACGTCGTGGGGCCATGACCCGACGCTGGCCGGCGTCTGGGAAGAGCAGACGTTTCTGGGGGCAGTGCGGGCGCGGATCGCCCCCGGCCCCGGCAGGACAGCCCCCACCCCCAGCCCCTCCCCCGCAAGCGGGATAGGGGAGCCAGAGAAGACACCAGAGAAGACAACGGGAGCCTCCCCGCGCGACGTGGACCAGATCAGCGGCGCGTACATGGTTCTCCGCCGCGAGGCGTGGCGGCAGGTGGGCGGCTTCGATCCGGCCTATTTCATGTATAATGAAGACGTGGACCTGAATGTGCGCCTGCGCCGGGCCGGCTGGCGAGTCGTTTTCCTGCCGGACGTCTTCATCCGGCACCACCTGGGGGCCAGCAGCCGCGCGGACTGGCAGACGCGCGCCCGCATGGTGTCCGCCTACAACGAGAGTCGCTTCCTTTACTTCACCCGGTTCCACGGGCCAAAGGCGGGCCGCCGCCTCCGGGCGTACTGCCTGCTCGGCGCGGCCATCCGCCTGACCGGCTGGAGCCTGCTGGCCGCCGTGAAGCCGGGCGCGCGCGACAAAGTGAAGCTGTTCCGCGAGGTCTGGCGGCGGACACGGGCGATGACGGGATGACCTCGAATAACGCTTTCTTGAATAACGGTCCCTTCATGCCGAACACGATGATCTATAAAGCGATACGGCGCCTTCTAAGAGCGCAGGAGGACGAGATCCCGAAACTCTACATGAAGTTGTTGCTGCCCGAAGCGCCGATCATTGTGGATGCCGGCGCGCATGTGGGTTCCGATACAATCGTCATGAGCCGCCTTTGGCCGCAGGGGACGATCCATGCCTTCGAGCCTGTCCCCGGCCTGTTCCAGAAATTAACCGACAATACGACGGGCCTGCCCAACGTACACCGCTATCCGCTGGCGCTCGGCTCTGAGGTCGGAACTGCGGAAATGTTTGTCAGCGGCGGCGGCAGCGATGCTTCCAGTTCGCTGCTGCCGCCGAAGGAAGTCCTTCAAATTAACCCGCATGTCTCGTTTCTAGAATGTCTCGCCGTTCAGACCAGCACGCTGGATATTTGGGCGCAGGAAAACGGCGTGCCTGCGGTTGATTTCCTCTGGCTGGACATGCAGGGCGCGGAACTGGCGATGCTGAAGGCCGCTCCCCAAAGCTTGTCCTCGGTCCGCCTCATCCACCTGGAAGTCAGCCTGATGGAAATCTACAAGAACAACCCGCTGTATTCCGAAGTGCGCGCCTGGCTGGAGGCCCAGGGATTTCGCCTGGAAGCCGAGGAAATCCCTCCCTCGCCAGTGGGGGAGATTTCCTCGGGCAATGCGCTGTTTGCCCGGCGCGGAACGCGCCTTTCCGGGCTCACCTTGCTGCGATTGCTTCTGCACAAAGCAAGGCGTTCCCTGTCCGCCGGCAAGACGGTTTGACGCAATGGCGCTGATTCGTGTCAAATTGTCTACGAATTTCCCGGAATGGCCGCTGCTTCGCCAGACGCCGAGGCGCAAGGGCGTCTGGGGAAATTGCCGCTTCTTCCTCAACGAAGCGGTGGAAGAGTGCGACTACTGGGTCGTGTATGACGACGTCCTGAGCCCGGAGACGACCCGCTGCCCGCCGGGGAACACCCTGCTCATCACCGGCGAGCCGCCCTCCGTCAAGACATACCCTCCGCGCTACGCCGCCCAGTTCGCCCGCGTCCTGACCTGCCAGCACGCGCTGCGGCATCGCGGCGCGATCTACCGCCAGCAGGCGATGCCCTGGATGGTCGGCGGCCGCTACCTCGCGGAAGCGGCGCGCTGGGACGAGTCCTACACGAAAGATTATGACGAGCTGGCCGCCCTGCCGCCGGTCGCCAAGACGCGGCTGCTGTCCGTCATCAGCTCGGACAAGGCGCAGACCGTGGGGCACCGGCAGCGGCTCGAATTCACGCACCGCCTCAAGCGGCATTTCGGGGACGCCATTGACGTGTTCGGCCGCGGCCTGCGCGATTTCGAGGATAAATGGGACGCCCTCGCCCCATATAAATACCATGTCGTCCTCGAAAACGGGCAATTCCCGGACTACTGGACGGAGAAGCTGTCGGACGCGCTTCTCGCCGAAGCCTACCCTTTTTACAGCGGCTGCCCCAACATCGGCGACTATTTCTCCGATGCCGTTCTGACCCGCCTGGACATTTCGGACGCCGAGGGGGCCATCCGGGACATCGAGCGGGGGCTGGCCGCCCGTCGCTTCGAGGCGACCGTGACGCAGCGGCGCGAGGCCGCAAAGAAGGTGCTCGACGAATACAACCTGTTCCCAACCGTGGAAAAGATCATCGGCGGCGTCCGTCAGCCCCTGCTCGCACGGCAGGTCCACGTCAGGCCGCAATTCGACTTTCCCCGAACGCTGCCGGTAAAAATCAAGAGCCGGGTGCGTCGGTTACTCACCAACATCACGCACCGGCCTTCAGACGAGAAAAAAGCATGAGATACCTCAAGTACAGGCTGCGGACCAAGCTGCTGCATTTATTGGGCCGGCCTATTCCCGCCGAGTTCGCCGGCGATGACTTTGACTGGCGCGCCTACAGCACACACTACGCTGAAGAGTTAAAGGAGATGGAACAGGGCTACTTGACGCGCCTCGCCCCGGAGGACTATTTGTTTGCGGAAGGCATCCTCACGCGGCAGTCTTCCGCACGGCCCCTGCATCCCAATCACCGCCTCTTGTATGAAACGCTTCTTCAATTGGCACCGCAAAGCGTGATGGAGATAGGCTGCGGCGCGGGCGATCATTTGTACAACCTGAGCCTCCTTGCTCCCAAGATTTACCTCTCGGGGGTGGACCGTTCTCAGGATCAACTGACTTTCCTGAAACGCCGCTCACCGAATCTGAAGGCCGCCGTCACACAACTCGACATCACCCGTCCCCTGCCCAAACCGCCGCCCGGCACCGACGTCAGCTACACCCAGGCCGTCATCATGCACATCAAAACGGAAGACCATCACCTAACGGCATTGAGCAACATGTTCCAGATCGCGACGAAGCAGGTGGTGCTGCTGGAAAACTGGCGGCATCACTTGTTTTTGGATGACATCCGCCGGCTTCACGCACAGGGGCATATTCCCTGGAAGGAGCTGCATTTTTATTTTCGGCGCGCGCCGGAGATGGGCAATCGCCCTCACTTAATGGTGATTTCTGCAACGCCATTGGATTATGAGCCGCTGACAGATTACAACGCGCTGCTCTCGGAAAGCTCTTGAGAGAGGGCGTTTGAGAGCGGCCGATGCAGCCGGATGATGTCGTCTTTGACCTCGAAAAGCAGATCGGGCCGGTGGCCGGCGACAAAGGCGCGCAGTTCTTCCAATGTCAGGTAGTTGTTCTCATGCCGAAACTCGCGGGCATCATCAATCAAAATGACATGGTCCTGGACAGGATGCGCAAGGATCGTTTCGAGTTCACCCAGAATCGGCGTGACGGACTTGCCCAGCGCCGTGATGCCTTCGGAATAATGTCCGTCCAGCCAGAAGAGGCACGGCTCTTGCATTTCGGAAAGGAGGACAGGAAGCACCTGCTCGCTATCCCCCTGGAGGATTGTAATGTGCTCGTCGTGCTGAAAGCGCCGCTTTGTCAACTTCGCGAGCTGCGCGCTCAACTCAACAGAATAGATGCGTCGGAACTGGTCTTTGCTGGCCTCCACGGTGTCGCCCAGATAAGTGCCGGTCTCAATCAGCACCTGAAGACCGAACTGTCGAGCGTAAGCCCGCAGCGTGCTCTGTTTGTAAACTGGGGGCGGCGGGACGGGACGGCCTTGCCGCTCCCATTCGTGTAAAACGCGCTCCACCTCTTCGGAGGTGGGCGCCGCTTGGCTGAATTCACCTTGCCGTAC
>JAABUU010008392.1_pt1 | contig 10288 bp, 9 predicted proteins | sample 5559301 | NCBI WGS metagenome assembly JAABUU01 (sample SAMN10711884, study PRJNA513360) | rock metagenome | isolation source: Antarctica rocks | place: Antarctica: Victoria Land, Richard Nunatak white | reverse complement strand
GAAATAAGTGTTTAGTTGTGATTTTAACATCAAAACACTGAATTTGAGTGTGATTTTCAAAAAAAAGTTGCAAAAAGTTCTGAGCGAACTGAGGAGCCAACATTCTAGGAATAGCTGTACCTAAGGCAGGGTTCAAGGTAGATTGGTACACCCACTGTAGTTGTTCGAGGTACTCTCTTAGGGAGCTACCTTGCAGCGGAGCCGGGTACTTCCGTACCTACCCGGTGGTGAATGTTGCCGCCACCTCACCTGTACCTTAGTAAGGTATTCATGGTACAACGTAGCTTTTAATATTCAGCTTACCTACTCTGTGTTGAGGATCATCCACGTTTCGACAGCTGACCCGGGAAAGAAAGAGAAAAGCATGTAGACGGAGAGAAATCTTTACACGTCAGTCTATGGTCATGGTCATCTGGAACAAAGGCAATAAGGTGTAGCGGCTTGCCCCATAGAGTGTTCGCTCTTTGCGAAGGGCCCAGGTCAAGACATGGATCTGGACCTGGGGAGGGCATCATTCAAAGAGCTGGGTCCACCTGCACCAGATGCTCCGTCCGCGGAGCCTCAGACCATCTTTTTGCATATACTCTCACCATCACCAGAAGTGCCTGACAAGCTTACCTTTCCTGCAATACCTGTAACCACTACAGTAGGGGAGCTGAAGAAAAAGATACAAGATGCCATAGCCACAAAGCCAACGCCCGGAAGGCAGAGGCTGATATACAGAGGAAAGGCTTTGGTCAGGACTACCGATACTATGAAAGACGTTTTTGGACAAGAGGCTGTAAGGCTGGGAGCCCCTGGAAGACTGATATATCCTGACTATTGGTCTACAGATTGACGATCCTGTGGCACATAGTCTGCACCTAGTGCTCCCTCCTTCGAACGGTACACCGCCCTCCGCTCCGGCTAGCACTACGGCTTCTAGTGCATTCAGCACGAGTACACCTTCACGGAGCCTTCCTGGACCTCCGGGCATCGCAAGCCAGGAACCGCTTCTCCCTCCTGCCCAAACCCGGGCAGACAGTGGTCAGCAACCCCCACGTACTGGAACCAGCGGAAGGCTTCAAGATCATCATCTACCCATCCATTATGAACACAATAATAATTTCTCAATTACGCAAGAACACATACCACCACATATTCAAGCAGCCATAAATAGCCACTTTGCAGCACTGAGCCAACAGCTCAATCAGCAATTGGTGATGGGAACCATGACTCCTCCTGCAATGCCCGCTCGACCCATACAGTCGAACCACGGGCATCAATTCTCGACCAGCGCCCAGCCATCTCTCCAGCAAATCATAGCACAACAGCAGCAGGCAAGGGCTGCTGCAGGGAGGCAAGGGGTGGCAGATATCCCCCTCATGAATCCCTTACAGGCTCAGGCTCAAACACCGGATCAAGCAACACCTACACTACCACAAACCTCATCCGAACATATCAACTTGCTTGCGCCCGGCGCACAGGGACCGAACAGTAACAATTGGCGTATTACTGTCAACGAGAGTACCAGAACTATACCAACAGCGCATGCCGGTCATGGTAATACGACTGGTGCGAACACAATGCCCTCAGCTCCTCAAGGTGCAGTCAGTGAGCTTGCTGGTACTGTAGCTCTTTCTTCGACTGGCCGTCCGGGTGCAGCCACTCAACCGAACCTTACAGCATTACACTCCCAAGCTGCTGGTGTGGAGTCTTCAACCCGAGATCGCGTGGAAGTTGCTGAAACCGTGCAGCAAGGGATTTCTGACTTAGAGAGAATGCTTGCAGGCGGTTCCGTGCCCTCCGAATATCAAATAAATGCGGTCCGTTCGCAACTCAGGGAATTTGGGAGGCACCGGAATATCTTTTCCGAAGGGCTTGAGCGTATTCTAAACACTCGTTTATCAAGCATATCTAGGAGAGCTTCGCAGATGGGAAGAAACCCTACCACAGACCCCACTGCTTCCGACAACGTGGCACAAGCTGCGGCGTCCATGCCAGACAGTGTAACTCCAATGGTCTATCTGCTTTCGTCTCCATCTGGCCCTCAGGCAATACTGGTCTCACCTTCTGGTCTATATGGCACAATCCCCCGAATCATTTCGTTTCCCAACGAGTCCGCCACTCTTACTACGAACTACCAGCAGCGGCATCGGAATCAACCCCACTTTATGAACCGCGCGGAAGAATTTCGGGGCCAACGTCCAGCATTGCATGGTCCGCCAAACCTTGCACAGCCTGTGCCGCAGGACCAGGCCCCAGCTCGCGACTTAGCCCGTATACTCTTGCCTTTTGGCGGACATCTTTGGCTCTTTGTCCGTCTTTTCGGCTTTGTCTATCTTTTCATGCCCGGTGGAGGCTGGCGTCGTGCAGCGGTGTTTGCTGTTTCGGCTCTCGTGGTTCTGTTCCTCCAATCTGGTATATTCCGTCCAATTTACCAAGCAGCATTGGAGCCGTTCAGGAGGCATGTGGAGGGCTTGGTCCCGTTAGCAGATAACGGCCGCCGTGATATAGGGGTCGGTCAGGGTGCCGATGCCCCTGGTGGCGGTAATGAAGCGCAAGCAGCGGCTGGTGAGGTGCCTGACGTACGGCAAGTGGCTGAGAGATTACTCAGAGAGCGGGAGCAGCGTGACTTCGGAGTTGTCAGGCAATATCTGCGAAGTTTCGAGAGAGCAGTAGCAATCTTCTTGGCCAGCCTAGTGCCTGGGATCGGCGAGAGGCATATTGCTGCGCGGGACACGGCGGAGGCGGTCAGGCTGATTGAGGAAGTGGGAAGAGAGGTCGCCGGGGCCAGGAGGGAGGAAGTCGTAGAAGAACCAAATGTTGAAGTTCTCAATCAACGCGGAACAACCACAAATGCAGAGCCCGACGACGGAAATGAAGAGGATCGCCGTGTCACGCACGATCAACCACCGGTGGTCGAGATTTGATGGGCATGTTTCAGTCGATGGAGCATACCCGCACAGCAATCATGACGCAAGTCCTATGTGTCAAGACTATTTTGGCGGATTGCAAGCATTTCAAGGCGTTCTGTTCGGGCTAGGTCAGTTCATAGATGTGCACTTGTAGCACTGGGTTTCCGCACCAGCCACGGGTGCTCCACTCCGCTATTGGCGCTCCTCAGCTCCACACTATAGTGTCTACGGCTAAATATTCCTCCCTTGCCAGACATGACCATTCCTAGCACTCGAAGGTGTTAGTTATCACGAACCTCATGTTTGACAATGGCCACTGCTCATTTCAACCCTACTAAGGGTGATCTTATTTACTTATATAATCTTCATACATTGCATGCAGTCTACAAGCATGTGGCAGATATGCACTGAAAAATAGCTCATAAACCTGCCAAGATGGGGAAATACATGCTGATGTGCTTTTCGATCACTCTTCTGCAGTCATGTTCATCTCTTGGTTGTCAGTCAACTTATCCGTTGAGTTCTTGCTGGACAATGCAGTGCACATTACCACCACAGAATCACAACAGCTATTAGAGATCAACCAAGTGCATGTGCAAAAAGCTCAGTAAATCACGCTCTCTCTCTCTCTTTGTCTCTCATAAAGGTGGCATTGCAGACTGAGAAAGCCTTCATATCTATCAGGACAAGCCTCCGAGAAGCCCGGACGCAAGATTGAAAAACAATTAGGCCAATCAACGGTCCTGTATAAATGCTAGAGAGTAGGGCAAGAGTATTGTGCGAGGAAAAAGACATGTACGTTGGTTTAAAGCTCACCAACTGCTTTGTCATATTCTCTGCATTGTTAGAAAAGACTGGCCATCAATCTGGCCAGGAGAGTCACTCGCATAAAGCTTTTCAGGAGAGTAAATTGCATTTATGGGGTGAAGATTGCACTATATGAATGTGCAGGATGGTCATTGTAGAAATGTGCAGGATGGTCATTGTAGAATATGATGATGCCACCATTTGTCCAAGTCTCGATTGCGGTTCGACTGGATGATTGGCTCACATTGTGCCAAAAATGGATCAACGGCCTCCCACCCCGCCACTTGCCTCATCTGCATGTCAATGATACTGATCATGTCCTCGGCAGCCTCAATCACTTGCGCGCACGCCCCGCTGTGGAGTCGAGCCGCATGGGTAAAATCTCGTAGGTCCTGTATCTCACATTGATAACCCCAAACACTCTTACGATACAAAAGGTCTTTGCAAGCCTGACACCAGAAAACCCCACGGGTCTTGGCGGCGTCGAAGCCGGGGCTAGCGCAGTTGACGCGGCATGCTGCGCTGCTTATTGAACGGACGCGGTGGCCGCAGCATAGGTTGTGGATTAGGCCCTTACATGGTATGGGACGCGACCTGTAATCGCGCTGTCTGGACATGACTGCGGTCTGGACTGAGATGTTGTATTGGTGTGGTTCTGGAAAACGCTCGTTGTCCTGGTAAGTATTGATGCGGCAGCTTTTTCAGAGCCTCTGGTGATATTGTCATGGTTAGTTAGATGTCAAATGTGGGTTCCGAAGATCATCTGGGAAGAAAGTCTCTTTATACACTCTTCTCAATGCTCTCACTGTAGCTATGGACCTCTGTCTGTTGAGCAAACGATGCCCGTGTGGGTTGAAGGAGCGGACCTGGACAATGACATTGTTTTGAACCCTTCGTGAGAACAGAAGCTCGTTGTGCAACGCCGAAAAGACCCCTTCGCACCTTGACTGAAGTTGCAGTCTGACCAGAATGTGACATTTGACGACGATCCATCAGAGCTGGGAATACACAGGTAGCTTGACGACATTTGAATTACGAGATTGGGAACGTAAAATTGGCTCTGCTGTGTCGACAGATATATTACAAGGAAACCTCTGTCTGTTTGTAAAGATGCCTCGTACTCAAAGATCGTCGTTTTCGCTCTAGTCTCATGCGTACATTGCTCCGAGCATTGTATGCATCCAGCTCAAGATCATGCGACGAGAACGCGAAAGATCGAGCAAGGCTAGAGACACTCAAAGAGACTGCATATGTAGGTCGCATTGCGATATGGGAATAGGGTTGCATCTCGCTCACAGAGACCGGCATGAACTTATGGTAAAAAACGTCTATGTAGAACTAGGGTACTAGGTATCTAGTAAGCAACTCGTGTTCGCATGTCCTAATCACACATTAGCGCTGCTAACACCATGGCATCCCCTGAAGAATCTAGCGGTTGTAGAGACGTACAGAAATTTTACGCTCGATCTCTCGAGCAGACCGGTCAAGTTCTCCCGCTATCATTTGCTTCTTGTCGTTAGGCAAGAGCGCATAACGCTCGCACACTGCGGGGACTTCAGTATCTGTATATATGAACGTTCTTGTTTCATGGGAACTTACAATCCCCATCAATGACTCCTTTCACTGGAACGTAATAACTCCTGTAAATGAGATGGTCTCGTCCAGCCAGAGGCGCATCTTCACTGCGGAGATGTTGCTCGAGTGACTGAAAGAAATCGACATCCTCGCGGCTTAAAAAGGGGATCAGTATACCAAGCGTCCCTTGAAGACCAGTCCACACCAAAATGTCTCTACCTCCAGCGACGAGCTGCGTCTTCTGTATACTTGTAGGGATGTCCTGAGGGAAAAAATGAGACATCAAAGACACTCGATTGGGAGCACCCTGGAGGTACTGGCGCTCATGGACTAGGTGAGCGCTGGAGCCATCCTCGTCGGCCTCCTCAGAAGCTTTTTGTGGACTTCGAAGCAACCATAGGTTTCCAAACTTGTCACCTCCCGCAATCGTCTCATAGTCGACCATAGTCATACAAGTTGTCCATCGCGCAACCATATCGTCCACGAATGGGATAAGGCGATTCTCCTGGAACTTGTAGACCACATACACCACGCTCTCCTGGACATCGCTTACTATGATGCGACTTCCTTGTGTCTGCAGGCCCACGACAAGGTTGGGTACGATCTGAGCCTGACACTTGCGAAGAAGCTGTTTCATGCCAAGGTCGTAGATTCGCAGGTCGGTACCGATGCCGGCCAAGAGGCGGCCCTGAAAGCCCATGAGAGCGAGGGGGGGTTCTTCGACTTTGGTCTTGTGGATGAATTCAAGTTCTTTGCCCTCTTCCTGGAATCGATATACGTGGATGAAGCCACTCGTCGATGACCTCGGGCTGACCACCATGTCCTTTCCTGTACCGACAACCAAGAATGTCTCATCGTCTTGACTGGAGAAGACAACTGTCGCTATGCTCACCGTAGCTTCGTTTTCTTCAAGGTCAATCTGCTGTAAGGTTTTTTTAGCAGTGACCGGATCGACCACATGAATGCAGGAGGCCCAGTGACCCTTGCCACGCGGGTAGCCAAAGTCTTCTGGTGGTAGAGTAACACCATCGCCGTTGACCATAGATGAATCGTTCAATAACCGAGACTTGGTGAAGGGAGAAAGGACATTGTTGTCGGATTCGATAACATAAAAAAGTGGGTGTTCGGGATGTCGGACGAATTGGCGGGGAGTGTAAGTCAGTGGTATCGATTCTTGCAGAAGATTGTTTGCCAACTTCTCGATGGAGAAGATTCTTGCAGATTAGATGATCAGCGGACGAGACTTCAGTGAACACGTAACCGCACGACATGCAAGCGTAGCTTGAGATATTTCAGAAGGAACAATTGGATTATATATGATGTTTCATCATGGTCGTCGTCGACGTAGGAAAGAGCATAGAAGAGTCATCATAAAGTCTCGAGTTTTTGGATTAGAGAAATGGATCGAATCAGAGCCTAGCTTACCTGAGGTTTTGCCCTTGGATTCCAACCATGCCTTCCATGCATTGCTCGCTGCTGAAGTTCCAGCCCCACTCAAGTCCAACGTAATCCAGGGGCGTGAGCATGAAGCCGCTTGTTTGCGGATCAGCGTACCCGAGCCAAGGTCGAGAACTCAACGCAAGTACAGCAGATTGACCTTTGACAGAGACCCGGAAAAGCTTTGCAGGTTTCGGGCCCAGGAATCGTGTCCGTGTATCTGAGAGCTCCCCAGTGACCTCGTCAAGGACTGTTCGCAGGTAAACACCAGAATACAAGCCAATATGCAGATACAGGGTCGAGCCACCTGAAGTCGCGTCGGCCATAGCCATGATGGAGAGAGCAGATGGTGCTGACGTTAAGGCTTGCACGGACTTATTCTCCAATGTCGAGTCCGGGTCAAGGCTAAGTATCCTTACTGTAGAGTCGGCACAACCTACTGCAAGAAACTGACTCCTGACCCGCCCCTGGGGTACCTCGCCAAGACTAAGGCAAGTTACCGTGCCGTCCATCTCTCGCTTCTCGTCGTATTCCGCTAAAGAGCCGTCAGAGTCCATCTCAAAGTAAACGATTTCTCCAGAGCTTAGCGCTACAGCAACTTGTCGTTCATTTGTGGTAGCCGCAACAATCGATCTATGTTGTGGTGATGGCCACTCGTTCACTCGACGGTCAGCTTGGATATGTCGGATGCCTCTAGGGTGTACTTGAATCAAAGCGTCTTCGCCAAGCTGCTGAACAGCGAGTGTAGGAGCCGATGAAAGGAAGCCGGTATCTGTGACTTCTTCCACAGTCTCACCGATACTCAATACCAGGGTTCCATTCGCGAAAGAGAGTATGATGTAAGCGTCGAACTGATCGTTGCGGGTGATTTTCGTTGTCCACACAGCCTGAGGAACTCCTGGCAGTTCGGACTCGACGATCTCGGACACCTCGAGCCCGTGTTTTAATGTCTTGAATGTGCTCCGTGCACCAGTACCACAGATAGAGTATATCTGCGGCGCGTCCTCCTCTGTGAGATTGGCAACCTTACAGTCCATCAATGGGTTCATCGAATCGATGCTTTCCACCAGGTTGACGTTCTCCGCACTTCGGGGGTGGAAGAAGACCGGTGTATATGGTTCTGTAGGGTCGGCAAAAAATGAGTCGCTGTTGAACTCGGCTTCTTCGTCGTCATCGCCGAGTTTCTCGAACTGATAAAAATGATGATTCCCAGTCTCACTAGCAACGAACAGGAATCCACTCTTTAGGATACAGAGACTCGAAGCTATGGGCACAGTATCGAAGTACTTTATCCTCATCCTCTTCACTTCCCCTGTCGGCTGACCGTTGTCATCCTCGACCATATCCAGTGTGATCTTAAACAAATCTCCATCCTCGCTTTGGAGAAGAAAGAAGAAAGCCCCTTTCATTTTGTGCATGACTCCCGCGGTGATGAATCTCTTCCGTTCGGGGTTCTCTGTAGCCCCTTGCCGGCGTGGGATAGCAACCCGAAAGGGATCTTGATTGGAATGTCGATAAGTGATGTTGTCCTCCCCACACACAAGCACTCCACTAGGTCCATCAGCTCCGCCCGGCACTTGGAAAAGCATCGTCGCCGTTCGATCTACTGGGTCTGTCCATTTCCGGACAACGTGGTTTAACCCGAGATCAAGTTCGTAGTATACCAAAGACTTTTCAACACCTTCATACGCTTGTCCTGTGGGATCTTGATCAGACTCGCTGTAGTCTACTTCAAGAGCCGCAAATACCGGATTCTCGTACCCTACGTCAAGGCCGACCATTGCGAAGACCAAGGTCTGCGGCCTGTGAGCCTCCAATGGTGAGGATATGGTCAGCTCTGCCTGCGCATTGCGATTGAGCACGTAGACGAGCTTATTCTTTTCCACTGATGCAATCAAACATGCTCTGCCCTTTGGATCCACTGCGAGATATTGCCCCGGAATAACTCGTCGTATGCCAGATTTGCCGAAGGTCTCAAGATGAAGTCGGTTGAACCGATTCTGTGACGGGACGTATTCAATAATGGTAATACGACCACTGTCGGAGCCAATGATGATGTAATCTGTTCAGCATACTCAGCAGAGCTCTTCCAAAGCCTTCCAGTCTGCCGTGCAGCTTCTCTTTCGCTGGGCGACGCAAGCGCTGAGGAGGATCGAGCTGCCGGCCATACTTCATGAATCACTAAGTGAAGTCTAGGAGCACAGAGGAAAGTACATACCCTTGTTACTTCCCGCCAAGCGGAAGGCTGCCAGAGTCCTGATAATGCCAAAGACATCTTGTGAAAGGATGGTGGTTATTTTGCCCTGGGTCGGATCTGGACGATGTAACGTGAGTCGTGATCCCGAAGCTGTTACTATTTGCTGCTCTTTCGTGCCCGCAAATTGACCGAGTATTGCTTGGGTTATTGCTGATGGAGGCTGTATGGTAAGGGAGTACATGAACATCGATGAAGTGGTAGCCATGATTGTAGGGTGGAGCGGGCCTAAGCCCAGAGTTGCTCTGAGCTCACAAGAGCGTGAGATCCGAAAGTAAATAGATGTCCAATATCCGCTTCACCAGGTGAATGTGTGAGTGTCGTTGTGGTGGATCAGGCAACTAACGTTAACGTTAACCTGTTCAAACTGGACTGAATTGAAGTTGCAGAAATCCGCAAACAGTTAGCTCTTGCTCTGTGCTCAAACCCGGCTGTGATTGGCTGATGTAAGATGTAGATCTTGAGTGACGCCAAGGCTTGCTGTTCAGAGCTCACCGACGTCGCCCGCAGGCAACAATAACACCATCAGTTCTGGATTGTAAATATGCAGCCTGGATACACCTGCCAAAAGTGTCTGAGAAGCCTCCGTCCAGCGACAAAATCAGGTGTCCACTTCTCCCGACCCTTCTCCAGTCGACGAGCTTGTCTTCCAGAGCAGAAGGCCGCTCCCATTCGACAATCCACCGCCCCTGCGAGATTCTCCGTACAAATCCTGCCTAGGCGCGCAGCATCTTCAGCAACTGCACGTGGCCAGATTCCGAGAAATGAGCCGACAGAGCTTCCCCCCCCGACCGGTCTTTCAACAGCGCCAATCCCCGAAGCTTCTGATAGACCTCTCCTGAAAGCTAACAACCTGTTCCATCCATTCTCGAAATCGCCCTCACCGGAGATTCGTCAACGAGCGGCGTTCTTAAAAAGGCATGCTTCTTGTCCTCACCCATCTCACCATCAGACCCGCCTGCCAAATGCACCTGGCGATCCAGAAGCCCGCAAGTCAGTATGCTCTACCAGTCTGCCACCAGCGCATGTCAATTTCGAATGTCCGGACTGCGGAATACCTGTGTACTGTACAGAAAATCATTGGGCAGATGACTACGAGTCCCATCTGGAAGTCTGCGATATACTACATGAGATCAACGAAGATGACCATGATCTACGCTCCGGAAGGTTCTTCCCTGAGTTCGAATATCCGGGACCTCAGATGGAAGAGGCACTGGTGAACATGACGAACTGGGATACCTTCCTCTACTCTCGAGAGTTCAGGGCCATTAACGAGGCACGAAGCCTGCGGCAAGCGACACGATTACTGACTTATCCA
>JAABUU010008390.1_pt1 | contig 10289 bp, 16 predicted proteins | sample 5559301 | NCBI WGS metagenome assembly JAABUU01 (sample SAMN10711884, study PRJNA513360) | rock metagenome | isolation source: Antarctica rocks | place: Antarctica: Victoria Land, Richard Nunatak white | reverse complement strand
TCCGAAATCTGTTCCACATTCATCGTCACGGCAGTATAGAAGTAGGTGAAAAAGACGATAATCGCGGCATAAAACAAGCCGGTAATCGGGTTCTTGCCAGGCGACATCCAATCCGAAGCCTTCCTCAAGAACTCTCCAAGAGGAGTGGTAGGAGAAACAAACTGAGCAAACGTCAGCGGCAGCAGCTGAATAGAAAGCGCAAAGATGATGGGAATAACGCCCGCCGAGGCTACTCGGAACGGCAGATAAGAAGTCCCGCCCTGGCTCATCTTGTTTCCGACAATCTTTCGGACATGCTGGATTGGGATTTTGCGCTGGCCCAGCGTGACAAAGATAATGCCGATGACTGTCGCAAAGAAAGTCACGACTAAAATCAGCACTTGCCAGGGAGCGACTGCGCCTGCCGCAACAGACTGCGCAACCCCGCCAATTTGGCTAGGCAGGCGCACCATAATTCCACAAAAGATAATAAGGGAAACGCCATTGCCAATCCCCTTATCCGTAATCAGTTCGCCAAGCCACACCAAGAACATGGTGCCTGCAACCAGCGTAAGGACTGTTTGCACAAGCACCAGGGGGTTTTTATCAAGAATGCCCTGCCCGCGAAACAGCAAGCTAAGTCCAACCGCTTGAACAATAGCGAGCGCCACTGTGAGGTAGCGCGTGTACTGTGCAATACGCTTCCTTCCAGACTCGCCTTCCTTGGCAAGCTCCTGCCAGGAGGGAATGGCAAAGGTAAGCAGCTGCATGATGATGGAAGAGTTGATGTAGGGGATAATCCCCATTGCAAACACAGTAAATGTCTTTAGGGCACCTCCAGAAAAAACATCCACAAGGTTTAAGATGCCCCCGCCGTTTGCCCCGCCACGCTTGAAATAATTTTCAAGCACGTCATGATGCACGTTGGCAAGAGGAATATGCAATCCTAGCACGTAAATGCCAAACATGGCGAAAACAAACAGCAACCGCTGACGCAATTCTGGAATGGCCCATGCGGATACCATCGCCTGCACGAAAGGCGTCTGATCATCGCCCCCGCCACCGCCGGCTCTTCTGCGAGCAATTGGAGGCGAAGTAGGAGGAACATTTGCTGCAGGTCGCTTCACAGCCATAAACTCACCCTCACATTAATTACTATAACGGAAACTAGAGCAGTTCAATTGTCCCACCCAAAGCTGCGATCTTCTCTTGTGCACTTTTCGAGAAGTGGTGTGCTTGAACAGTGATTTTCTTGGTCAACTGCCCATCGCTAAGGATTTTAACTCTTAAGTCATTGGCATTGATAATGCCTGCCTCGCGCAGCAATTCAGGATTGACCACTGTATCAGCATCAAAACGCTCCAAAGCGCTCAAGTTGACGATAGCATAAATTGTCTTGTTGGGCCGAGACATACCGACGTTATGGCCTTGTGTACCACGCATCTGTGGCAAGCGGCGGTGCGTCGGCGTTTGCCCACCCTCAAAGCCAGGCTTAGTATTGCCACGAGCCTTGTCCCCTTTGTGGCCGCCGCCCGAAGTTTTGCCTGTACCCGAGCCGATGCCACGACCAATACGTTTTGGTGGGCGCTTTGCCCCTGCGTTGGGCTTAAGATCAGTAAGATTCATTTCCGTTTTACTCCAAGAGGACCATGCTGTGGGCCATGGAATGGTTTACGATGGTCACGGGCAGAAGGCTCAGTCACTTGTCCGTTCTCCGCTTCTACAGACACCACATGTGCTAGCTTATGAAGCATGCCACGAATTGACGGCGTGTCAGATTGAGTGACTGATGACCCGACTTTACCTAGGCCTAGTGCTTCTGCTGTGAGGCGCTGGCTTTTCTCGTAGCCAATCAAGCTGCGCTTTAACACAATCTTTAACTCTGCCATTGTTATGCGCTCCCTTCTGAAGCCGCCTCAGCAGTGACGCTCGGCGCCGCTTGAAGAGTGTCCATAGCTTCTACCGGTGCAGGCATAGGCTCTGCAGCCTGCTCCGCAATCACTGTTGCAATTCCATGAGAGGCATCTTCCTGCTCAGCGTTCATGGTCGCTTCCGCAACAGCTTTGGAAACCAAGTCGCTCACGTTTTTACCGCGAAGCCGGGCGACGTCTGAGGCCCGCTTGAGCTGTTTCAAACACTCAATGGTAGCCCACGCTGTGTTGACTTTGTTGGACGAGCCAAGCGACTTAGCCAGCACGTCCTTCACGCCTGCCGCTTCCAGCAAGGCCCGTACAGAGCCTCCTGCGACAAGGCCGGTACCAGGCGAGGCTGGGCGCATCAGCACTTCCGCCCCACCCTTGCGAACTAGAACATCGTGGGGAATAGTCGTTCCGACCATTGGCACATGGACTAGGCTTTTGCGGGCGGACTCGACGCCTTTGCGTATAGCATCGGGAATGGCTCTTGCTTTTCCAATGCCAGCGCCCACATAACCGTTCCCATCGCCAACAACAACAAGAATGCTCCACGACATTGTGCGTCCGCCCTTGTGGGTCTTTTGCACTTTGTTTGTTTGTATTACACGCTCTTCTAAATTGAGCGTGTCAGGGTTGATAATTGCCATGCTTAAAAATCCAGTCCATTCTCACGTGCGGCATCCGCTAGTCCCTGAACGCGCCCATGATACAAATACCCGCCGCGATCAAACACGACTTTGGTAATGCCGACGGCTTTCGCTCGCTCAGCTACCAGACGTCCAACCGCTTTGGCCGCTTCCACATTTCCGCCCGCGCTTTTAGAGGTTTTGTCCTGGCGCAAAGTTGCATCTAAAGTAGAGGCCGAAACCAGCGTTTTCTTTGCCAGATCATCAATGATCTGAACATAAATATTGTTCGTGCTGCGATAGACATTCAGGCGGGGACGCTCCGGCGTTCCTGCCACTCGTTTGCGGACGCGAAGATGGCGCTTTTGGCGCGCATCGTTTTTGTTCATCAATGCCATTTCAAGTTTCCTTTTGGCCTATCATAATATGACGCGACAACGTCATTGGCTATAAGCCTTGCTGCGTAATCAACTGCAAAGCGAACAAGCGCTGCAAGTTTACTTCTTACCGCCCTTGCCGCCGCCCTTGCCGCCTGCTTTGCCACTCTTGCCGGCTTTCCTTCGCACAAGCTCGCCTTGGTACCGGATGCCCTTGCCTTTATAAGGCTCCGGCGGCTTGAGGCGGCGGATGACTGCTGCCTGCTGCCCAACAGTTTCTTTGTTAATGCCATTGATAGTGACGATAGGACGGCGGGTGCCTGTATCCTGACCAACCTCAAAATCAATTCCGTCTAAAGGTTCCACGGGGACAGAGTGGGAAAAGCCCAGGCTTAGGACGAGGCGCTTTCCTTCTTTGGTGGCACGGAAGCCGACCCCTTCAATTTCAAGCACCTTTTTGTACCCGGCGGATACGCCCACGACCATGTTGTTGACGAGCGAACGCGTTAAGCCATGAAGCGCCCTGTGCGTTTTCTCGTCGGTGGGACGCTGAACCAGCAGTGTCTCGCCATCCACAACCACTTTCATGTCCGGGTGAATGCGTCGGCTCAAGCTCCCTTTCGGCCCGCTCACCGTCACAGTGCCGTCGGCTGCTGATTCGATGTTGACGCCTTTGGGCAACGGCACAGGTATTTTGCCAATTCGCGACATAATGATCTGCTCCTTAATAAATAAACGCCAGCACTTCGCCGCCGATGCCCAGCTTACGCGCCGCTTTTGCCGTCATCACTCCCTGAGAAGTGCTGACGATAGCAATGCCTAAGCCGCGAAGCACCGTGGGCAGCTTGTCATGGGAGCGATAAATGCGCAGACCCGGCTTGCTGACACGCTTGATGGCTGAGATAACCTTTTCGCGGTGGCGCGCACCATACTTCAGAGTCACTTTGATTTTGTCTTGTACGGGCTGCTTCACAACTTCGTAAGACTTAATGTAGCCTTCTTCTTGAAGGATACGCACGATCTCAACTTTCAGTTTTGACGCGTCCACTTCCAAAGTTTCGTGGTTCGCGCTGTTTGCGTTGCGGATGCGCGTGAGCAAATCTGCAACAGGATCACTGACCGGCATGTTTTTTCTCCATCAGACAGGCGCTGCCCCTAAGGCACGCCTCGATATGTGACTCGCTGAGTTTCTACCAGCTTGATTTGGTGACACCTGGAATCAAAGCTTGGTGCGCCATCTCCCGGAAGCAAATGCGGCAGATGCCGTATTTACGCATAAAGCCGTGCGGCCTTCCGCACAGCGCACAGCGGTTGTAGGCGCGTACTTTGAATTTTGGTGTCCGTTTTGCTTTTTGTATCAGAGCTTCTTTTGCCATGTTTGCCTCATAAAACGCTGGAATATACGGGTAAGCGGTCTTTATTATACCCAAGATGACGCAGACTTACAGCGCCCTCTCTCCCGGACGATCCCCGCGAAAGGGAAGACCTAGAGATTTGAGCAAAGACCTGGCCTCGGCATCCGACTTTGCATCGGTCACGATGATAATATCCATGCCACGAACACGGTCCACTTTATCGTAGACAATCTCAGGGAACGTTAGCTGCTCTTTTAGCCCCATGGCAAAGTTCCCGCGCCCGTCAAACGAATTAGGATTGATGCCGCCAAAGTCACGAACGCGAGGCAATGTCACATTGAACAGCCGATCCAAGAATTCATACATTCGCGCACCGCGCAGCGTCACTTTTGCGCCGACGCGCTGTCCTGCGCGCAACCGAAAGTTTGCGATAGACTTTTTAGCGCGGGTCACCACTGGCTTCTGCCCGGTGATGGTGGACAAGTCAGTAATCGCGCCATCTAGCAGCTTAACGTCGCCACCTGTCTGGCCTGCTGCACCAACACCCATGTTGATGACGACCTTTTCAAGCTTTGGCACCTGCATGATGTTCTTGTAGCCAAACTCTTTTTGCAGAGCAGCCACAGTTTCTTCCTGGTACTTTTTCTTCAGCCTTGTTTGCTGAGCGACTTCGTTAGCCATTTTCTAATACGCTCCCACTTTTGCGTGCAAACCGCGTGCGGTTGCCATTCTCATCCAAACGTATTCCAATGCGTGTTGTGCGATTGCCGTCACCTGGGTCTACCAGTTGCAGCTTGCTGGCCTGTATCGGAGCGGGCTGTTCAATCCTGCCCCCCTGCGGCGATTGTGCCGAAACCGTAGGCTGCCCTTTGGGAGTGGCCTTCTGGTGTTTGACAACAATGTTTAGGCCTTCAACAATGACCTTGCCTTGGCCTGGCAGAACACTCGCGACCTTGCCTTCTTTGCCTCGGTCTTTGCCTGCAAGCACGCGAACAAGGTCTCCTACTCGGAGGCGCAGCTTGCCGGTGTATTGAGGCACGTTTGCGCGCGGCCCTTTTTTCTTTGTTGGGATGAACATGGTTACAGCACCTCCGGCGCAAGCGAGATGATCTTCATCGCGCCTTCAAACTTGGAATCTCGCAGCTCACGGGCAATCGGCCCAAACACGCGCGTCCCGCGTGGGGCAAGGTTGTTGGTCAAAACGACGGCAGCGTTTTCATCAAACCGCAGCGTGGAGCCGTCTGGCCGCCGGATCATATTCTTTGTCCGAACGACGACTGCTTTCACAACATCGCCCTTCTTAACCTGCGCGCCTGGAGTAGCGGACTTGACGGCAGCAACAATAATGTCGCCTACTTGGGCGTATTTCGCGTTTGAGCCTTTCAGCACGCGCATACACAGCAGTTCTCGCGCCCCGCTGTTGTCAGCAGCCCGAAGGCGCGTATAATCTTGAATCATCTTAGGTTCCTTTGCGCTGCCGACCCATGTTCTATCTACCTAAAATAAATAGATTATGTAGTCGGCCCTAGCAATATGCATATGTGTCACTTATGCGGGTGTGTTACTTGGCGCGCTCAACGATGCGAACCAGACGCCAGCATTTGTCTTTGCTTAACGGGCGAGTTTCCATAATTTCAATGGTATCGCCGGTATGGGCATCGTTGTTTTCGTCATGCACTTTCAGCTTTTTGTCCCGCTTCAAGATACGTCCGTAGATAGGGTGACGAACCAGGTTGTTGATGGTTACCACGACAGTTTTCTCCATCTTGTCACTGGTCACCACTCCCTGACGCAATTTACGACGGTTGCGGCTCAGCTCTTCCGACACAACAGTCGGGTTTTCTTCGGCCATGGTTTATCCTTCTTTTGCTGCTTCCAATTCCCGCTGCCGCTTGATGGTCAGCACACGGGCGATTTCCTTGCGACTGTTCTTCACAACTTTGACGTTCTCTTGCGGCTTGCTCAAACGGTCTTTGCGGAACAGGTAAATGTTCTTGTGCGCGGACGCAATGACGCCATTCAGGTCTGTCTCGCTCAGCCCGCGCAGCTCGGTCAGCCGGGCACGGAGCTTTTTGTCTGCCATTGTGTTATTCCTCCGATGCGCCTGCCTGAAGCGGCTCTTCAGGAATGGCGTGTGCTGCAATCTGAAGCGACGTTTCGTGCCGCGTCACAAACTTGGTCGCAATCGGCAGCTTGTGCGCCGCCAGCCGCATGGCTTCTTTAGCAAGCTCTTCTGCGACGCCGGACATCTCAAAGAGGATGCGTCCTGGCTTGACAACCGCCACCCAGCCTTCGGGTGCGCCTTTGCCTTTGCCCATGCGGGTTTCGGCAGGCTTCTTCGTAAACGGCTTGTCGGGGAAGACGCGAATCCATATCTTCCCGCCGCGACGGATTTTGCGGTTCATGGCGATACGGGCTGCCTCAATCTGGTTGCTGGTCATCCAGCAGGCTTCCAGGGCTTGCAGCGCGTATTCGCCAAAATCAACATTGGTGCCGCCGGAAGCCACGCCGCGGCGATTGCCGCGATGTACCCGGCGATATTTTACTTTTCTCGGCATTAACATAGTTTGTCTCCTTAGCGCCCGCCGGGGCCGCGACCACCGCCACCTCCGCCGCTGAAGCCGCCACCGCCGCCTGGCCCGCGACCACCGCCGCCACCACCAAAGCCGCCGCCGCCACCCGGCCCGCGACCACCACCGGCCCCGCCGCGTCCACCGCCCACGCCGCCACGTCCGCCAGCACCGCCACGACCACCGGCCCCGCCGCGACCGCCACGGTTGCCTGCGCGATTTCCTGCCGCCCGGTCGCCGAACCCTTCTTCCGCGTTCAATCGGCGCTGCTGCTGCTGCTGAAGCGCAATGTCGGCAGTTGTCAGGCGCTTCTGGCCCGGCAGAATGTCTCCTTTGTAAATCCAAACTTTGACACCGATGTTGCCATAGGTGGTGGCCGCTTCGCTGAACCCATAGTCAATGTCGGCACGGAGTGTGTGCAGCGGGATTTTACCCAGGCGGTCGCCTTCTTTGCGCGCCATTTCGCTGCCGTTGAGCCGGCCTGAGCACAGAATGCGAATGCCCTTGGCTCCCAGCTTCATGGCACGGGTGACTGCCTGACGCATGGCCCGCTTGTACGAAACACGTTTTGTAATCTGCTGAGCGATGCTCTCAGAAACAAGCTGTGCGTCTAGTTCGGGGTGCCGGATTTCGGTGACATTCGCCGTCACGCTTTTCTTGGTCAGCTTTTCCAGCAGCAGGCGCAGGTCATCCACGCCTTTGCCGCCGCGCCCAATGATAATGCCCGGCTTTGCCGTGTGCAGCGTGACTTTGACACGGTTAGCCGCGCGCTCGATTTCAACGCGCGCGATGGCGGCGTTTGCCAGTTCACGACGCTTCTTGATAAAAGACCGAATGTGGTGGTCTTCAATCAGCGCGGCGGCATACCCACGATCCAGGAACCATTTGCTTTCGTGCTCGCGGTTGACGCCCACTCGAAAGCCGACCGGGTGAATTTTTTGTCCCATGTTATTCTCCTTCGCTGCGCTTTTGATCGGCATCGTCGGCATCCGGCGCGCGATCAGACATGTCTATTTCAGGGGCATCGGAAGCGGTGACAGGCACAGCTTCAGTCGGTGCCGACTCAGCTAGGGAGGCTTCAGCGGCTGAGTTGGCAGGCTCGGCAGACTGGCCGGAGTCGCTGGTGTTTGCCGTATCGCCTACGGTCTCTTCGCCCGTGTTTGCCCCGCTGTCCTGACGGCTTGGCGTTGTCGGCGTTGCTTCCGGCGTGTTCAGCGCGGTTTCTGTTTGCGCTTGTTCCGTGACGCTCTGGTCAACCGGGGCCGAGACAACATTCTCAGGCTTCGGCGCGGCGGGTGCAGGAACTGACTTAGGCTTTGCAGGCACAGAAGTCCGCTGCGGCTTGACGCTCGGGGGCGCTTCAGACAAGATTACGGTCAAGTGGCTGGTGCGCTTCAGGATGCGATAAGCCCGCCCCTGCGCCCGAGGCTTGACACGCTTAAGCGAAGGGCCGCCATCTGCCAATATGTTCACGACCTTTAGCTCTTCCACGCCCGCCCCCCAGCCATCCTGGGCATTGGCTGCCGCCGAAATCAGCACTTTGCTGATTAGCTCTGCCGCATGGTTTGGGATAAAGCGCAGCATGGCAATGGCTTCGGACACGCGCTTGCCCTTGATGACTTCAATCACAAAGCGCGCCTTGCGGGGCGAGGCGCGAACAAACCGGGCGACAGCCCTGGCTTCAGGTACCACTTCAATGGTCACCGCCTGGTCGCCCCCAATACGCTCCTGCAGCGCCTGCGAAAGAGCCTGTGTTTCCATGCGGACATTGTTTGGCCGGCTCGTGTGCAAAAGCACTTTCAGGCCGCCGTTTGTATCTCGTGTCAGCTTCAGCTTGTTAATCGGCGTGCGCCCCAATATGTTTTTGACTGTGGGCAGCAAAGCACGATCCCGTGCGGCTGTGTTCATCACAATTTCTCCTTGGCCGAAAAAAATGGGAATGCCTTGATAAAGCTCATGTTTTCTCCCTGTTGCAGCGGCACTGCTTTCGCCCTGCTACGTCGTTTCCAGCGCGTACCAACGACGGACAATTTTCTTCCGTCGTTGGTACGCGCTCGCAATGCGTTTGCCACGCCTGATCTCTGCGCAGGCAACCCCCTGTCGGAGGTGCCAGGCGTAGATAAGTCAACAGTTCTCAAACCGAGCGCAAGGGGATACCCCCGGAAACCCTTACCGCGACCGTGTGGTGCGCGTATCTTTTTGGCCTGCATGGCCTTTGAAGGTGCGGGTCAGCGCAAACTCACCCAGCTTGTGACCAACCATGTTCTCGGTCACAAACACGGGGATGTGCTTGCGTCCATCATGGACTGCCATGGTATGGCCGATCATCTGAGGGAAGATAGTAGAACGGCGCGACCAGGTTTTAATGATGCGCTTTTCATTGCGCGCATTCATTTCGTCAATGCGCTTCAGCAGCTTAGGGTCCGCATAAGGCCCTTTTTTGAGTGAACGTCCCATGTATTATTTTCCTCGCCGACGAACGATAAACTTTTGAGTGCTCTTGTTGCGGCGGGTTCGGAATCCAAGCGCGCGAACGCCGGTGGCCGAGACAGGCCCCTTCTTGCGCCCAATCGGGGACTTTGCCTCACCGCCGCCATGAGGATGGTCGCGCGGCGACATGACAACGCCACGGGTGTGCATGTAAACGCCAAGCCAGCGCTTCTTGCCTGCTTTGCCGTGCTTGATGTTCTCATGCTCCAAGTTGCCCACCTGCCCAATAGTCGCGCGGCAGTCTGCAAGCACCATGCGCGTTTCGCCCGAAGACAGGCGCAAGGTTGCGTATTTGCCTTCTTTGCCCATCAGCTGCGCCGAGCCGCCCGCAGTGCGCACCATCTGTCCGCCCTTGCCAGGCATCAGCTCAATGTTATGAAGCAGCGTGCCGACCGGAATAGACTTGAGAGAAAGGGCGTTGCCGGGCTTGATGTCCACGTCTTCGCCAGCCTGGATCATGTCTCCCACGCTGATACCGACAGGGCACAAAATATAGCGCTTGTCGCCATCCCGGTAATGCACCAGGGCAATGCGCGCCGACCGATTAGGATCATACTCAATGGTCGCGATCCTGCCAGGCACGCCATCCTTGTCACGCTTGAAGTCAATGATGCGGTACTGCGTCTTGTTGCCGCCGCCGACATTGACTGCCGTGCGTCGTCCTTTGTTGTTGCGACCACCGCTATGCTTGTTAGGGCGAACTAGAGACTTCTCAGGCTTGGAGGCTGTGATGTCGCTGTAATCAGACGCCGTGCGGAAGCGCTGCCCAGGGGTAATTGGTTTGTATCGTTTAATTCCCATAATGTCCTAGACTCCTTCCACCAGCTCAATGGTTTGACCAGTCTGCAGGGTCACAATTGCCTTCTTCCAGTCCTGCGTCCGCCCCATGTTGGAGCGCTTGAAAAAGCGTCCACGCCGCGCCGTGCCTTTGACAATCAGCGTGTTTACCGCAACAACATGCACAGGGTTCTTGGCG